>Ga0315274_10006865_pt1 | contig 16550 bp, 12 predicted proteins | sample YL17G02_20_MG_FD_203700 | JGI IMG/M metagenome (GOLD analysis project Ga0315274, IMG submission 203700) | Sediment microbial communities from Yellowstone Lake, YNP, Wyoming, USA - YL17G02_20 | ecosystem: Environmental > Aquatic > Freshwater > Lake > Sediment | place: USA: Wyoming | collected...
AAAGCGAAGCGCTGGTGCAGGTGCTGATTGCCGGCATCTGCGCCACCGACCTGGAGATTATGAATGGTTATATGGATTTCCAGGGGACGATGGGGCACGAATTCGTGGGTATCGTCCGGGAATGCGCTTCTCAGCCGGAACTTGTAGGGCAGCGCGTCGTCGGTGAAATCAACGCGGCGTGCGGGATCTGCGAGTGGTGCCGGCGCGGTTTGGGACGGCACTGCCCCGACCGCACTGTTTTGGGGATTGACGGGCGGGATGGTGCGTTCGCCGAATATCTGACACTGCCGGCAGTCAATCTCAAGCCAGTGCCGGACGACGTTCCCGACCGCACCGCGGTGTTCACCGAACCGTTGGCGGCAGCGATGGAAATCCCCCGACAGGTGCACCTCTCCCCCGGCACACCCATCCTCGTCATCGGAGATGGCCGGCTCGCGCAGCTAATAGTCAGAGTGTTGAGCCAAAATTACTGCCGGGTGGATGTGGTCGGTCATCACGAATCCAAGTTGCGTCGTATGAAGGGATTCGTCAACCGCGTCTTCCTCAACCAACCGCCTCCCGACGCGCAGTATCCCGTGATTGTTGAAGCTGCGGGCGCGCCTTCAGGTTGGGCGATGGCGGTTGAAACTGTTGCGCCGCGTGGGCTCATAATCTTAAAAAGCACCTACGTTGGCGACCTGAACCTCAACCTCACCCCATTGGTGGTTGACGAAGTGACCGTCATCGGGTCGCGTTGCGGTCCGTTCGCGCCGGCGTTGGCGGCGCTCGCCGGTGGGATTGACCCGACGCTGCTGATTGACGGCGAATATCCAATCAGTCTTTACCAGGAGGCTTTTCTGCAAGCCGGCCGCCCCGGCACATTGAAGATTCTACTCAAGATTGGCGGCGATGTCCGATAAACCCGAAGCGCCGGCGATTATCAAGCACCGCATCACCGCCGACCCTGAAGTCAATCCCAGGGAATGGGAAGCCTTCTGGCGCGGGGCGATAAACGGGACGGTGTTCAATTCGCTGTCTTTCCTTGCCTATCACCCACCCGACCGCTTCAAATCCCATCATCTCACCTTGCGGCGTAAAGGCAATCTGGTCGGCATTTTTCCGGCAGTGGAGCGCGAGGAGGATGGGCGGCGGGTTTGGGTGTCGCATCAAGGGGCGTCCTACGGCGGACCGGCGTATTCGCCCAAGTTGCAATACCACCACTTGGAAGACCTTGTTCGGGCATTGGTGGAATATGCGCGGGAAGCCCGTTTTGACCGCATCCGGCTGACGCTGCCGCCGGTGATTTACAACGACCAGCCCGACCAGGCGCTCCCCTTTGCCCTGTATCGGCAAGGGTTTCAGGTCACCCGACGCGAGCTGACCCAAGCCGTCCGATTGGATTCCGACGAAAGCGGACTGCTGGACACATTCGTCAACAAGACCCGCGGCGCCTATCGCAAGGCAATAGCCGAAGGGTTGACCTTCCGCATCATTGACCAGCCGACGACCGCCGAACTTGACCGATTCTGGGAGATATTGGTGGAGAACCGGCGCGGTTTGGGTGTCATACCGACGCACAGCCGCGAAGAGATTGAACGACTGCACAAACTCATCCCCGAAAACCTGATGTTGGCGGTGGTTGAAAGAGATGGCGAAATGGCGGCGGTGATCTGGAACTTCATCTGCAACCGGCATACGGTGCTCGAGTTCTATATGGCGCACGACGCGGCTCATCAGCACCTGAAGCCGGTGCCGTTTCTTACCTATAATTCGCTTCTCTGGGCGCGGCAGCGCGGTTTCCGCTGGCTGGATTTTGGCATTTCATCCATCTGGGGAGAGCCAACGTGGGGGCTGCTGAAATTCAAGGAAAATTTTGGCTCGCGCAATTTCCTTAGGCTCACCTGGCAGAAGGATTTGTAATCCCTGATGGGCTGGAAAAGCCGGCTGAAGGGGATTCTTCCCCGCTCGCTGCACCACCTCTACAACCGAATTATCTCCCGTCGCCGCATCCAAAGGAAATACGGCGACTGGTTTGACGCCGAATGGAAACGCCGCGCACCCGACGCCGATAAACAAACGTGGCGCGAGGTTTATGACCGCTCGTGGGAACACTGGGATGAACCCGACCTGACTTCGCTGGATGTCGCCAGGATTCGCGCTGTTGTTACACCGGAGACGACTCTGCTGGATGCCGGTTGCGGCGATGGGTGGCTGCTGGAACGAATCGGCGACATTTGCAATAGACGACGAGTCGGTGTGGACATCAGTCGTATCGCGCTCAATTTGGCGCAACAGCGGCTTGGTAAATCGGTATTGCTGGTTCAAGCGGATTTGGAAAAGCTCCCCTTCCGAGACTCATCATTTGGTTCAACAGTATCCGCGCACACCTTGGAGCATATCCGCGATTTTGGCGCCGCGGTAGCTGAGCTGCGGCGCGTAGCGAGGCAAATTATCATACTTGTGCCGGTGCAGGAATATCTTCCTTATACCGAAGATTACCACCTTCATTTCTTCGCGAGCGAAAAGGACTTGTTGCGGGCAGTGAATATCCCGGGGGCTTGTTGCCAGCGCTACCGCGTCCCCGCCGGAGAGGGTAAGTTCTCCGGCGAGGTGTTTTTGTTGACTACCGAGTTTGAATAACCGATGGGGCCGACCCGAAAACAGTTCCTGGCGTTAATCGGGCTGGGGTTGGCGTTGCGGCTGTCATTCGCCTGGATGACGCCGCTCTTCCCCGACCGTTCCATACTGCCCGGTTACAACGACGAGCCGCTGCACCTGTTCTACGTCCAGCATTTGGCGGCCGGCGGCGGCATTCCAGTGTGGGGGGTGTCCGCCGACACCAGCGAGCATCTCGCCGGTGAATTCACCCAGCCCCCGCTCTACTACGCGACAGCATCCTCCCCCTACAAACTGGGCGAAGCACTGCATAACGGGTGGGGAATGTATCTGGCGCGGCTGGTGTCGGTCATCTGCGGGTTGGTGGCGGCGCTGTTCACTTACCGAATTGCGACGCTCTGGTTCCGGAATGACGGCGGCAATGTCATCGCCCTGGGCGCATTCGCCGCAATGCTGCTCGCGCCAAATGCGGTGGTTTTCTCAAGCATTGTCACCAACGACGCGCTGCTGATGGCGCTGTCGGCGCTCTCGCTCTACAGTATCATCCGATGCCGTTCGGAGTCCACTTCGGTAACGCGCCAGTTCCTCACCGGTCTGTTTATCGCGGCGGCGGTCTGGACGAAGCTGTCGGGGTTGCTGCTCATCCCACTTATCTGGTTCGCTGCTCCGCCGGAAGCGTCTCCAAATTTCAAATGGGCGCTGCGGTTGCGGATCGGACTGGTGGCGGTGATGGGTGTGATGCCGCTGTTTGCGTGGAATTTGGCGCATTACGGGCATATCATCCCGCGAACGCCTGGTTACGATCCGGAGAGTGTCTTGGGTATAACCGGAGGGGCAGTCCATCACCCGGTGATGGCGTTGAAAATCTGGCTTCGCACCGCCGCGCAGCCGTTGGACGCGGTTTGGGGGTCGTTGCCGGAGAAATTGGTCTCGTTGGTGTGGGTGGTTATATGGGGGGGTGTGACGACATTCGGCGCGTTTACGCTTCTGAAAGGCAAGACTGGTGGGCTGTTTCTTACATCTGCCGCTCTGCTGCTGCTCGCTTTCATTTACCGAAACATTGGATTGTTTCAAGTGGAATTCCGCACCCTCGCACCCGCGTTTCCGGCGTTGGCGGTGATGGCGGGTGTGGGAGCAGCGGGAGCGAACTTGAGCGTTATCACACAAGTAATCCTTTGGGTCACCCCGCTGGTTATTTTACCGTTTCTATGAAGTTTCGGGCTTATTGAAAGTTTATCCCCCCCGCTTGCGGGGGGGACAAAGGGGGGGTGCGATAGTGAGGTATTCGGGATTATCCCAACCCTGAATGTCAGGCTTGAGGACAAGCCCGACTACCTCCTCACTTTCTCACTTTATCACTTTCTCACCTTCTCACTTTCTCACTTCGCTACCGCGTAACCTGACCTTTACTTGACTTTTCGCTGCAAGGTGTGTAAATTGTTTCACAAATAAAAACAACTTGCGCGCGGTAAGGATGTCCGGGCGCAATGCATTGGTCACCAATGGCTTGCGGAAAACGCCGCAGCCATAAATTGAGGAGAGACGTTATGGCTACTCTGCAGGAAAAATTCGCCGCTATGCTGCCTGGACTCCGCAAGGAGATCAAGGAACTGGTAAAGGAAAAGGGCGGCATTAAGATTTCCGACGTCACCGTGGAACAAGCCTATGGCGGTATGAGGGGCGTCAAGGGCATGATTTGTGACACTTCGGTGGTGGAACCCGACCAGGGGCTCATCATCCGCGGCCATCCCCTTTTGGAATTGAAGGAACTATGGCCCGAGGAGATCTTTTACCTTCTGCTCACCGGCGAGAAACCGGACAAGGAAGCAGTCGCCGCGCTGCAACTGGACTTCGCCAGGCGCGCCGACGTGCCGGAGTATGTGTGGGATGTCCTTGAGGCGATGCCGCCCGACTCCCACCCAATGTGTATGCTGAACACCGCCATTCTGGTGATGGAGCGGGAATCGGTCTTCCGCGCCTGGTATGACAAGGGAATGAAGAAAGAAGACTATTGGCTGCCGATGCTGGAAGACTCCCTGCGCATCCTCGCTGTCATGCCGGTCATCGCCGCCGGCCTCTACCGGATGCGCTACGGCAAGGGTGAGCCGCTGGCGTATCTGCCGACGCTGGACTGGGGCGCCAACTACTCCCGGATGCTCGGACTGCCCGACCCGACCGGCGACTTCGCCAAGCTGATGCGCCTCTACCTGAACTTCCACTGCGACCACGAGGGCGGCAATGTTTCGGCATTCAGCGCGCACACCATCGGTTCGGCGCTGTCCGACGCCTACTACGCCCTGTCCGGCGGCTTGAATGGGCTCGCTGGACCGCTGCACGGGCTTGCCAACCAGGAGTGCCTGGCTTGGATTCTGGACACCATAGAGAAGTTCGGCGGCGTGCCCACCGAGAAACAGTTGCACGACTATGCCCTTGAGACGCTCACATCAGGCCGCGTCGTCCCCGGCTACGGTCACGCGGTCTTAAGGGTCTGCGACCCACGCTTCACCGGCTTTATGGAATTCGCTGCGAAGTATATGCCGAAAGACCCGGTTTATCAGACGGTGGCGCTGACCTACAAAGTGGTTCCGGAGATTCTGGCGAAGGAGTTCCTGGGCGCCGACGGCAAACCCAAAGTGAAGGACCCGTGGCCCAACGTGGACGCCGGTTCCGGCGCGCTGCTGTATCACTACGGGCTGACCGAGTTCCCGTATTATACGGTGCTGTTCAGCGTTTCGCGCGCGATGGGCATCCTGGCGCAGCTCATCATCAACCGCGCCATCGGCACCGCCATCACCCGTCCCAAGTCGGTATCCACCGAGTGGGTGAAGAAGACCGCGAAATAGCTTTTCTCCTCCGAAAAGCTCTTCCAAACAAGAGGGGCGGTCGGGTGTATGTCCGACCGTCCCTCTTTTTTCTTGACAATCGTCCCCACCGGCAGTATATTCATTAGGAGCGAACCACTTCGGAGATTCCCCGGCAATGAAGCAACTGGACATCGGCTGTTCATCCCACAAGCTGCCCGGATGGATTGGCGTTGACCTTGAACGCCTTCCAGGGGTGGACGTGGTGGCCGATATGCACCATCTGCCGTTCCGCGTCTCGTCCGTTGACCGTATTCACACCCGCCACACCCTTGAGCATGTCCAAGAACCGTTACACTGCATCTCGGAACTATACCGCATCACGAAAGGAAATGGGCGCATCACCATTATCGTTCCCCACTACTCCAACCCCGCCTATTGGGCGGATATGACCCACAAGCGACCGTTCAGCGCCCGCAGTTTTGAATATTACGATCTGCAGTTTGCCAAACGCTCCGGATTTCCCATTTACCTGCCTGAAGTTGACTTTAGAACCAAACGCGTTCGGCTTACATTCTGGCCCAAACGGATTTACCAGAACAAAAAGCTTCTCAAGCGTTGGATCATAGGCATTTTGGATTCTGTGATCAGCGGTCTGGCTTCATGGAATCCATTTCTATGCGAGAGGCTGTGGTGTAACTGGGTGGGTGGATTCTATGAAGTAGAGTTCCAATTGCAGCCGGTGAAGAAGGATTAGGACGAAAACAAGACCGATATGACCACCGCAAAACCCCACAAAATGGACTCGGCTGCTCCTTCCATAAATTGGATGGATACATCGGCATTGACATTCTGCCTTCACAGGGAGTTGATGTCATTGCCGATGCCTGTAAATTGCCATTTAGGGATGACTGCTTGAGTGAGATCTATTCCAGTTACGCGCTCAAAGCCTGACGCCGCTGCAAACAAAACAAAGTGGATAGCGGGGCACAATTGAGAATTCTCTTTGTAACAGTTACGTCCAAGCGGGGTCGGCGTGGGCGATTTAGTTCGCTGGGTGTCGGTCATTTAGTTGCTGTCTTGCACCAGATACCGGGGATACAGGTTGAATCCGTAACCACCAGTAGCCCGAAGATTCTTATAGAATGCCTTGACCGATTTCGTCCGAATGTTGTCGGCTTCTCAAGTGTCAGTGAATTTTGGGGCGTGACCATTGAACTATCCAAGATTGCCAATTGTAGGGGATTGACTGTTATAGTTGGCGGTCACAACCTAAGCCACCTGCCGGAATGCCTGCACCCATCTATGCACATCGGCGTTATTGGTGAAGGCGAGGAGACGATTCGGGAGTTGTTTACCGGGGGCATTGGGAAACAGTGGAAGTTTCTTGATGATCTTGATGATATTGCCGGTATTGTGTTCTGGAGGAACGGGCAAATTATTCAGACGCCAGGGAGAAAGTCAATCGTGGATCTTGGGAGTCTTCCGCATCCGGTCAGGCAGACCGGAGACGTTCATATCTTAACCAGTCGTGGTTGTCCTTTTAATTGTTCGTTCTGCGCTTCGCGAGCGTTTTGGTGTTCTTATCGGCTATTCCCGGCTGATTGGGTGATGGATGAATTAGGATTAATACTCGAAAAGACGCCGAATACAAAGTGGATTTATATCTGGGATGACCAGTTTATTGCCAATCAGAAGCGGCTTGAACTGTTGAAGATGAAAATGGCGGCGGTGGGCTTTGACAATAGGTTTATGTTGGCAATTCAATGCCGTGCTGAAACAATCACACCTGAAATCATTCCTATATTGAAAGCGCTGAATGTTCGCGCAGTTGGAATCGGGATGGAAAGTGGACACGACAGAATTCTCAGGTTGCTAAAAGTCGGCAAGGCAAACGTTGCCGCTAATGACCACGCCATAGAATTATTACGGTCTGCGGGGATTAATCTGTATGCTTCATTCATTCTTGGGCATCCCGAAGAAACGGAACAGGAGGCCGAGGCGACCTACGATTATATCAAGTCCCGTAAGATTAAGTTTTTTGATGTGAATCTACTTACTCCTTTTCCGGGGACTGTCTATTGGCAGACTGCATTAGATAACGGATTAATTGATATTGATGATACTGCCGTTTGGAGGCGTTTGAACTCTAATAATCTGACCAACCCGATATTGCCGATACCGGATTACATTAAGCATCTATACCGGAAGCTTCGCTGGCTGAAAGTCTGGCGGCGACTTGTCAATTACAAACGACATCCAACGCAGGAACGGATTATAAAAAACGATTAGCAAGCGGTGCGGCGTGGAGGAACGACACGCACTGGAACGATATCGGCAACCGAATCGCTGCCGATTTTATCTATTCAAAATGCATATCACGGTAGTCATTGTTGCCATCAGTTATAATGTTTCGTGAAGCTAAAGGAGGCTGATATGGTTACGATTATGTTCGCGCTGATTCTGTTTCTTGCGCCTTGTTTCGCCTTTGGAGATACTGAAGTTCGCGGCGATGTCTCCGGCGAATGGACTATTGAAGATGCACCGTTTATTGTCGTCGGAAATGTCACCATCCCCGGTGGCGAGTCATTGACTATTGACCCCGGCGTCATTGTCCGATTCCGCGGCGAGATGTGCATGCTTGTGTATGGAACTCTCACCGCTGTGGGAACCGAGGAGGACTCCATCTACTTTGACTGGGATGAGGAGGATGAGAGATGGCGGAGCGTGAGGCTCTTGGAGAGCGAGGGCGAGAATGAAATCGGCTACTGTGTATTCCAGCACAGCACATCTGTCGGCGATTGGCAGCAGGAATCGTCCCGCGGAGGCGCACTATATATCCATCGCTCGGAAGCCGCTGTGACCCATTGCCGTTTTTCCAACAACATCTCCACCGGTGAGGGTGGGTCCATTTATATAAACGAATGCTCGCCTACGATCACAGATTGCGAATTCACTGAAAACCATGCCGATTTAAATGGCGGGGCAATCTGCCTTTACAACTCAGATGAGTCGCAAATCACCCGTAACATTATAGCGTGGAACACCACTGATTGGGGTCCGGCGGGAATAATCGCCTGGTTTTCCAGCCCCGTGATTGAGCAGAATATTATTATCAACAACACGTCTCATCTAAGATGGGGCTGCGGTATTTATGTGGCCGATCGCTCGGCTCCCATCATCAGGTACAACCTCATCGCTGACAACGACGGCGGAGCCATATACTGCGGTCCCGCCATCCGAGACGTGACGTTCGAAAACAACACCATCGTTAACAACAACGGTTCCGCTGGCATTCTGCTCTATTCAGGGTGCGATATGGATGTCCGTAATTGCATTCTTTGGGGTAATGGCACTGAGCTTTGGATCGCCAGTGGAGGAACCGCAGGAGCCTATTATAGTGACATAGAGAGTAGAGGAGATTTTACTGAAATCGGTGATGGAGTCTTAGAAGAGGATCCTGCCTTCGCTGATCCTGACAATGGCGACTACCACCTAACTTACGACTCCCCCTGCCGTGACGCCGGAGACCCCAACTCCCCCGAAGACCCCGACGGCACAATCGCTGATATGGGTTGCTTTCCATATATCATTCCCTATGAACTGAGCCGTGTGCCGGATTCACTCTCATTTCAATACCTTGCCTATGAACAATCTACCGATGCCGTATTTCAGATCATTTGTGAGTCCGAGATTGAGGACGCTCCCGAAGTCTTCCTCACCATTGAAATCCTGCGCGGAGGGAGCTGGCTGGAACTTGACACCACCGAAGCCTACCTCGCCGCCAATGACACCCTCACCGTGACCGTCACCGCGCTCGCCTATGAGGGTTCCGACCTTGGCGCGCGGCACGGCGTCATTCAAATCACACCCAACGAGAATGAAGACCTCGTGATATACATCCCGGTCTCCGCCTTCGTCATCCCCGGCTGGGGGGCGGTGGAAGGGCGCGTGATGGACGCTCAATCAGGGCGCGGTATCTCTGACGCAACAGTGTGCCTCACCGGTATCCCCCATCAAACCACGACCGACGACTTCGGTTGTTTCGGCTTTAGGCGCATTCCCGCGTGGGACTATCACACTACGGTTAACGTCCCAAGCTTCATCCCCTACACCGCGCGCTTGAACCTTCAACCCAATCAGGTCGCCCGGCAGACGATAAAGTTGCGCTACGCTGCCTGTCAGGTCTCGCCGACCGAGTTTATCGTTGACCTGCCGCCAGATTCGGAAATGACTCTCCCGCTTGAAATCAGCAACCCCGGGACTGGCGACCTTAACTACCGCGTCAGTCGCCGCTTCCCCAGCTACGACGATTCTGCAGCGTGGGGCAGGCTACTGGAAGTGAACGCCGGCGAATTGACCGGCGACGACCGGCTGCAGGGGATAGAGTTCGCCGACGGAAAATTCTTCGTCACTGGCGGCAACAACGCCGAGGGGGTGGGAAAGGTCTACCAGTTCTCGCACGACGGCGAATACCTTGACTCCTTTGACCAGTTCCGGCAATCGGGATGGGGGATGCGCGATTTGGCATTTGACGGCGAATTGCTGTGGGGGGGCGACGGCGATATAATCTACGGATTCTCCACGGAAGGCGAACTCCTGGGGCACTTCTTCGGACCTCTGGAGCTTAATCGCGCCATCGCTTGGGACGGTGAACACGAGTTGTTGTGGATGGGAAATTTAGATGATGATCTATACGCTGTCAACAGCGACGGCGAGGTTCAGCGACATTTCGCCAACGATGATGGGCTTCAGATAACCGGGTTGGCGTTCTATCCGCAAGACCCCGACGGGTTCAAGCTCTACGCACTCTGCCGGGTAGAGAATGGCGTGGCGCTGCAAAAGATGAGCACTATCACCGGAGAGTGGAAGTTCATCCGCACCATCGCCGCCGACGAGGGACTATCCGCCGGTGGATTGGCGGTTACTCACGACTGGTCGGGGCGGTCGTGGTCGCTGGTCGGGATTCTGTTGAGGGATGCCGCGGGCGCTGACCGGTTTGACGTTTGGCACATCCCGCGCCGGTTGTCGGCGGAGCCCTGGACGTTGCGCCGTTCGCTTGCCCTGACCGACCTAACCGGCGACAGCCTGCTCTACGGCGTGGAGTTCGGCAACGATGCGTTCTACATTACCGGCGGCAACAACGGCGCCGGTCGCGGGAAGGTGTATGTAATTTCGCGGGATGGGGAGCTGTTACGGTCGTTTGACCAGTTCCGGGATTCACAGTTCGGGATGCGCGATTTGGCGTGGGATGGCGAGCTGCTCTGGGGGGGCGACAACTACACCATTTACGGGTTCTCCCCCGACGGCGATTTGGAGGAGAGCTTTCAGGGTCCGTTGCCGGTGAACCGTTGCTTCACTTGGGATGACGACTATGGAGTGCTCTGGGTGTGTGACACGCGCTCGGATATTTTCGGAATTGACCTGGATGGCGCAGTTGTGGAGAGTATTCCTTTGCATGCGAACGTCAGTGTCCAAGGGTTGGCGACGTGGCAGGATGATCCTGACGGTTATACCCTGTACGCGCTGGCTTCAACTGCGGTGCAGGACTTGCAGGTCTATCGCATCAACCCGGAGACCGACGCCTGGGACTTCGTGCGCACCTTTTATATGGGCGACGACTACACCCCCGAAGGCGCATGCATAACCAGCCGCTGGGACCCTATTGCCACCGTTTTCGCGGGAATTATTTCCCAACAGGATGGTTTTCGCCCGGAAGATGACGACCCCGAATTTCTTGCAGTCTGGCAGGTTTCCGACCGCACCGATTGGGTGACATTGGAGGAAGCCTCAGGCCGAATCTCGCACCATTCCCGGGTGGAAGTGCCGGTGGCATTCAGCACCGAGGCATTGCCGGTGGGGATGGAGTTGGAATCGGTGCTGGAGGTGATTCACGACGGACGGGGTGAAACGGTAACGACGCCAGTTTTTATGCGGGTGGTGGAGCCCAGCGCCGCATCCTATGAGAGTGCCGCGCCGACTGAGTTTTGCCTGCTGCCCGCCTACCCAAATCCCTTCAACGACCAGACCCGGCTGCAGTTTGACCTTGATCGGAGCGGTTGGGTGACTATGAAGCTCTTGGATATCGGCGGACGGCGTGTGCGGACGATTATGTCGGGCGGGATGGGCGTCGGACGGTCAGCCGTATGGCTGAACGGCGGCGGATTGACCAGCGGAGTGTATATGATAAAATTGGAACAGGGCAACAGCCAGGCGTGGGGGAAGGTGGTTATGGTGAAGTGATAACGTATTAAAGTGTTAACGTCCTAACGAAACCAGAACGACGATGGCGATAAACATTGTTGCCACGTTAACACGTTAATACAATTTGTCACTCATCTTTCCATTTTTCATTTTTCCTCTTTCATCTTTCATCAATCCGGGAGCTTGACTTCACCCATAGAACGACCTATATTAATAGTTGCGCCTCCTGATTCGGAGACGCTGTTATTATCGCGGGGTGGAGCAGCCTGGTAGCTCGTTGGGCTCATAACCCAAAGGTCGTAGGTTCAAATCCTACCCCCGCTACTGGCAAAAAAGAAGACCGGTCAGGCAATCTGGCCGGTCTTCGCTTTTTTACACACCTTCTCACGCACTGAATGCATACCCCGATTTGAATAGTAATGAATACGCAATATAGAGCGGTTGCTACCATAATATAGTTTAAATTCGTAATTCGTTATATCGTTTTTCTCAAAGGTTGGCTTCCAGTTGCTTCATCAGCGCCACCATCGCCTCGGTGTCGCGCTCACAATAGAGCCAGAGGTCGTTGTAGATCTTCTGCGCGGCTTCAGTAGGATGGGCGTCCCCGCCCGTCAACTCAATCCCTTCCTTTGCCATCCGCTTCAGTTCAAGCATCTCGAGGTATTTCAGCGACGCCATACCCCCCTCGGCAATGTCCAAGTCATCATACCCCATTCCCCGAACCAGCGCCGGCAGCACTTTCTTTACCGAAAATCCACCGCCGAACTCGCGCGCATAGACGTTATTGCGGATGATCGGCAGCAGGTCCAGCAGCCGTCCTTGAATCGCCAGCAACCTGAGCCGCAAGTCCGGCAGCGCCTCGGCAAGTTCGCCGATGATCCGCTTCTCGTATGGTGAGTAGGTCAGGATGGGACAGTTGGCGCGGAGGGAGTCTCCTTGCGGAGCCTCAAGCGATTCCAACATCGCCTCGGCAAGGGGACGGCGCGGGTCGGTGTCCTCATTGTGCAGATAACCCGTGTGAACCGAATCGCCTCCACTCTGAAGTTCAATGTGAATGGAGAACTGGAACGGAATGGTCTGATAAGGGCGTGTCCCCGGATAGCGCGGGAGGGCGGCCATGAAGGTCTCAAAATCCAGGTGCATCCGGGGATAGCCAATCTGGTTGAGCACTTGTTTCAATCCCGGCTCAATGACCACCTCCCCACTCTTCCACGCCGCCACAGCCCGCTGCTGGGTCACTGAAAGCTCGGTATCGCTTTCCGAGAGTTGGTCAATCTGGCTGATTCCTCGTTCCTTGAGTTGGGCAAGTTTCTTTTCGGTCATCCGGGGAAGAAGCGTCAGCTCGTCAACCGGCGGCTCGGCGCAAGCGGTTCCGAGGAAGGGGCAGGGGTAGGGATTGTCGCACTGCTCGCCGGGTGTGATGTCCGGCGGTTCAGGCAGATTCGCGACTTTATAACCATCACGGATGAGGTAGTCTATCTCCTCGCGGAGATCCTTGGCGGAGTCGGTGCAGTCGTATTCAGTGAAGAGGCTTTGCAAGTCGTATTCGCCGCCCTGATAGATGTAGTCCTTGTTCAGGTGTAGTATGCCGCAGCGGACGATCCTCAATTCCCCCCCTTCTATTGAAGGGGGTGTTGCGTTATTTTCCCCTCCGCTTGCGGGGGGGGTGAGGGGGGGGTGACCGGCGGCAGCAATTCCCCCTCCGCTTGCGGGGGGGGTGAGGGGGGGGTGACCGGCAGCCCATCGCCGGGCAATCTCCGCCTGGATGGCGACGTCAATGACGTGAATATCCTTGGGGCTGCCGACAGACTTGACCTCCCACATCTCCCATTGGCGGGAGCCGGCGCGCTTCAGAATATCGCAGCGGACGAGGGTGTTATCGGCGAAAAAGGCGGCTTCAAAGATGGCGGGGATGGACGGATCGCTTAAGGCTTGGATGGTCTGGAGGGTGGCGTTATCATTCATCGTCATTCCCGCGGAAGCGGGAATCCAGTCTGGAGAGTCTTTCTGATGGGCGTCAATCAGCTTCCCGCCGGTGAAACGCTGCCGGGCGAGCTGTCCGATGCGGGTTCCTTCGTCAAACAGATGCTGCGCTGAGGCGTCGGGAAGAGCCGCAAGGTCCCGGCGGTGGATTTCATTCCAGAGGCGAAGCGGGCACTGGCGGAAGGAAAAAAGGCGGGATTTGGAAAGGGTATTAATGCCTTAGCAGTGCGAAATCTCACTCAATTGGTTTGATGTGTTGCCAAAGTTTCTTCTCTTGTTTATGCATAGCGTCTTTGAGTCCCTTGAATAGTTCCCCAACGCTGGGGTATAACCTTGGTTTCGGGTCTTTTTTCAGATCGCTGATGAAATCATCTATCTTGGGATATTTGTCTTTGGTTTGAGCATTCATAATAATGCTGCCCACGTCCACCTTTAAGAACCCATCCTTCGTGACCTCGAAGGTGAGCTGTAGCGAGCCATCATCAAACCTAAATTTTTCCCCTGGCGTTTCCTTCATCTCTCCTTTCTTGGGCGCAAAACGTTCAGCGATCTGCTTCCTAATATCATCTCCAGCGTTGCCTCTCCTGCCGGGGTCCTCAATGGTTTTGTCAAACATTTTACTGAGTTTTATCCCCGCGCCGAGCGCGGGCTCAACCTGCTGAACGACTGCCTTAGACAGTATCTCCAAGTTTGCCCTGTAGTAATTTTCGTGGAAGATCAATAGATACTCCCAGAAGAAATCAGAGGTTATGTCGAACTCAAGGGCTAGAACAATGGCTTTTTCAACAAACTTCTGCACAGACATTCCCTTATTCGCGACCCTTTGAATGTAATTCGTCTTCAGAAAGAGGAACCAGATGGCACCGTCAGTAAGTATCGCTTGTTCCGGTTTTCCCTCAGGCCTTATGTATTCGGAGATTTGAATATACTCGTCGGGCAAGCCAAATTCAGGTTTCGGTTGGCTTCTAAGCCAACCGAACTCTTTCGTTTCTATTAGGAGGCTGTCGTTCTGATGTTCGGTGTCAGAACGATCCAAGCCTTGACGGGGAACGGGGGCCAGCAGTATGTCCGCAAGGCCTTGGGCATTTCCCATCTTCACTTCAAACCCATACCCGCGAAGGTCTTTAAACCCCAATAAATCGTGGATGATGGGCACCACGAACAAGGACTTGATTCCATTCTCCTTAAGACGCATCCCGATCGACTTACCTCGGTCGCGCTGATACTCCTTCTTGAGGTGGTCCCGGCGCTCCTTCAGGTAATCGGGAACTTTAGGATAGTTCATTGCTTGAACTCCTGTTCTCGAATAAATTAAATGACTATAGGTCGAAGGTGACTAAAGGGTGTCTAATATCCTTCCCCTCACCCCTCCTCCCCCCGCCGCGAGGCTCGTGTAATGTAAGCATAAAATTTGCCCCGCGCAAGCAGTTCGGTGCGGTTCAGTAGGTTCGCTCAAATCCCACTAACCTCGGACTTCTTCGGTGGAGTCGGATGAACCACCTGACAATTTCTCCGCCAGAACCGCCTCGTAGAGGCCCGAAGGTAAAATCTCCGCGATTGTTGGCTGCCAACCGTCTGGATCAGGGAACAGAGCGAAATTCGTTGACACATCCAACAGCAATTCCCCCTGGTAATCCAAACGCTCATCGGACCACCGCCCGAAGCGGTCCAGCGCATTTTGGGATTTCACGACCTCTTCCATTTCGGCGACGGATGTCAGCGATGAACGCTTACCCTCTACGATAACGTCGGGCGCATTGACCTGCTCCAGTCTCGCAACCTGAAACTTGAGGAGCTCTTTTGTTCGTGATGCTTTCTCAAGGTTCATTTGATACATTGAACCCGCAATTCGTTGGGCAAAATCTTGATTCAGTCTCGCGTGGTGAACGATCAGCATTTCCAAATCGTTCACTCGGTTGCTGAGCCTTATCAGGAGCCATGATAGGCGGTCTAAGTCGGATCTCAGAATGTCGAGTTCCTGAGGTATCTCTTTCGGAGGCTGTCCGTTCTCAGCCATGACTCTGTTCTCCTAGCTGGATTTTGTTCACGCCGGATCGCAAACCAGCACTTTGCCGGATTGGCGCAGAATGATCTCTCCTGCCTTTAGCCTCCGTTCCATATCCTCAAGATACCGGACGGTGCGGCGGTCATAATATCACTCCCCGCAAGCCTGACAGACAAGCGTCTCAATCGGAATTCGGACCAGGTCTGCCCCCAGGGCAATCTCTTCCTGGACGGTCTGCCGGTTGATTTCTTCGCCATGGCAAATGATGCATTGCATCAGCGTCTCCTCGTTCCTTCGGTGATCCAATTGGTGTAGAGGGCGTTATCGCGAATAAAACAGTCCCTGATTTTCTCGATATTGATCAGGCTCAAGCGCTATCCTGTTTCATTGGTAATACGGTCGCTTCGGTGGAAGAGGGACTCGCGTCCCGTCTTTGACTTCCTACACCGCCACCGGTGTAAGTGTGAATACTCGCGCCTGCCGGGATGCCGCCTTGAGGTCGCCACGCCGGAGAGCCTCCCGCACGTCGTCCAGCCTATAGGCGTCCTCAAGCGACAGGTAAGGCGACCACCCCTCGTCCGATTCCATCAGGTCAACCTCCACCTCCGCGATATATTCCCCCTCTTGCACCAGTTTCTTGAACCGTCTGCTAATCATTTTCTTCTCCTAAAGTCGTTTGACCAACGCTCCGGATTTGGGCGATATGCCGTTACCAGCAGGGCAGGACCGGACGCTCCCTTCGGAACTCCCCAGAGAGCGTGAATCGGCCGACCTGCCAAATCGCGCTCCAAGACCAGCACGCAAGGTCCCTTTGGAAAGGTCGGATAATCCTCCAAGAGCTCTGCGGCGTCTAATCCTGCTATGATCTCCCTGACGAGAATTCTATCATTGGCAAGTTCATCGTAGCCATGATCGGAGATTCTGACCTTCCCCTTGGCCACGAGATCCTTGATGCGTCCAAG
>Ga0315274_10006867_pt1 | contig 16545 bp, 12 predicted proteins | sample YL17G02_20_MG_FD_203700 | JGI IMG/M metagenome (GOLD analysis project Ga0315274, IMG submission 203700) | Sediment microbial communities from Yellowstone Lake, YNP, Wyoming, USA - YL17G02_20 | ecosystem: Environmental > Aquatic > Freshwater > Lake > Sediment | place: USA: Wyoming | collected...
CTTCATCAATGGGGACCCCTTCGACGAAGTGGTCGACTGGGTCCAGCTCACGACGCCCATCGCCTACGTCACCTCCATCTTCTGGTCGCCCTTCGAACTCCGTGACGGCAGGCACCACAACCCCTACGGCGCCCAGGAACCTTACATTTACTGGGGCGGGCACTGGGGGGAGCCGCTGGGGCGCTCCGAGGCCGGCGACCTGAAGTTCATGGTCGTTTGCTGTGGTCCGGACCAGGACTTGGACTTCGGCTACGGCGGCATCGCCGGCGAGTCGTGGAATTTTTCCTTCGGCAGCATGCTGACGGGCGCGCCGGAGGGCTTCGCCGGGGTCTACGACCCCACCAATGGGACACGGTCGAACGGCGACATTCTCATGTCCGCCCGCGGATTGCACAACTAGCCGAGCCCCCGGGCAGATTCGCCTTTCCCTCCACGGCGGCACGGCAATGGCTTCTCTTGTCGCCGCCGCGCGCAGAAGCAACGCGCTGGCCTCGACGGCCTTGGTGTTCTCTCAGCCCCTGTGCGCCGGCGTGAAGGATAAGGGCTAATCACGGGGAGGGAGAGAACCCGTTTTCGCGGAGGAAGTCCTCGCATTCCCTTTTCGCATTTCCGTCAGGGGCCGCGGCGATGTAGTCCATGGCATGTCCCGCCGCTTTCTCCAGACTGCCCGCGGCCCTGTAAATCCGGAAAAGCAGGTGAGTCGCGTCCGCCGCGGGAGGGGGACCATGCCGAGGGCGAGGAACCCGAGATACGTCACGATGACGCCCGGGCCGAGCAGGTGGATCATCGCAACCTTGATGTCGTCGAGCTGATGGGTGTAGGGCGTCATGATATAGACGACGACGGTCATATACGCCACGCCCATCCAGAACAGAACGCTCGTCGCGAATTGTCCCTTATCTTTGTCGTTCACGGAACGTCTTCCTTCGCTGCCGCCGATTAAGGACGTGACGCGCGCCTGCGAGTCTGGGCTGTTTCTTGCAACCCACTCACCCGTGCGTCGGCGCGCTGGAAACACTTGCTGAGGCGCGAGGCGCCGGTCCAGATTCCCCTATTTCCCTGCCGGTTCGGGTGGAGCGTCGGGCGCGGGGGATGAGGCGAAGAGGCGCGCCACCCGGGAACGGAAGGACTCAAGGTACACGTAGAAGACGGGGGAGATATAGAGCGTGAGGAGTTGCGATAGGAGAAGCCCGCCCACGACCGCGATGCCGAGGGGACGGCGGGTTGCAGAGCCGGAACCGATGCCGATGGCGATGGGAAGGCATCCCATCAGGGCGGACATGGTGGTCATCATGATCGGGCGGAAGCGAATGAGGGCGCCCTGGTAGATAGCGTCGGCCGGCGCCAGTCCTCCGCGGCGTTGGGCGTCGAGCGCGAAGTCGATCATCATGATCGCGTTTTTCTTCACGATGCCGACCAGCATGATGATGCCCACGAACGAGTAAAGGCCAAGTTCCATCCGGAAAAGCATGAGAGCGAGAAGCGCGCCGACGCCCGCCGAGGGAAGACCGGATAGAATGGTTATCGGGTGAATGAAGCTTTCGTAGAGAATGCCGAGAACGATATAGATGATCAGGATCGCCATGACGAGGAGGATTCCAAGACCGCGCATCGACGACGCGAAGGCTTGCGCCGTGCCCTGGAAGCCGTAGGAGATCGTGTCGGGCAACGTTTGGGCCGCCAAATTCTCCACCGCGGTCTTGGCGTCGCCCAGAGCCGTTCCCGGCTTGAGGTTGAAGGAGGTGGTGACCGAGGGGAGTTGGCCCTGGTGGTTGATGGTGAGCGGACCGACTCCGCGCGTCACCTTCGCGACCGTGCTGAGGGGGATGAGCTCGCCGCTGTCCGAGCGGATGTAGAGCAGCGAGAGAGATGAAGCATCCTGCTGGTATTGGGGCGCGAGCTCCATGATCACCTGATACTGGTCGGTGGCCGCGTCGATGGCCGAGACCTGGGTTGACCCGTAGGCCGCGTTGAGCGTCTCCTCGATTTTCCGGACCGACACTCCGAGCGCCGCCGCCTTGTCGCGGTCGATCTCGACGTTGACCTGCGGGTTGGCGATTAGAAGGTCGCTGCTCACGTCTTGGAAACCGGGCAGGTCGCGCATCCTCGATTCGAGAATCGGCGCGTAGCGATAGAGTTCGTCGGTGTCGGGTCCTTGGATGGTGAACTGATACTGGCTTCTGCTCATTCGAGCGCCGAAAGAGATCGAGGCGAGGTTCTGAAGGTAAACCCGAACGCCCGGCACGACGCTGAGTTTCGGGCGGAGCGACTGAATCACCTCCTCGGCGCTCATCTTGCGCTCCTCGCGAGGTTTGAGGCGGGTGAAGAAACGTCCGGTGTTGCCGGCGCCGCCTCCGCTGGCGCTTGACATAAACGCGGCGATATTGGGATCCTTCTTGAGGATATCGGCCACTGCTTTCTGGTGTTCCACCAGCGTGGCAAAGGAAACCCCTTGCGCCGCCTCCGTCTGAATCATGATCTGTCCGAGGTCTTCCCCGGAGATAAGGCCTTTCGGAGCCGCAATGAAGAGGTAGACCGTAAGAACGAGGGTGGCCACAAAGACGACGAATGTCGCGAAGCGATGACGGAGCGTCAGGCGAAGCGTCCAGCGATAGGTCGCCAACATGCCGTCGAAAAAACGCTCGAAAGCGTTGAAGAGAGCCCCGTGCTTTTCGGTCCGGTGCGGCTGCAGGAAGCGGCTGCAAAGCATGGGCGTGAGGCTCAGCGACACGAACCCCGAGACAAGAATCGAGGCGGCGATCGTGACGGCGAACTCGTTGAGTATGCGCCCGATGATGCCGCCCATGAAGAGGACCGGTATGAATACGGCGACGAGCGACAGGGTCATCGAGAGGATGGTGAAGCCGATCTCGCGCGAGCCGCGCAAGGCAGCTTCGTGGGGAGGCTCCCCTTGCTCCACGTGACGCACGATGTTCTCGAGCATGACGATCGCGTCGTCCACCACGAACCCGACGGCGAGGGTCAGGGCGATGAGCGACAGGTTGTCGAGACTGAAATGGAGGAGGTGCATGACCGCAAAGGTGGCGATGACGGACATGGGAAGCGCCAGGCTCGGGATGACCGTGGCGGAAATCTTGCGCAGGAACAGGAAGATCACCAATACGACCAGTCCCATTGTCAGAACGAGGGTGAACTTCACCTCCGCCACGGAATCTCGGATGGAGATGGAGCGATCGTAAAGAACGTCCATATTGATCGCGGCGGGTATCTGAGCGCGGAAGGTCGGCAGAAGCGTCTTGACGGCGTCGACCACCTTGACCGTGTTGGTGCCAGGCTGGCGCTGAATGGCGAGGATGATGGCTCTGACGTCGCCAAACCACGCCATCGACTTGTCGTTCTCGACGTCGTCGAGCGCGTCGCCAACGTCCTCTAATCGCACCGGCGAGCCGTCGCGCCACGCGATGACAAGTTTGCGAAATTCGGACGCGTTGGTCAGTTGGCCGTCGGTTTGAATGGTAAACGCCTGATGCGGTCCGTCGAGGTTGCCAGAGGGCAAGTTCACGTTGTTTCGCTGGACGGCGAGCGCGGCTTCGTCGAGTCCGATCCCTCGCACGGCAAGCTTGCCCGGATCAAGCAGGATGCGGACGGCGTATTTCGTCGAACCATAGACCTGCACCTGCGCCACGCCCTCGATGGTCGAAATGCGCTGCGCCATATACGTGTCGGCGTACTCGAAGACTTTCGAGAGGAGCAGGCTGGGGGAACTGATCGCGAGGAAAAGCACCGGCTGGTCGGCGGGGTTGACCTTGCGGAACGTCGGCGGCGAAGGCATGTTGTCGGGCAGGTGATGCGTCGCCTGCGAGATGGCGGATTGCACGTCCTGTGCCGCCGCGTCGATGTCGCGGTCGAGTGAGAATTGCAGCGTGATGTTGGTGGAGCCTTTCGCGCTCGAGGAGTTCATCGATTCGAGTCCGGCGATGGTCGAGAACTGCCGTTCGAGGGTCGTGGCTACGGCCGACGCCATCGTTTCCGGGCTCGCGCCCGGCAGACCGGCGCTCACGCTGATGGTGGGAAAATCGATGCTGGGCATGTCGCTGACGGGCAGCAGCCGATACGACATGACGCCAAACAAAAGAATGGCGGCCATGACGAGGGTCGTCATGACGGGGCGGCGAATGAATAGTTCGGGAATGCTCATCTTCCGTGGCAAGGGCGTCCTCGCCCGTGATTCTCCTTACTTATGGCACAGCCGCCCTTGACTGGGATTCCTCCGCCGCCGTCTTTCCGTTTCCCAGACCGCTCTTGATTTCCACCTTCGCTCCCGGCGTCAGCCGAAGGTGGCCGTCCGTCACCACCTTCTCGCCCGCCTCGAGCCCTTTGGCGATCACCGTTTCCCCGTCGAGCGAGCGGCCCACCGTTACCGGGCGATGCTCAACGACCATCGCCGACGCGTTCTCTCCCGCGCCGGGCTTGACGACGAAGACATAGGTCCCTTTCTGTCCCGTCTGCACCGCCTCCGAGGGAACAACGACTGCATTCGGCTCGGTGTCCAGAACGAGCGTGACGCTCACGAATTGCCCCGGCCAGAGGCGCTTGTCCTCATTGGCGAACGTGGATCTGAGGCGAATCGTGCCGGTCTGGCGGTCCACCTCGTTGTTCAGGAAGGTGAGATCGCCTTCTACGGAGCGCTCCTCATCGCCCGGCATCACCGCGCGGGTCTTGAGCGTCCGGCCTTCCGCCAGGCGGCGCTTGATGGCGGCGAGTTCCCGTTCGGGCACGGCGAAGGACACATACACGGGCTGTATCTGATTGATGACTACGAGCGGGGTGGAGTCGTTGGCCTTGACAAGGTTCCCTTCATTGATCATCAGACTCCCCGCGCGGGCGTCGATGGGCGCGTGGATGGAACAATAGCTCAGCTGCAGACGCGCGTACTCCACGGCCGCCTTGTCCGACCGGGCCTGGGCGGCTGTGGATTCGGCCGCCGTGCGAGCCTTGTCGCTTTCTTCCTGCGACACAACCCTCTTTGTCACCAGGTCGCTATAGCGCTGGTTGTCGACCTCGGCGTTTCTTGCCTCGATCGCGCTCTTGGCCGAATCCGCCTCTTTCTGATGGAGCGTGGCCTCGTAGGGCGCGCTGTCGATCGTAAAAAGAAGATCGCCGCGCCTCACGTCCTGCCCCTCCTTGAAGTGAACGCGCGTCAGCAACCCTCCGACCTGTGCCTTTACCATGACCGTCGAATACGGCTCAACGGCGCCCACGGCGGAGAGTTGGACCGGCGTCTCTTTCCGGACGACGTCGGCCGCCAGGACGGGCACGACTTCCCTTCGGGCCCCGCCGCCGGCTTTCCCCGCCGCCTTGCCGGGACTCTCGCCTTCCGCGCTCTTTGCCGTGCAAGCCAGCCAGGTGGTCGTGGCCGCCAGAGACAGGCCGAAGGCAAGGCAAAGGCCGGCGCGGCGCCGGTGAAGGAAGCGCCACCCAGGATGAGAACAACGCTCGGTTCGTCCGTCAGTGTGCCTCTCGTTCATTCCGTACTGCTCTTCCTGCCCAACCGATTCGCAGGTTCGTGGGCAAAGCACCCAAACCCGCCCGCCAGACGTCATCCGCCCGTCGTTTGGCGGAACAACAAACCGGAACCGTACCGCGACCGGAGCGCAAAGTCAAGAACAGCCCCTTGCGGCCAGCGGCTCCGGATCTATGCGAATTGCCTCATGCTGAAGGCTACCGAAGGAAAAGGGGGCTTAGAAAGGGCGGTGAAGGGGGAGAACAGGACAATCGCAAAGTCGCGCCGCGCCGCTTACGACTTCCTGGCTTCCTTGCTCCCTGCTGCGCGAGCGACGATCGAGGTGTCTGTCTGATCCACGAGGTCAAGATCCTGCGCGATGGATGAGCACACATCCTTGATCACCGCGCTCGGCGGATTGGAGGCGATCTGAAACGGCCTTCTGTGCATCACGTCACATCCGCAGATGGAAAGGGCGAAGATGAGTAAGAAGCCGACCCTCGGTCCTGGCGAGAGTGTGCCAGATTCCATTGTCAGGGACCTCCGTTCGATTCGAGAAAGCGCGCAATCGGCATCATCCTCTTGCACCCTGTTCTGACCAACGATCCGCCGCCCGTTTTGGGCGTCACGCAACACCGCGCGGCGCAAGATTGCCCCCCCCCGATTTCTCCGAGAAACCGTCAACCCGACCGTCTGCCTGCACATGGCCGCCGCAAGGGCTACTTGACGGGGAGCATTTTCTTCAGGACTTGGCGGGCCTTGGCGGCATCGGCGGCGCTGTCGAATGCGAAGTAGACGACGGCCTTCCGCCCAATGCACGCCGCCGAAAGCCCCCGCAGGTTGATCGACGCTTCGGCCAGCGCGCCCGTGATACTTGCGCCCAGTCCCGCCTTGTCGGGGCCCTCCAGCCGCAGGGAATGGAGACTGGCCGTCTTGCCCAGACCGGCGACCTGGGCCGCGCGCACCTGGGCCGCGCCCTTCAGAGGCGCCAGGAAGACGACCCCGGTCCCCGGCTTGTCCGGCGCGCGGCGGGCGATGACGAACTCGAGGTTCGCCCCCGCCTCTCGCAAGCCGTCCAGGACCTTCGCCAACCCTCCCGGGCGGTCCGGAATCGGCCCCGCCCAGACGTCCACTTTGTCGATCGCATAAGACATCGCTCGTACCTCCCCTCTGCGCGAAACGCGCCGGCCGCGGACGCGCTCGGCCTCGGCTCGAAGGTCCGCGTCCGACGCCGATCTCTGTCAACTACTGCTTCCCTTTTACACCCCGCGCGGGCGCCCTGTCCAAGAAAAAAGATGGGGTCAGCTCTCTCGGCGAGCAGACGGGTTGCTCCCCTTTTCGGTTGCGAATCGCGGCGGGGAACACTACGCTCCAAGTAGAGAGGCGCGGGCGATCGCGAACTCCAGGGGGAGAGGCATGAAGAGTCTTCTCGCGCCCTTCGCTCACCGAGAGCCGGGGGAAATCGCCTCCGACGCGGACCTGGAGGCGAGAGTCGTCGACTTCGGCGCGAAACGGCTGTTGGGGGAACGCTGAGCCTGGCGCCAGCCAAAGAGCCCGGAAGAGCGTCCGTCGCGCTTCCGGGCTAAAGTCGGCGGGAAGTGTGACGATGTAGTATCTGAGAAAAGGTGATTGCGCCCGCAATCACCCTTCTCGACGTCGGGTCCGCAGGTGGCGCTCTCCGAGGGGCGGGGTGTTCGCGCCGATGCGCCTCCTGCGGGAAGTCGGAAGCAAGGAGCCAAGGGGAATGCCGATTCAGATCAATAGCAATATCAACAGTCTTGTTGCCCAGAAAAACCTGCTGCGCGGGGATTCCATCATGAGCCGGGCGTTGGAGCGGCTTTCTTCGGGCAAGCAAGTCAACAGCGCGAAGGACGACGCGGCCGGGCTGGCCATCGCTCAAGCGCTCGACGCCCAGCTGCGCGGGCTTGAGCAGGCGGCTCGCAATACTAACGAGGGCATTTCCCTGGCCCAAACGGCCGATGCCGCCGTCAGCGGCGGCGCCGACATTCTCCAGAGGATGCGCGAGCTTTCCGTCCAGGCGGCCAGCGACACCAATTCGCCCGAGGCGCGCGGCGCCATCCAGGCCGAGATGGACCAGCTGGCGAGCGAGCTGGGACGGATCGGCGGGACCGCTTCCTTCAACGGCATGAACTTGCTCGACGGCTCTTTTGCGGGCCGGGCGATCCAGGTCGGCGCCAACGCCGGCCAAACCGTGGAGATCAACATCGACAACTTGAGCCCCGCGGCGTTGGGGGTCAACTCCCTCGACGTGGCGACGCAGGCCGGGGCGTCGAACGCCCTGAGCGCCATCGACGTGGCTTTGGGAAAGCTGGGCGAGACCCGAGCCGGCCTTGGCGCCGTCCAGAACCGCCTGGAGGGCGGGCTGGCGAACCTGAGCGCGGCGGCCGAAAACGCCGCGGCCTCGAAGTCGCGCATCATCGACGCCGACTTTGCCGCCGAAACGGCCGAGCGGATCCGCGGCCAGATCCTCGAACGAGCAAGCATCGCGGCCCTCGGCCAGGCCAACATCAGCCCGCGCGCCGCCCTCGGCTTGCTCGGGGCATAGGCTTGCGGTCCCGCGCTTCCGTCCGCGCTTGCCGCGGGGCGCCCTCTCTCCTCTCCACTTTTCTCTTGAAGCAAACAGGCGGCGATAGAGATAATCGCGATGCGCCACGCGCATGGTGCGCCGGGAAACCGACGGCCCGGAGAACATGGGGAACTCGGTTTCTGCCGCCGGCGTCCGCGGGGACAGGCGCTTTGCTGCCCGACTGATCCGCTCCCGTTGTCACGGGGGACAACGGGAGCCAATAGTCGCCCTCGTTGTGCGCTTTCGGCTCGTCATAGGAGATCCCGCTCATGGTCCTTTCCCTCTGTTTCTGGGTCCTTGCGGCCTTCGTGATCTACGTCTACATGGGCTACCCCATCGCTGTCACGCTCCTAGCCTCCCTGCGCCCCAAGCCGGACGCCTCCAAGCCGGCGACCTTCCCTTCGGTGACGGTCCTCATTCCGGCGCACAACGAGGAGAAGGTCATTGGCGGAAAGCTCGGCAACACGCTGGCCCTCGACTATCCGAGCGATCGCCTCCAGATCATCGTCGCCGCCGACGGTTCGAACGACGGGACCGTGGATATCGTAAAGACTTACGCGGACCGCGGCGTCGAGCTCAGCTACCATCCCGCGCGCGAGGGAAGGATGGCGGCCATCAATCGGGCGCTGCCCCTCGCGCGCGGCGACATCGTCGTTCTCTCCAACGCCAGGTGCATGTGCTACCGTACGGCCCTGCGCGAGCTGGTCGCTCCGTTCCGTCATCATCTGGTGGGGATCGTGAGCGGGACGCACCGCATCACTCGGGACGAGGATGCCGCGAGCGCGGCGGAGGCGACGTGCTGGAGATACGAGTCCCTTCTCTGGAAGCAGGAAGCGCGGTTCGGCTGCTGCACGGGGGTGTCGAACGAAATCCTGGCGGTTCGCCGCAATCTCTTTGAACAACCGCCGGACAACGTGATCTACGACGGTTTCTTCATGGCCATGCAGATTGTCCGGCAGGGTTACAACATCGACTACGCTCCCAACGCGTTTTCCGTCGAGCGCGCCGCCGATACCAGGCAGGAGGAAAAGGCGCGTCGTGCGAAACGGATTGCCGGTCGCTACCAATCTGCCGCTCTGGCGGCGAAAACGGTCTCTTGGCGCCGGCCCGTCGTTGCGTGGGAGGTCGTTTCTCACCACTTTCTTCGTCTCTTCGTGCCGTTCGCCATGATCGGGGCCTTTCTGGCCAGTCTCCTGACGGTCGTGTTTCCGTCTCAGACCGGCCATGGCGGGTTGCTCTTGCTTGCGTCTCCCCTCAACTGGATCGCTCTTGCCCCACAGGTCGTTTTCTACGCGTGGGCTTTGGCGGGAAACGGTCTCCAGAACCGCGCTCCCTCGTACAAGGCCATCTATTTTCCCTCCTACCTCGTGAAGAGCGGGCTTTCCGTTCTGATCGGCGTCTGCCGCTCATTGACGAGGAAAGGCCCTTCGCTCTAGCTCGCCGGAGAATCAGCGGAATCGGCGGATCAGGGAGAACGCGCCGTCCGTCGCCTCGCCCCGCGCTCTGGGCGGGCAGTCCGCAACGCCTCTTCCGCGTCTCTCTCCGCCCACGCGGCCCCGTTGCGCCTTGACAAGAGAACCGATTCCCGATAGGGAAAAGGAAAAGGAGGCCAGAGCGGATGACGTTGATTTGCAGAGAGGTCTGGGAAGAGGTCTGTATCCTGGCCACGGGAGACGTGGTCTGCAGCTGCGTCGACGCGAACGCCAACTACGTCCTCGGCAACATCCGCGAGAATCGGATTCACGACATCTTCCGCGGCGAGCGTTACCGCGATATCCGCCGGACCCTGCTGCACTCCGGCCACAACAGTTACTGCCCCGCTCTGGGATGCAGTTGCGCCGCGAAGACCGAAGTGGCGCCGGACAACGCCGTTGAGCCGCCGACGAGAATCAAAAAGATTCGCCTGGAAACCATCTCCTTCTGCAATCTGCGGTGCCCGGAATGCAAGGTGGCCGAATGGCGGGCGGCGGGCGGCGGGGATCCGGACTCGAGAGGCCTGCACCGGCGCTTCGCCCACCTGTCCCTGGAGGATATCAGACCGGTCATTCTGGACACGAAGGACACCCTCGAGCAGATTTGGCTCTACAACTACGGCGAACCCTTTCTTGACAAGAACCTTCTCGATGTCTTGCGATTCCTGCGCGAAGCGGCGCCCGGCGTGTGGCTTTATACACACACCAACGGAAACGCGATCCCCGAAGGCTGGATTGAGACTATCATCCGCGACGACCTCATTGACTCGATCTCCTTCTCGATCGACGGCGCTTCGCAAGACACGTATGGGAAATACCGGATCGGAGGGAGCTTCGAAACGGCGTTGCGCAATCTTCTGGAATTCAAACGCCTGAAGGAGCGCTACCGGGATTCCAAGCCCGACTGGCGCAAGGACCTGCCTCACATCGCGTGGCAGTATATCCTGTTCCAGTGGAACGACTCGCCCGAGGAACTGGCCCGCGCCCAGAAACTGGCGGACGAACACGGCCTGAGGATCCAGTGGGTGCTGACCGACACGCCGGGAAAGTCGGAACGCTTCACCCACGATTCCGAGGAGTACCAGAGACTCCAAGGGATCAAGCACTACTCGAACGAGCTGCTTGCGTTGCGGCACGACCAGGCGGCGGACCGGGCGTATCCGGCCCGGATTCGCCGGTTCCTGAGAGTCCGCCTGCCCTGGTTTCTCGTCTCTCGCTATCGAAGGTACATTCTGGGCCAGAAGAACTGACTCGGCTTTCTCAACCTCGGAAGAAAACCAACGTAAGAAGAACGAAGATGGGCACGAGGATGCCGCAGCTGTACGCCATATAACCGTGAAAGCTCGGCATCTTCACGCCCGACTGCTCGGCGATGCTCTTGACCATGAAGTTCGGGCCGTTGCCGATGTACGTGTTGGCGCCCATGAAGACCGCGCCGCAGGACAGCGCCGCGAGCAGCGGAAGCGGGATCGCTCCCGTCGCCGTCTGCACGCCGTGCATCAGGTTCATCCCGGCCGGCGCCAGGGTCCCGGCCGCCTCGAAGTAAACGACGTAGGTCGGCGCGTTGTCGAGAAAGCTCGAAAGGACGCCGGCGGCCCAGAAGAACTGCCATGGCCGGTCGAGCCCGAGCTCGGGACCCTTGATGTTGAGGATCTCGACGGGCGTCTGCATGGTGATGAAGATGCCGATGAAGAGACAGGCCACTTCGAGGATGGCGTGGAAGTTGAAGTCGTTGGCCTGGCGGACCCGCTTCGGCGTAACGGCCAGGGAGATCATGGCCAGGACGATCTGAACGATCTCGCGAAGATGCCATTCTCCAGGAATCACCCACTCCGTGCCGGGGAATCTCCTGCCCGGGACGAGAAACGCCACCGCAAGAACGACGCCGAGGAGGAGGAAGAGATTGCGCTTGCCTGAGAGCCCAAGGGGAACCTTCACCCTCTCGTCGAGCTCAATGGCCTCCTTCTCCTCGGTCCGGTAGGCAATAGTGTCCCAGACGTAGTAGATGGCGAGTACGATGAGCGAACAGGTCGCCCACGCCGCGGCGAGGTTCAACGTCCAAAGGAAGGGAACGCCGCGCAAGTAGCCCAGAAACAGAGGGGGATCGCCAACCGGCAAGAGGCTGCCGCCGATGTTGCAGACGAGAAAAATGAAGAAAACGACCGTATGCTTAACATGACGGCGTTCGCTGTTAACCTGGAGCAGGGGGTGGATGAGGAGCATCGCGGCGCCGGTGGTTCCGACGAGGCTCGCCAGGAGCGTGCCGACGGCGATGAAGGCGGTGTTTGTCAGGGGATGAGCGGGGACGTCGCCCCTCAGGTTGATGCCCCCGCTGATGGTGTAGAGGCTGAAGAGAAGAACGATGAAGGGAATGTAGTCGGCCAGAACGGCCTCCCTGAGCGCCAGGAGAGCGCTGGGGAGCCCTCGGTCGGCTTCGTGGAAACCGCGGTCGCGAAGAAGGTAGTACAGACACGTCACGACGGCCAAGGAGAGCGCGACGGTGAGCTTGCTGGAGTTCTTCTCCCACCAGCGCTTGGTCTTAGGGAGCAAGGGCAGGATGGCGATGCAGAGAAGAAGCGCGACGAAAGGGAAGACCCACAGAAGATGCGGCGCCGGACCGTGGCGCCTGCCGTGCTCTCCTCCCGCAACGTCATGGCTCTCCTGCGCGGCGCGCTCTGCTTGGATCCGCTCGTGACTGGCCGGGACCGCGGAGGTCGCCTGGTCATGCGCCTCGCGCCCAGTCGAGCGCGATATGCTCTCCTCCTCCACGGCCGGGGCGCCGGCTACGGTCAGAAACAGCAGGCCAAGGGCCAACGGAAGAATCCGCCGGCCGCCGGCGCAGGCCCCTGTCTGGACTGGAAGCGCGCCCCTCATCGGTCCTTTCCCCGCTCGAGCTCGGAGGGTCGCCGGCCAGGGTCTCAGCAGGAAGGCAGTCGGCCGGCTCGGGAAACGGCCCAAACGCGTCGAGTCCTCTCTAGCAGCAATACGCGCGGAGGGACCTCCGCGCGACATCGAACTCAAAGGAGAGCACCTCAGTTCGCGTCAGTCAAGGGTAAAGCGAGGCTGGGAGTTTTCCTCCCCAATCTCCGGCAAGAAAAGAACTCTTCCACTTCGCGAATCCCGCAACTCAAACGCCCTCAGCCATCTCAATCGAAACGGCCGCGATTTCCGGGGAAGGTCCTGCAAAGCGAGGCCCGGAGAAAAAACGATTTGACTTCCCACGGCTCGCCCCCTAACCTTCCTCCACGTTTTTCTTCGCGTGGCGGCCAAGCCCCCGGCGGAGACGCTTTACCTGAAGGAGCGGGCGGGATGATCTACAAGGAGTACGGAAGGACCGGCAAGCGCGTCTCGGCGGTCGGGTTCGGCGGCATGCGGTTCGATACGTCGCAAAGCAAGAAAAAGAACGCCGAGCTTCTGCACTACGCGTTGAGCAAGGGGATCACGTATTTCGATACGGCGCCGGGCTACTGCGAGGACCAGAGCGAGGACATCTTCGGGATTGCCCTGAAGACGATGAAAGGGGAGTTCTACGTCTCGACGAAGGGAATGCCCGTCAGCTGCCAAACCGCCCGGAAAGCGAAGGACCAAGTGCGCAAGTCCCTCGACCGTCTCGGCGTTGCGAAGATCCATTTCTACCACGTCTGGTGCCTGCGCAAGATGGAGCACTACGAGCTCGCCATGCGGCCGGGCGGACAGTACGAAGGACTCCTCGAACTGAAGGAGAAGGGCCTGATCGACCACATCGTCTTCTCGTCCCACCAGCCGGGCTTCGAGATCAAGACGATCATGGACGAGGGGAAGATGGAAGGCGTCTTGCTGGGCGTGAATATCCTCAATTTCCCCTATCGGTGGGACGGCGTGAAGGCGGCCCGCGAACGCGGCTGCGGCGTGGTTGCCATGAATCCCCTCGGCGGCGGAACGATTCCCCAGCACGAAAGGGAGCTCGCTTTCCTGGCCTCCGACGGCGAGACCCCGACCGAGGCGGCGCTACGTTTCGTCATCGCGTGCCCCGAGATCACGGTGACCCTTCCCGGTTTCACCACCCGCGAGCAGATCGATATGGCCTGCCGCGTCGCCGAAAACGCCGCGCCCTTCACCAGGGAAGATCTCGACCGCGTTCGCAAACACCTCAGCGAAGGAATGGCCGAGGCGTGCACGGGGTGCGGCTACTGCAGAGATTGTCCCCAGAAAGTCCCCGTGCCCTCGTACCTTCAATTCTACAACGAGAAGCGAGTCTTCGGACACAGCGACGAGGAGATGATCGAGAAGATCGACTTCCAGCACAACTGGGGGCTCCTCGTGGGTCGCAAGGCCGAGGCGGCCGACTGCACCGAATGCGGACAGTGCGAGGAGGCCTGCACGCAACACCTGCCCATCATCGAACGTCTCCGCGAGATCGCGGAGTGGGAAAAGGCCGCAAAGCGCGGCTGAAACAGAACGGAGCGGGGAACATGACGAAGATCACACTGCTGGGAGCGGGGAGCGGGTTCACCCAGCCGCTTTTCACCGACATTCTGAACATTGAGGGCCTCGACGGGGGAGCGATCGGTCTCGTCGACGTCGACCCCAAACGTCTCGAGCTCAGCGCCCGCGTGATCGAGCGCGTTATCGATCTCATGGGCAAAACGAAATGGAAGGTCCAGGCTTCGACGGATCGTCGCGACGTCCTCAAAGGCACGGACTATCTCATCAGCGCCATCGAGGTCTCGGGCACGCGCTGCGTGCGCCACGACAATGAGATCCCGCTGAAGTATGGCATTGACCAGTGCATCGGCGACACGATCGGGCCGGGCGGCGTCATGAAGGCGCTGCGCACGCTGCCCCCGTTTCTCGAAATCATCGAGGACGTCAAGCGCTACTGCCCCGACGTCCTCATCATGAACTACACGAACCCGATGTCGATCATGACGCTCGGCGCCACGCGCGCGACCGAGCAGCCCTTCATCGGCCTTTGCCATTCCGTGCAAGGCACCTCGCGCATGCTGGCCAACATCGTGGGCGCGCCCTACGAGGAGATGACGTGGCGGTGCGCGGGCGTCAACCACCTGGCCTGGTTCACCGAACTCAAGCACAAAGGCAAAGATCTCTACCCCGTGCTGCGCGCGGCCGCGGAGGACAAGAAAGTCTACGAAAGCGATCCGGTCCGCATGGAGATGCTCAAGCACTTCGGCTACTACGTCACCGAATCGAGCGGCCACTTTTCCGAGTATGTTCCCTACTTTCGCAAACGGAAGGACCTGCTGGAGAAGCACTGTCGAGAAGGATACCTGGGCGGTTCCGGGTTCTACTCCAAGTGCTGGCCGGAATGGCGCAAGAGCGCCGACCGGTGGCGGCGCGAAGCGCTGGCGGGCAAGCACGAGATCCGACTCGGGCGCGGACACGAGTACGCTTCCGGTATTATTGAGGCCCATCTCTTCGATCGCGGGACTGTCATCTACGGCTCCGTCCCGAACACGGGACTCGTCGCCAATCTGCCGGAGACGGGCGTCGTCGAGGTCGCCGTCCTCGTCGACAAGCAAGGCCTCACGCCCACGTACTTCGGCGACCTGCCCGAGCACTTGGCCGCCCTGTGCCGCGCTCACATGGCCGTCTACGAACTCTGCGTTCAGGGCGTCATGAACCAGGACCGCGAGGCCGTCGTCCACGCCATGATGCTTGATCCCTTGTCGGCCGCCGTGTGCAGCCCGGCCGAGATCCGCAGCATGGCCGAGGACCTTTTCCGGGCCGAGAAGCGCTACATCCCGGAGTGGTGTCAGGCGCCGAGAAAGGCCCGCGGGCCCCGGCGCGGGCCGAGAGCCAAAGGCAAGAAGAGGATCGTCGACGGCGCCGTCGAGGTCTCCTCGATGGCGGCGCGCAACGTCGCCGAATAGCCCCGCGCGACGGGGAGCGATCCCTCTCATGTCAAAACGGACAATCCCTCCGCATCGCCCCGCCTACCCTTCCCCCGCGGGGCTCATCACCTCCGTCGCGCCCGACGGCAAGCCGAACATCGTCACCCTCGCCGAGGTTTTCAACCTGAGCATCGCGCGTCCCGTCATCGTCGGCATCGCTATCGTCAAGAGCCGCTACTCGCACGAGTTGATCGCGGCGTCGGGCGAGTTCGTCGTGAATTTCCCGACGACGCGCATCGTCGGGGCCGTCGATCTCTGCGGGACGATATCGGGCCGTGAAGTGGACAAGTTCGCGGCAAGCGGGCTGACCCCCATCCCTGCCCAGCTCGTAAAAGCGCCCCTCATCGCCGAGTGCCCCCTCAATCTCGAGTGCAGACTCCTCGGCATCGAGGAGACGGGAGACCACGACCTGTTCAAAGGCGAAGTCCTTGCCGAGCACGCCGATGAGGAGATCCTCGACGAGTACGGCCGGATCCAAGTCGACAAGCTGGACCCGCTCTGCTATCTCTTCGGCGAATACTGGTCCATCGGCGTGAAGCGCGGCTGGCACGGATTCACGAAGAGTGGAGAGTGACCCCAGGACGCCTCGCACCGCTCGGCAAGGGCCCCGGCTTGCGCCAGGGAACGCGGCTGGGCGACTTCGCCCGTCGCATCCTTGACATGATGCCGTCCTTCTCCCCGCCTCCGGCGCGCGCCCTGTCGACGCAAGCAACAGGGAAGCCCCGGCGCGAAGAGTCCAGAGGCTTCCGCGCCGGGGCTTCGAGCGGCGTTCCCGCCTGCGGTAGGGGTGCGAGGGGATCCGCTAGAAGTCCCGGAAATCCTTCCGCCGCCTGTCTTCGTCGAAGGGAATGGCCTTGGCGGCGTCCGGCTTGCGGGTGTCGTCCAGCCGCGGGGCGGGCGCGGCGGCGGCCGGCCCGTGCTTGGCGTGAGTTTCCTCGACCCGGATGCTCGCCGGGGCGCGATGTCGCGCGTCCGAAGCGCCGCCGACGAGCCTCTCCAGATCCCTGACGATCGAGCGCATCTCCTGAGCCTGGGCCGACAGCTCATGGCTGGCCGCTGCGGACTCCTCGGCATTCGAGGCGACTCTTTGTGTGACTTGTTCGATCTGCGAGATGGCCGTGTTGATCTGCT
>Ga0315274_10006868_pt1 | contig 16545 bp, 17 predicted proteins | sample YL17G02_20_MG_FD_203700 | JGI IMG/M metagenome (GOLD analysis project Ga0315274, IMG submission 203700) | Sediment microbial communities from Yellowstone Lake, YNP, Wyoming, USA - YL17G02_20 | ecosystem: Environmental > Aquatic > Freshwater > Lake > Sediment | place: USA: Wyoming | collected...
GCAATATTCGAAATATGCCCCTTAAGGAGATATGGGAATCTTCAGAGGTCTTTGTGAACCTCAAGACAAGGGATAACTTGAAGGGTGAGTGCGGAAGGTGCATCAATAAGAGCATATGCGGCGGCTGCAGGGGAAGAGCATTTGCACACTACGGCGACTACCTTCAGGAAGATCCATTCTGCTTTTTAAAAGTTTGATCTCAGAAAGCTATATGTTTTTCTGGCAGCTTCATAACAATCCGGTATCGGTTTTACCTCGCCTGAAATGTACCCGTTAAATCCTGCATTTTTTATTGCTTCTATAAAATAGGAAAGATCATATGTTCCTGACCCTGGAGGCATTCTTTCAGAATCAGCAATATGGATATATTTGATATTACCCATGTTTTTTTTGATACTATAGGCAAGCTCGGTTCCAGGCTCTTCGATATAAATATGGTAGGAATCAATTAACATAAAGACATTGTCCATTCCCATGCTGAGAATAAAATTAGCGGCATCTTCAATGGTATTGATAATCGGTGTTTCTTTCCTGTTTATGGGTTCGATAAGAATTACTACATTTTTGTTAGAAGCATATTTGCATACATTCTTTATGCATTCCTTGCTCATGTTATATGCCGAATCGTTCATCTGCTCCGGAATATTTCTTCCCCTTATAAGCCCGATTATTACAGGAGATTTTAATACTGAGGCAATATCAACATATTTGTAGATTTCCTGTACCGATCTCATTCTGATTTCATGGTCTGGATCTGAAAAATTGAATCCTCTTGATACCAGCTGTCCAGTCTGTATTGCAGAGACTTCAAGTCCATGCGAACGTATCCTTTTGAATAATTCGTTTGAGTTTAAAATATCCGGGTTTCCGAATGCGATCTCTATTCCGTCGTAACCAATGGATTTAAGATAGGAAAGAAAATTGCTGAGATCTTCCTCGTATAATGCCGGAGCATTTTCAATTGTGTTCAGACTGACAGTTATGCTGAATTTCATTAAGTCTATTTTATATTAAAACTGAAACATCTAATATTGCGCAATAGATAAATAATGAATCATATGGCCCCTACTTTAATAGACAAAAACATAAAATGCAGATGTGGTGCTCCATATTTAAAAAACGGCAGAGAGTCAAGGTTTATTATGACATCTGGAGGTAAGATAAACTTAAGAGGACAAGGATGAGGTGTCCATCCTGTTTTGATGAGATGTATCCATTGGATGAAGTAGTAGGTAAATCAACAGGCCAAAAACGCAGTATCTCTGCCAGCCAGATGATACTTGACAGGGCAACTAAAAGCTGGATGGATACAAAGGTCGGGATAATATATTCCAGAGTAAGGTGTATGTCCAAAAACAGAAACTTGATCACCGACAAGTGCAAATATGTCAGCCTAGATAACGTCGAGAGGTTCAGGGAGCGCTTTTATGTTAGCTGTCATGAGATGGGGGTATTTGGCGCTGAACTTGTCATATTTTTATCCAATGGTGCCACCTGGATAAGGACATGCAGCAAGAGATATTTCTAGGCTCAGTCTATCTCTTAGATCTCTGGTACCTAAAGCACAAAAACCTGCTTGCATTTGGTAAGCAGATACGCGAACTTGCAGATGATTTAAGTTAATGGGCATGAGCTATTATGAGAGAAACGCAGCTAATCTTTTAAGGCTGAGGCTTTTAAAGATGAATGGGCAATGGGATGATTACTGGAAGAAAAGAAAGAGCGAAGAACTATCATGGAATTTTAGATGCTAACAAAAAATTTTTTAATTATTTTTATGGATGTTCTGAAGTCATTAAAAGAACTTATTTCTCTTCGGGGCAAGAAAGTTTTGATGACGGGATCCGCACTTTTTATCTACCTGAACTGTTTTTACACCTGTTAGGTTCGCTCCAGTAGTACATTAAATCTGCAAATGCTTTAAACATCACTTTCGTCATTTCTGGTTTCACACCAAGAGCATCAGGGTCGCCATAGTTATAAACTATGAATCCACCACCCGGGGTTGACCATTTTTTTACAAGCTCATGAACTTCGGCAACAACTTTTTCGGGGTCTCCCCCTGGAAGGGTTTTCTGAATATCAGCTGTTGTCAGGAAACAAATCTTGCCGGCAAACTGCCTGCCGATTTCATCTATTCCATAAGCAAGTGGTTGTTGCATATTGATGACATCGACCCCGACATCAATGAAGTAGTGGACAAAGTCGTTTATCTTTCCACAGCTGTGTAAAATATAATGCCAGCCAAGGTCATGGATGGCTTTCACCAAATTTCTATATCTATCAAGAAAAAAATGCTCAAACAGCTGGGGACTTATAAAGGTCCCCTCCTGGGTTCCCCAGTCATCAGTCAAAAAAAAGACCGTTCACCCGGTCGCCGAAACGACGGTGGAGCTCGTTAAAGTGGCTGGTGACCACAACATAGCGAGCACCTGCTTCAGAGATGATATTATCTATTCTTTCAAAATAAAATTTGTCTCTGGGGTCAGGGGGACGATATGTTGATAACCTGTCCCAGTCCTCGAGGGGGCGATAAATCACCTGCCCCATGTTTTTGTGTTCAGTGGCAGCCCAAACGCATCCCCAGTCGTCCTTAGCTGCGTTATCAAAAAACCACCCACGTTTGGCGCGGTCCATCTCACGGCATTCAAACACATCATCCGGAATGTCCTCGATCTCATGCTGGAAGAAGGGGAGCCTCGGTGGTTTTTTAAACTCTATTGCGCGTATTACGATCTCCCTACTATCCATGAATTAACCCCTTTGTTCGATATGTTAATTGATTGAAGTTATTGTTTTTTGCCTTTTATGGTATTAATTCTTTATATTTTATCATTCAGATAAAATTATTATAAAAACTACTATGCCAGGGTTTAATCGTTTTCCAACCGTAGCGCTGGGTTTTGCTACCGGAATTTCAGTAGTGAAGACGCGTGGACTCGTTGAATGTAATAGGGAGGATGTGTATAGAATTTTGCATCATGTATATGTTGAAAGAATTTATTTTTTTTTGATTATATTATCCAGGGATAATAGTTTATTCCTGTCAAAAATTATAGCAAAGTTCAGTAGGAAAAGTATGGATTGAATAATCAGGTTTTGCACATCCACAGGTTTACTGCTCCAGCTACCAAAACAACCGCAGCTTAACATGAATTTGTGCACAAGTATATATGCGGTGATGTAGAAGAATATTGCAAGCAGGACATTGAGGTGAATTGCAGCAAACCTTGTAAATAACCCAATTAGCAGTAGTATGCCAAGCAGAACTTCAATAACAGGAATAAGGATGGAGAGGAGTTTAGAAACATCGTAAATGGAAATAAATTTCATTAGAACCAGGGTTAAGGTATAAGGTTTATATAATTTCAGAGAACCGGAAACGATAAATATTACGGATACTGTTATCCTGATAGTAAAAGAAATAAATTTTGGGTAATATTTTCTAAGGTTTAATAATTTCAAATTTATGCTTTTTATTAACAGATAATTACTTCTACACCGAGTCCGGTCAATATATCAATATCTTCTTTTTTAATTCCTGAATCTGTAAATAACTTGTTTATCTCACCTGTAGCTAGAAAGTTAAAGAAAAGCCTTTTCCCCAGCTTTGTGCTATCTGCTACCACGAAGACTTCGTCTGCTACCCTAGTCATCTGCCTCTTCACGTATGGTTCGGATGCTAGGTTATCGAAAAGTCCAATTTCCGGTATGATTCCTCCAGCAGAAATTATCGCTTTATTAAATCGTAGATTTCTAATTAGCTCTTCAGTAATGGACCCACCTACGGAAAAAGACTTCTTGTGAAAAAGACCCCCCAACAGAATTACCTCGATGTTAGGTTTTTTTGAGAGCTCTATTGCACAGAATGCACTGTCCGTGATTACTACTTGCTCGATTTCGATGGGCAGGTTTTTTGCCACAAAGAGTGTTGTAGTTCCACCATCCATTGCAATCACTTCGTTTTCACTTAGGAAACTTACTGCTTTTCTGCCTATTTTTTCTTTGAGGTTCCTGTTAAGTTTCATTCTTGAATATATTGACCTATCCTCTGTAAGAATATCTTCAATAGTTGCACCACCGTGCGTTCTAGTTACAAGGTTGTTCTGCTCCAACCGTTCAAGGTCTTTTCTTATTGTAACCTCAGAAACCTTGAGTTTTTTACTTAGCACCTTGACAGAAACGTTTTTTTCTTCTTCGATTATTTTCATTATATGTTTTAATCTCTGTTGACTAGAAATCATTTTAGTTTCGATTCCTTATTTTATTGGATATTTATTTTTTATTATAATATAATTGTACAGCATATTAAATAATTAATAAAAGGATTGGCAATGGAGAGATTATACGACGGTAAAATATTTGATTATACGCTGGAAGGTGTTGCCAAGAGGGACTATATAATTGTTACCTATTATCTTGAAGATAATCTGGAAGGTGTTGACTTCATCGACCATTTTCACAAGATCCAGGAGATAGTCCTTGAGTGCTCCACCGGTTCATGGATCAGGGTAAAGGAGGAGACAGAAGAAGTAAGGGAGAAATTATCCGGCAAATTGATCAGTTATTTTGAGGTTCCCTCGCCAAGGTATACAAAGAGGGCAGTGTTTCAGTTAGCGCTTCCTACAGCTGCGTGGGACCTCGATACCAATATCCCGATGATGATGCTGTCGATGGCTGGCAACGTATTTTTCTTTTCAAAAAGACTAAGGATTTTAGATGTTTCTTTCCCTGAATCCCTGACAAAACAGTTTAGTGGTCCAAAGTTCGGAGTGGAGGGGTTGCGCAAGTACACAGGGGTATATGACAGACCATTTGTCCTTCACATAATCAAACCAAAGATGGGAATGACCCCGGAACAGACAGCTGAGCAGGTATACCAGACAGCAATGGGCGGAGCTGATTTTGCAAAAGATGACGAGATGAGCTCAGATGTTTTCAACTGCAGGATGGAGGACAGGCTTGCCGCGGTCCTTAGGGCTGTTGAAAAGGCTAAGAAGAAGTCCGGTAAGGAGCTCATATATTTTGTTTCGATTACGACGGATAGCGATCGCATACTGGCAAGGGCAAGGAAAGCGGTTGAGATCGGTGCAAAAGGTTTGCTTGTTTCCTATCCCGCAGGCTTTTCTGCAATAAAGTCACTTGCCGCCGATCCGGGTATAAACGTGCCGATCCTAATGCATCCATCTAACATGGGCGGCCTGTTCCCAACGCAGAGCTGTATTTTCCTTTCAAAGATGGCGAGAATCTCAGGTGTGGATATAATGCTGGGGCCTTCAAACTGGGGTGAGCTTCAGACCGCAAGTCTTGAGGAGTCAATAAGGTGGACGCAGGCAGCCAGGGCACCACTATACAATCTAAAGCCGATGATGCCGATGGTGGGTGGAGGAGCGCATCCCGGTCTTGCTGAGATGTTCATGAGAGAGCTAGGTACCGACATCGTCATGGCTGCGGGCGGTGGAATGCTCGGGCACCCAGATGGTTATACCGCAGGGGCTAAGGCGTGGAGACAGGCAGTTGATGCTGTGATAAATAATGTCCTAATACCCGAGGCTGCTAAAAACAAACCTGAATTAAATTCTGCAATTCAGTTCTATGGCTATTATCAGAGACCAAAGACGCCTTGGTTTTATGCTTCGCCGGAGTTTATTCCCAAGTTATTTAAAGATGAGGGTACAAAGAAATAAGCATGTATTGCTGATTTAATAATGATATAATTTCATATGAAAATATTTCAGGTTATTATATTATTTCTTACGAATTATAATAATTAATAATTAAAAAATAGGGAATTTTCTAATAAAAAATAGTATATAATAATATTTTATAAATTAATATTCATATAAATTAGAAAATATTATATAATTCGTAAAAATTGTGGGAGGAAGAGTATGACTATCAAGTTTTCAACTGTCCTTGGAATTTTCGGGTCGCCATCGGACAGATTCGTTTCATCTGGATACAGACCGCCGGTACCTCTGGAAAAAATGTTTGAGGATACAAAAAAAGTTGAAGACCTGACCGGTATTGAACTGGTCGGAACCTGGCATATCAATGAAAACAATGTTGATGAAATAAAGAAATATATAAAGAAATATGACCTGAAAGTCTCGATGATAATCCCTGACATATTTGCGCAGGCAAGATGGGGAAACGGGACTTTTACTTCAAATGATCCAAAAATCAGAAAAGATGCCATAAACGAGGTTAAGAAGTATATGGACATTGCGCCTGAACTGGGTTGCGATCTTTTGGATTTATGGTTCGGACAGGACGGTTACGATTACAGTTTTCAAATGGATTATATTAAATCATGGAATCTACTGATCGATGGGATTAAGGAGTGCGCGAACTACCGAAAGGATGTAAGGCTTGGTCTGGAATACAAGATAAAGGAACCAAGAACCCATTGCATTGTTGCAACTGTTGGGAAAACTCTCCTTCTATTGCGTGAAATTAATATGGATAATGTGGGATTGGTGCTCGATGTAGGACACGGTTTTGTCGCCTATGAAAATGTGGCAGAATCAATAGCTCTTGCAAAAATGTTCGGAGATAAGTTGTTTCAACTTCACTTAAATGATAATTATCGCCTCTGGGACGATGACATGATGGTTTCATCTGTCCATGTAATAGAATACGTTGAACTGCTTTATTGGTTGAAGAAGACCGGTTATAAGGGGTGGTATTCCTTAGACATTTATCCTTACCGTGAAAACGGGGTCGAGGCTGCAAACGAGAGCATCGGGTGGTTGAAATCAATGATGAAAGCCCTGGAGAACACCAAAGATTCAGAAATTGAACAGGTGCTTAGTGAGGGGAACGCGACCAGGTCCATGAACCTTGTGCGAACGATGCTATTAAAATATTAGGGAACCCTTGAAATATTAGTCTTGAAATTTTTTTAATAATTGGGGGCAGGTGATGAACTCAGAACCGGTTCTTGAGATTGAGAACATATCTAAAAGTTTTCCTGGAGTCCAGGCGTTAAAGGATATAAGCATAAACATTAACAGCGGCGAGATTTTAGGCCTGGTCGGCGAAAATGGGGCAGGAAAGACAACCCTGATGAATGTCATAGGTGGGGTCATCATTCAGGATAACGGCAATATGATATTAAACGGTCAGTCGTATATTCCGCACGATCCGCTTCATGCCCAGAGAATGGGAATCTCTTTCATACATCAAGAGCTTGCACATTTTTCAACTTTAAGCATTACCGACAATATATTTGCCGGAGTGTTTCCCTATAAGAAAAGCGGTTTCATCGACTACAAGAAGAGCCACCTCGAAGCTTCGAGGGTCATGAACAACCTGGGAGTTGATATTGATTGCCGTAGAAAGATGCGCACGCTATCAATAGGGGAGATACAGCTTGTTGAAATTGCCAAGGCAATTTCGAGCAAATCAAATATTGTTATATTTGATGAACCTACGACTTCACTTACCGAAAACGAAAGAATAAGACTCTTTGAGGTAATTAATAATTTGAAAAAACAAGGGGTTGCAATAATCTTCATCTCCCATCTGCTTGATGAGGTGTTTGAAATTTGCGACAGGGTAGTTGTCCTTCGTGACGGTGAGAAGATCGGGGACAAATTAAAAGGCGAAACAAATAAGACCGAAGTCGTTAAGATGATGGTGGGGAGGGAGCTCAGGGATTTCTTCCCCGAGGTAATGGACATTAAGGGAAAGGAAGTACTTGAAATAAAAGACCTATCAACCACGGAGGGCATTTCAAATATCAACCTCACCATTAAAGCTGGGGAGATAGTCGGGATGTGGGGACTACTTGGATCGGGTAGGAGCGAAGTTGCCAGGGCAGTATTCGGCATGGTGTCATATACAAACGGCTCGGTTGTAATTAACGGTAAAGAATACAAGGAGATGTCGCCGGAGAAAGCAATCAATGCCGGGATTGGATTTCTTACCGAGAACAGGAGGGAGGAAGGGATTATTGGCAAGCTTTCAGTTAAAGCCAATCTTGCCCTGCCAAGCCTGACTTACATCACAAAGAGCATATTCAAGTTACTTGATTTTGTTAGTGAGAGAAAAATAGCTGAGTCCATGGTAAAAAAGCTGAGCATTAAAACGCCTACTCTTGATCAACTGACTGAGAATTTGAGTGGCGGGAACCAGCAGAAGGTCGTTGTAGGCAAATGGTTGGCGCTTAAACCTAATGTCTATCTGCTTGATGAGCCAACAAAGGGCATAGATGTAGGGGCGAAGGCAGAAATTCATAAATTGATAGTGGATCTGGCCAAAGATGGTGCATCCATTCTTTTCATCTCCTCGGATATAGAGGAAGTTTTGAGGTTAAGCCATAGAATTGTTGTCATGTATAAGGGAAGCATCGCCAGCGAGGTTATGCAGGCGAATGCCAATAAGGAAAGATTAATGCACTTTGCTACTGGTCTGGAGGTTAACTGATGAATCAGGATTATGCAAACGTAATACGGAGAACGGGTAGAGCTGTACTTAATTATGGTTTTTATATTGTTTTTGTAATTCTTGTGATTAGTTATTTCATTATCTCTCCAAGATTCTTAAGTCTGGCAAACATATCAAGCATTCTGATTCAGGCAAGTCCGCTTCTGGTTCTTGGTACTGGTCTAACCATTGTAATATTGATAGGCGGAATTGACCTTTCAGTCGGTTCGACGGCGTCCCTGGCAGCTGCAGTAGGAGCAGTTATGATTAATCGTGGATATAATCCGGTTCTGGCAATCATGATCATGCCGCTTATAGGTCTTGTGGTCGGAGTGGTTAATGGTTTAATAATAACGAGGGTCGGCTTAAATCCACTTCTTACCACGCTTGCAATGTTATTCGTTCTAAGAGGGATGAGCCTTCACGTTATGAATGGAGGCAATGTCCCAGTTATAAGTAGGCTTCTTGATTTTTTCGGTACAGGTTATCTGGGTCCGATTCCGGTCGCGATAATGATATTTCTGGTTTTTACAATTTTTGCGCAAATCGTTATCAAAAGGACATCTTTTGGCAGGCATATTCTTGCCATAGGGACAAATGAAGTTGCCGCAAGACAGGCTGGAATTGCTGTAAGAAGGACAAAGTTTATAACATATGTGATTTGTGGATTTACAGCAGGATTTGCCGGTTTGATATGGGCATCTCGTTTCGGGAGCGCCAATCCGAATATTGGTACCGGTATGGAATTTATTGGTGTTACAATAGTAGTTATTGGAGGAACAAGCCTGGCTGGTGGGGAAGGCAGTATTATACCGGGAACATTATTCGGTGCACTTTTACTTCTAATTATAGAAAATGGGCTTAATCTGGCTCATGCAGATATCTATTTTTACCCTCTGGTTCGCGGGCTTGTCCTCTTTCTCGCAGTATTAATTGATAGTATTAAGAATACAAGAACATGGTCCTTAACCGGTTGACATATTTTTTAAAAGAATGGGGTTTTGATTATTTATTTGAATGAGAAATTTCTAAACAAATAGGCCTATTGTTCTGAAATTATTGAAGGGAGGTGAAAATAAATGAAATATATGCGTAGCATTATTATGATGATTGTAATAGTGGTGACTGTTTCATCCTTTCTGGTGACTGCCTGTGCTCCTAAAGCTACTACTTCTGAGTCGGGCGAAAGGGAGACTGCCCAGTACGAAACAGAGGAACCTGCATCAACAACTGAAGCTGCAGAAACCACGGCAGAAAAGCCAAAGAAGGAAAAGATCTTAGTCGGCTGGTCTTTTTGCAACCTGATTTCGCTGTTCTGGCAAGCCCAGGAGGACCATATTAAGAAATATTCCGATGATAAGGGACATGAGTACATAATTACTGATGCTGAGGAAGATCCGGCAAAGCAGGACAGCCAGGTAAAAGACCTGATAGCGCGTAATGTTGATGCGGTGGTAGTGATCCCGCAGGACCAAGAGGCAATCTGTGCCTCCATTGATGCTGTCAGGGCTGCAGGGAAGCCAATTATATCGATGTCCAGAAGCCCGGCCTGCTTGGATAAGGTTGATTATGATGTTGGCTCGGACAGCTACCAGTTTGCCAGTGCAATTGTGGACTGGCTGGCAAAGCAAGCAGATGAGAAGAATATCACGATTAATCTTCTGCTTCTTGTTGGTGACCTGAGGGACAATAATGCAGTCCTTAGGAGAACTGGTGTAATCGAAAACGTTCCTAAATATGCTGATAAGATCAAAGTTGTAACCGAGATTCCTACGGAATGGAATCAGGACAAAGCGTTAAGTGGAACCACCAATGCGCTTCAGGCTAACCCGGAAATAAATGCTATATTTGTGCCCTCGGATTATCTGCTGCCGTCCGTAATTGCTTCACTGAAAGCAGCAAATAAATTGTTGAATTTTGATGATCCAAATCACATCATATTGGCGACCATCGATGGTGACCCATACGGAGTTGCCCAGATAAAAGCCGGATACGCTGATGTAGATGTGGCACACGATCCATGGGGTTGGGTGGAGATGTCATTAGATGCTGCTGTCAAGCTGGTAAATGGTGAGACTCTACCCAGCAAGAAGGATGTCCAGGTACCGGTAGTTGCTACTAGAGATAATGTTGAGAGCTTGGGTGATAAGCTCTGGGGTAATGTTTACAAGATAACCGAGTAATTATCTCTTGTTTTAATGAAGTAACAAAAGTTGAATCACCCTGGACAGTTTTGAGGGGTGGCCACAACCTGATATTGCTGTGGCCACCCATTTAATTAGGCTTATTAATATTTTTGGTTAGTGGCTAAATTGGTTTATAAGGAGTGAAAAAATGACAAAAGAAGAAACAGGCGAAGCAAGCACTGTTCATTTAAGCATTAAAGCAGGACGTAGGGTATTTCCAACACAATTAATGCTATTTTTTATAGTTGTAATAATAGTCATCGTATTTTCAATTTTTGCTCCTTATTTTTTCACTGTTCACAATGCAATGAATATTGCTCTTCAGGCAACCATTGTCGGACTGCTTGCCCTCGGTCAGACTCTCGTCCTCATATCTGGAGGAATTGATCTTTCCTCAGTAGCGAACCTGGCACTTTCAGGTGTAATTGGTGCGAGTGTTATGAAAGCTTATGGAATCTTTCCTGCGATTATTGTCATGCTGGTAATATCGACAGCTGTTGGTGTTCTAAATGCGGTTTCTGTGGTGAAGATGCGGATGGTTCCCTTCATGGTAACATTGGCAGTAATGACAATGTGTACGGGTCTAGCATTACTTTATACCAAAGCCGTGACAATAGGTGGGCTACCTGAGACGTTTAAGGCGTTGACGACAACCAAGCTCTGGATTTTCCCAGTGCCCGTAATAATTGTGACGATCATTTATATCATCGCACATATTTATTTGAGCAGAGGTACTTTCGGGAGGAGGTTATTCTCGGTGGGTCTGGGTATACGGGCAGCACGATTAGCAGGAATCCCGACATCAAAGGTGGTTATGAGTGTTTATATATTAAGCGGTTTTTTGGCGGGTGTGGCAAGCATCTTACTAGTATCGAAACTTGGCTCAGCAGGAGCCGGAATGGTGAGGGAGGACCTTATTCTTGATAACATAAGCTCAGCAGTTATGGGGGGTGCGAGCATCTACGGTGGCCGTGGTTCCGCATGGGGGACTATAATCGGCGTCTTTTTTATCGTGATAATTGGTAATGCCCTGAATTTACTTGGCGTCACATCTTTTACCATATTGATAGTCAAAGGACTGATAATTCTATTTGCTATTTTTGCTGATACCATGAGGGTAAGGTTCCTGGAAAGATAGAAAAATAAAATATGAAGTTATCCAAAAATCTCTATTTGATCAGCAGCTCACAGTATGGATTACCCGCAACTGAAAGATTTGCAGATTTGCAATGCAATATATATATGATCGACTGTGGGGATTCTCTTATTTTGGTCGACGCTGGCTGTGAGATCTGGGTTGACAGGGTAATTGAATATATCAAGGCAGAAAGCCTTAGTTTAAGCAAACTGAAATATATTTTGCTGACACATGAGCACATAGACCATACCGGCGCATGTCAGGAGTGGTCAAAGAGGTTCGGAATTAAAATTGCCTGCAGCGAGGCAACAGCAGAAGCCCTTGAAGCAGGCGGTTTGCAAACAGCGGATTTTTTATTACAGAGAGAATCTTTTACATTTAAGCCGGATGTGATTCTGAAGGATAATGAGATATTAAAGATCGGAAATTATTCTGTTTGTGTTATATATACACCGGGACATTCCCCGGGTTCAACGTGTTACCTGGTTGAAATGGATGGTAAAAAGGTAATGTTTACAGGAGATGTTGTTTTGGACCCGAGTACAGCTTTCAAGGGAACGGGGTGGGCAGGCAGTATAAATTTTAATCAGAAAGCATACAAATCATCGCTGGAGAAAATCTACTTGTATCTGCCAGATGTAGTCCTTCCGGGACATTCACTGATCAGGTTTGAAAAAGGCTACGTTTGGATTGGGAACTCCCTGAGCGTTCTAACACAGAAAATGAACGGCGACGTGCCGGTAGTCTATTGTCTCTAAATATAAATAAAAAAATTATAATTTTTCAAAACGATTTTGTCAGATCTTCATGACGTTTTCTTAGAGTAAATTTCTATAAATTATCAGACATAAACGTTTCATGAATTTTAGGAGGTAAATGTGAAGTTAGAAATCAATGAAAAAAATAATGAGAGAATTAGGATTGCTGAAATGTTAGGACAGCCAGACAAGGTACCAGTGGACTTTGGTCTAGGAAGCCAGTTCAATTTTTTAAGCGGATGGCTAAATCTTGATGGACGAAAATATTTCTGCGATCCGGAGTACATGCTAGATGCTCAGATTAAATTCATAAAGAGGTTCAACGTAAATGGGGTGCTGGGTCCCAATATGGGGCTTGCAGTTGAGCCATCTGCTTTCGGGGCAAGAATATTTATTTCGAAGGACCAGGGACCATGGGCTGAACCAAAGATAAATACTATTGATGAGTTGAAGAATTATCTGGACAATTATAAAGAGCCGGACCCGTACACAGCAGGTAATTATCCGCTATTTTATTCAATTTATTTTTACATGAGGGAACGGCTTGGGGATGAGATGTTGCCAAAACCGATGGGCATGCTTGGTCCTATTGATACGGCGTGCAATGTAGTAAGCACATCAAATGCCATGCTCTGGATAAGGACCAATCCCGATCTCATGCATAAACTTTTGGGTAAAATAACCGATTTCTTGTTGAAGGTGCTGGAGGTCAAGGTCGAACTTTTCAAGCCGACTGATAACGACTTGGGTGTGTTTGATGACAATACCGGTTTCTTTTCAGAAGCTGATTTTAAAGAATTCGTAATCCCATATGTAAAAAGAATTTATGATTCATACTGTTCTAAGGATTCCAGAAAGGTTTTTCACAGTGATGCTCCGCTGAAGCATGTCGCACATCTGCTACCAGAAATGGGGGTAAACGTGCTCATCAGTTTTGATCCCAAAACAGATATAGCATTTTTCAAGGAAAAGATCGGAGACAGGGTCTGCCTGAAAGGAAATGTGCACCCGTTGAAAATAATGCGCAATGGAACGCCTGTAATGGTTAAAGAAGAGTGTAAAAGACAGATAGAGGCGGCAAAGAAGAACGGCGGATATGTGCTAACCACGGGCGGAGAGCTGACAAATGGAACTCCATCGGAGAACATTGATGCAATGATTGAAGCAGCAGAAGAATATGGAGCGTACTGATTAAAAAAATATAGATCGGTCAAATTGCTTTTTTATTTTTGAATTATTTTTCTAATTTAATAATTTAAGGAGATGACACGATAAAATGTCAGATTTTGAAGAACTTTCTGAAAAGGTAATAATCGGGGATTTTAAGGGTTCCGCAGAGTTAACGGTGAAATTGCTGAAAGAAGGTAAAAGTGCGATGAGTATTTTAAATGAAGGGCTTCTGAAGGGTATGTCCGTGGTTGGTGAAAAATTTAAGTGTGATGAATATTTCATTCCAGATGTCCTCCTGTCCGCCAAAGCGATGGAGGATGCAATGACATTTTTGAAGCCAGAACTTCTAAAGCAAATAAAACCAGGGCATGAACAGGACAGGATAGTTATAGGTACAGTGCTGGGAGATAATCACAATATAGGGAAAAACCTTGTAAAGACAATGCTTGAGGGAGCTGGTTACGAAATAATTGACCTGGGAATTAACATTTCGCCGGAATCATTCGTCAAAGCTGCTCTTAATTATCAACCCAGGATCGTAGCCCTCTCAGCGCTTTTGACCACCACAATGGTTAATATGAAGAATACAATTGATTCACTTCGAAACAATCCTTCCACAAAGAATATCAAAGTAATAGTAGGGGGTGTTCCTGTTACGCAGGAATATGCGGATAGAATTGGAGCTGACGGTTATTCCGAAGATGCGGTCGATGCAATTGATCTGGTTAAGAATCTGTTGAAAAAATGACAGTCCTGGAGGAGTGAAAATGATTTCATCAGCAAGGGAAATCAAAGAGAAGGAGACAAGGGTAAGAAATTTCCTGAAATCAAGCAAACTTGATGCTCTTGCCCTTGTAAACAGCAGCAACTTTGCATGGCTTACCGGCGGTGCGGATAATTCAGTCCTCTGGTCATTGGATATGGGTTTTGCAGTTGCCGTTGTAACACCACAGGATAAAATGATAGTTACCAGAAACAATGAAGCCCCGAGGATTATGGATGAACAGGTGTATGGACAGGACTTCAAACTCATCCAGATTCCATGGACGGAGGATCTCATTTCAGCTTTAAAAGAAAAAGTAAAGGGAAAAATTGGAATAGATTTACCTGTCAATGGATTATATCAGATTCCCTTGGAAAAGATGAGGAAACTCAGGCTACCCTTGATACCTGAAGAGGTGGAAAGGTATCGTAAGTTATGCATGGATACTGCAAGAGCAATAACCGAGACGTGTAAAGAGGTTGAGATCGGTTTTACCGAATATAAAATTGCCTCAATAATCTCTCAGAAATTGATTGAAAAAAATATTATCCCCGAGGTTGTTTTTGTGGGGACCGATTTCAGGATATATAAATACAGGCACCCTGTACCGACGGAGAAAAAGTTGGATAGATATGCCATGCTCGCGCTTGTTGCGAAAAGATGTGGTTTACACGTGACGATGTCACGTGAATTACATTTCGGGGAGGTGCCGAAGGATCTATTATCCAAGTATTATGATGTTGCGAAAATCATGCACAGGTTCCAGAAATTAAGCAAGCCGGGGATGAAGTTTGGGGAGTTAGCCAAGGAAATAATTGATTATGAGAACAAACTGGGACATAAAGGAGAATGGGATAAACACTGGCCAGGTGGCCCGACCGGTTACGAAATTAGAGAATTTGACATCGTGCCCGGGATTGAACAGGAGATTGTTGCAGGTCAGGCTGTTGGCTGGAACCCGACTCTTGAGGGAGTAAAGCTCGAGAATACATTATTTGTTGGCAGGGACAGCACAGAAGTCCTGACCCGTGATGAGGAATGGCCACTTCTCGAACTTGATGTGGATGAAGGTAAAATTTATATGGAGGATATTTTTAGGAGATAAAATATTAAAAATTATCTTTAGCTTAAAGCAAAAGAATAGATATGGCTGAATACAAGACAAAGAACTTGCTTGCATTTGATTTTGGCGCTGAGAGCGGAAGGGCAATGCTCGGCAGGTTTGACGGTGAGAAAATAAGCCTTGAAGAAATCCACAGGTTTCCAAATGAGGCGGTGAATATGATTGGCACGCTTTACTGGGATCTGCCAAGGCTTTTCCTGGAGCTCAAGAAAGGTCTTCTTGTTGCACTTAAGATGACATCCTCTGACCTTGATGGAATTGGCATAGATACATGGGGGGTTGATTTCGGTTTTATTGATAGGGACGGAAGAATTCTTGGTAATCCGGTCCATTACCGAGATAAAAGGACGAAGGGAATATTACAGAAGGCAAGCGAAATTGTGCCGATTGAGGAGATATTTTACGGCACCGGCTCCCAGACTATGGAAATAAATTCGATTTATCAGTTGTTGTCAATGGTCTTCAACAAATCCGATTTGTTAAAGATTGCGGACAAATTTTTGATGATCCCCGACCTGTTCAATTACCTTTTAACTGGGGGAAAGTTCAGTGAATATACTGTTGCATCAACCTCTCAGATGCTGAATCAGGTTGAGAGGAAATGGTCAATAAGCATGCTTGAGAGATTCGGGGTTCCTGCAGCGATATTCCCGGAACTGATCGAACCCGCAAACATAATCGGCCCACTTTCCAATGAGGTTTCAGAAGAGGTTGGTGCGAAGAAGATATCGGTTATCGCACCAGCGTGTCATGATACCGCATCAGCCATTGCTGCTGTTCCAGCCATTTTTGAAAAGGATAGTTGGGCTTTTTTAAGTTCGGGAACGTGGTCAATTATGGGGGTGGAGGTTCATGAACCCCTGGTGAATAAATTGGTTTTTGACAGCGGATTTGCAAATGAGGGTGGAATTTTTAACACCTCAGGGCTGTTAAAAAACGTTAATGCGCTCTGGATATTACAGGAATGCAGAAGAGAA
>Ga0315274_10006869_pt1 | contig 16544 bp, 7 predicted proteins | sample YL17G02_20_MG_FD_203700 | JGI IMG/M metagenome (GOLD analysis project Ga0315274, IMG submission 203700) | Sediment microbial communities from Yellowstone Lake, YNP, Wyoming, USA - YL17G02_20 | ecosystem: Environmental > Aquatic > Freshwater > Lake > Sediment | place: USA: Wyoming | collected...
TGACCTCGGACGCGATCAAGTGGCTGCTGCCGCCGGGCGCGCGGGTCGGTGCGCCGCCGCAGCCAGCCAAGAGGTCGAGGTCGGGCGCGCGCAAGCGGCGCAAGGCCGACGAGGCCGCCGAGGCCCTGGCCCTGGCCTCCGCCGTCGAGGGGGCCACTGCCGACGCGGAAAAGAAGAAGAAGAAGAGGAGGAAGAGGAAGGAGAAGAAGAAAAAGGCGGGCAGCAAGAAGCGCAAGAAGGGCGAGGATGGCGACGACGAAAAGGCCTCCTCTTCGGGCTCTGACGACGACGACGACGACGACGGCGGCAGCGGCGGCGGCGACGGCGACGCCTCTTCCGCCTCCGAGGACGAGGAAGCCGACGCCGAAGCCGCAGCGGACGCCGCCGCCAGAGCCAGGACGACCACCTTTGTCACCGCCGCGGACGGCTCCGTCTCGCTGCTCGCCTCCTCCTGCGGCGGGCCCACGGGCACGGGCACCGCCGGCGGGCCGCGGCCCGTCATCGGCCTCCCCGCCCCCTCGACGACGCGCGGAGGGGAGACGGCGCCGGGACTGGTCGCCGGGGCCGCCCCGCCCGGGGTGTCCCTCCCCGCCGCCGCTGCCGCCGCCGCCGCTGCCGCTGCCGCTGCCGCTGCCTCTGCCGCCGCCGGCGCCGGCGCGGAGCGCTCTGACAACCCTTTCTTCGCCGCCGCCGCCTCTGCCGCCGCCGCCGCGGGCAAGAAGCGCACGCTCTTTTTGCGAAACGGAGGAGGCGAAAGCGCGCCTTCTCTCGGCGGGCGGCGGCAGCAGCAGCAGCAGAGGCTGCAGCCTCTCCTGGGGGCGAAGAAGCTGACGCCGTCGGAGCGCAGGGCGGCCAAGCTGGCGAGGCGCGCCGCCGCCGCGGTGGAAGCAGCGGCCCGCTCCGCAAAGGCGCCGAGAGCCGAGGCGTCGCTCGCCGAGCGCCGCGCCGCAAAAAAGAGGGCTGCTGCTGCTGCCGCCGCTCAAGGACGAGGAGACGACGCCGCCGATGCCCGCTCGACGCCGGCGGGCATGCGCCTGCACGCGCCCCCGAAGCCCGGGGCCAAGAGGCTCTCGCTGCCTTTCCCTGCTCCCCCGTCGAGCGAGATCTCGGCGGCGACGACCAACGCTGCCGCCGCCGACGGCGGCGAGCAAGTCGACGACGCCCTTTCCCTCGCCCTGGCGCAGTCGCCGCCGCTCCCGCCTCGTGCCCAGCTCCGCTCCGTGCGCCCCGTGCGTGCCGCGGCGCTCGCGTCGCTGATCGGGAGGAAGCTGCTCGCGCAGGCGGTCGGCAAGAGGGGCAGCAGCGGCGGCGGCGCTGCTTCTTCTTCTTCCTCTCGCCGCGGCAAGAAGGCCGCCGCTGCCCCGGCCGACGGCGGCGGCGGCGGCGGCGGCAGGCTGATGGTCAGGCTCCTCTTCTCGGACCCCGCCCCGCCTCCCGCGTCCGTGGCCGCCCGCAAGGCCGCGGCCAGGGCTGCGGCGGAAGCGGAAGCGGCGGAGGCGGAGGCCGCCGCGGTCGCGGACGCGGAAGCGGCCCAGTTCGAGGCCGCCGCCGCCGCCGCCGCCGGCGTCTCGGGGCTGCTGTCCAACGTCGACGAGATGATGATCGACGGCATGCCGCACCCGTTCGCTTCCGTGATCGGCCACGACGACGACCTGCTCGACGTCGACTTCCTGCCCTCTGCTGCGACTGCTGCTGCTGCTGCTGCTGATGCTGCGGTCGCGGGAGCGAACGCTGCTGCCGCTGTTTCCGGCGCCGCCGCGGCAGCGGCCGCGCTCGCCGACGCGCCGCTCTTCGGCAGCCACGGCCATGGCAGCGGCAGCGGCGCCGGCGCCCTCCACGGCAGCGGCATCCACCCGGAGGATCGCACGCGCTCGCTGACGCCCTCGTTCGTCGTCGCGGCGCAGCACCACATGGGCCTCGGCGGCCTTGGGGGGGCCGCGGGGGCGTTCATGCCGTCGCCGCTCGGAGCCCCTGCCGCCGTCGCCGCTCCCGTCGACACCGCTGCCGCCGCTGCCGCCGCTGCCGCCGCCGCCGCTGCTGCTGCAGCAGCGGACGACGAGCCCTTCGCCACCTTTGGCGCGATGCCCTCCCCTCTGGGCCCGGCCCCGGTAGCCGACGCCGCTGATGCTGCTGCTGCTGCTGCGGCGGCGACGGGAGCTCCCGGAGCGGGAGCGCCGGGGCAGGAGCACCACCACCACCACCACCACCATCTCCACGATGACGGCGTCCTGCTCCCCTCGCTGCGCGCGCTCGCTGGAGGGGCGCTGCTCGCGGCTCCCGGCGGCAAGCTTGCGGCGTCGCCCCTCGGGTTGCCTGCCGTCGCGCTGCCTTCCGTCTTCTCCGTCGCTGCCCCGGCAGCGGAAGCGGCGACGACCGCGGTGACGGCGGCGAAGAGCGCTCTCCCTCCTCCTACGTCGCCGGGCTCGCTGCTGCTCCGCCCGCCGACGGCGCCGCCCGTCGCGCCGCTGCAGCCGTCGTCGGCGAGGTCGGCTTCTTCGGCGGCAGCTGCGGCCGCCAACAGCCTCGCCCCGGAGAACTGGACCTCGACGCGGTCTCCGCCGTGCGCCCCTCGCGGTGCCGCTGCTGCGCTGGTCATCCGCTCGACCGGGGAGGACGCGGCCGCCGCCGCGGCCTCTGCTGCTGCTGCTGCTCCCGCTGGAGCTTCCGCCGCGGCCGCGACCGACGCGATCCGAGTGGTGCAGTGAAGGAAAAAAAAACCGTATCCAATCGTTTTATTGTTATCTTTCCCGACCTTTCCTCCGCCCTTTCAGAAAACATCAGCACAGTATCAGCATGGAGAGAGAGTGAGAGATAGAGAAAGAGGGAGATCATGAATAGAAAAACACAAACACACACACACAAAGAAAGAGAGAGATCAAACCGTGTTATTAAAAAAAAAAAAAGCGCAGAAAAACAAATCTTATTTTCTTCGTTAAAAGTTTTTTGGGTTTTCTCCTCTGTGCTTTTACACACAGTCAGAGTCGAGGGCCGTTGCCGTCAGTTGCGCATGAAATCTATTTTGTTGCTAGGCTGTGGGGTGATACCAAGAATCCGGGTTTTTGGACCAGAGTCGAGGTTAAGTACTTCTCTTCAGAAAACAATCACATCGTTCTCGAATCAAATCACAGAAGCTGCAAGCTCACAAAAGCTAAAAAGGAAAAGGGGAAAAAAGTAGACAAAGAAGGCGGGGAAAAGTAAGGCGGAGGGGCTAAAAAAAAGAAACGGAGGTTCAGTGTTTCCACACATTGCCGTCGCGCGTCTCCTCCAGCGTCGACAGCAGTCTCGTCGCTCGCTTGACTGCGGCCGCTGCAGCAGCGGCGGTTTTTTGCTTGAGCGAGAAGGAAGCGGCGGCAACGGCGGAAGCAGAGCCGGAGGCAGCGGAAGCAGGGCCCAAAGCCGTCGCCGCCGCCGCCGCCGCGGCCGTTGTCGCCGCCGCGGCCGTCGTCGTCCCTCCTGCGCCGGCGCCGGACGAACCAGCCGGAGGGAGCCGGAATTCGAAGTCGGCGCTCGCCCTGGGGGAGGGCCCCGCCAGCGGCGTCGGCGCCGGCGGCGGAACGGACACGACCTCCGCGGCAGCCAGGGCCAGGGCCAGGGAGGACGCGGCGCCGGGCGAGCCGCGGAGCAGTCTGACCCTGCGCCCAAAGTCGTCGGGGTCGATCCTGAACTCGAGCCGCGAGAGCAGCGGCGACGCCGCCGCCGCACCGAAGATCTCGGCCTCGCGCCGGGAGGTGGACTCGCCGCCTCCGCCCTGCTCCTTCTCGGGGGGCTCGAGGATGCGCACGGCGCAGGCCCCCGACGCCAGCTCGACGAGATCGGAGGTCCGCGGGGTGACGTCGTAGCACGGGTCGATCTCCCCGAGGCTCCCGTCGGGCTCGCTCTCGCCGCCGCCGCCCTCCTCGGCCGCGGCCTTGCGCCGCTTGCTCGCGACGGCGGCGCTCTCCGGGACCAGCCGCACCGCGGGCGGCAGCCCGACCACGGTGAAGTCGTCCATGGTGAGCCCGAAGCGGCACGCCAGGAAGCGCAGGGCCAGGGCGCGGGAGGCCCGCAGGGGCGTGATGTGGAGGCGGGCCGAGACGGTCGACGGCTTTTTGGCGAGCGCCGAAGGGGCGTTGCCGCCGCCGCCGGCGCTGCCGTCGGCGTCGCCGTCTCCGTCGCCTTCCGCCGAGATCGACTCGGGAACCGGCACGGCCTCCAGCGTCATGTGCGCCCTGTACCCGTTGGCGCGCATCCTCCTGCGGAGCCTGTCGACGATCGAGAGCGCGACCTCCTCGGTGGTGGCCCTGGGGGGCATCGACGCCGCCGCGGCGGCAGAGCTGCCGCCGCCGCCGGAGGAGGCCGCCGCCGCCGCGGCGGCGCGCGCCGCGGCCGCGACGGCCCGCGAGGTCTCGCGGTCGAGGTCGAGGAGGACGTGGTGAGGGTGCGTGCGCCCGGCCGGGCTCAGCTCGTCGAGCGTGCGCAGCAGTGCGGCCAGGGACTGGTCGTCGAGCTCCGCCGCCGCGGCCCCGGCAGCGGCGGCGGCGGCGGCGGCGTGGGCTCCGTCTCCGTTGTCTTCGTTGGGGTCGGCCCCTCCTCCGTCGCCGCCGAGGCCGCTCGCCGCGGCTCCTCCTCCTCCTCCTCCTCCTCCTCCGCCCCCGGCGAGCGCGCCCAGCAGGCTGGAGTCCCCGAGCGACAGCAGGGGGCTCGGCTTCAGCACCTTGACCACCAGCCTGGCCACGGACGCGCGGTCCCAGCCGGCCCCGATGTGCTCCTCCCACGCGTCGTCCGCGGCCCAGCGGCGCGTGGCCCCCGGGGGGCAGGTGTCGTTGGTCGGCGTCGCCGCCGCGGCGCCGTCTCTCGCCGACGAGGGGCGGCGCTGCTGCGCGTCGCCCTCGGCGTCCGAGGGCCCCGCGGTCCCGCAGTGCGAGTGCGAGTGCGCGTGCCAGACGTCGGCTCCCGCGTGGCACACGATCCAGTCGAGCGCGTCGAGCGGGGCGCCGTGCTCGGCGAGGAGGCGGGCAGAGTGGTCGAAGCCGAGCGTCGACGCGACGCCGAGGCCCGGCGGCGGCGGCGGCGGCGCGCGGAGGGGCTCCTCGCCGGCGTCGTCGCCGTCGCCGTCGCCGGCGTCGGCGTCGTCGAAGAAGGCGGCCCGGGCTTGCTCCCCGGCCTCGATCGCGGCGGAGAACGCGGCGACCGCCGCCGCGGCCGCCGCGGCGCCGTGCTCCCCGTCGAGGGGCACGACGACGAAGCGCGTGCGGCGGTAGCCCAGGGGCCCGGGGACGGGCACCGCGCACGAGGCACTGTTCCTGCGGCTCGACGTCCGTTCGCCGCCCGCCGCCGCCGAGGCAGCCGCAACGGCGAGAGCGAGCGCGTCTCCGACGTCGTCCGCGGCCGAAGCAGAGGCCAGCAGGCAGTCGTCGGCGGATGCGGCGGCCACGAAGGACGAAGACTTGTGGATCGCCGGGGCCGAGCGGAGTCTCTGCTGCTGCTGCTGTTCGGCGGCTCCGTTGGAAGAGGAAGGAGAGACGACAGCGCCGGCAGCGGCGACCGGAGGGAGGAGAGGAAGCCGCGCCGGCGCCCTCGCGCTCTCTCCGCCAACGCCGAGGTCGGGCGGCGGCGAGGGGGCGCGCTGCGGGGACAGAGGCAGAGCCGCGATCCCCCCGCCAAACCCTGCGAATCCGGCAGAGGTCACGGTCCCGAGGAGCTCCCCGGCGGAGCTTCGAGGCGAGAGCGGAAGGATCGGGGCGGAGGGGGGCCCATCGGCGCCCCCGTCTCCGCCGTCGCTCGCGCCGCCGCCTCCGTCGTCGCCGCCTTCTGCCCCGCCCCCCCTCCACGCTGCGGCCCTCTGCCGCTGGTGCGGCTCCCCGTCGCTCCCCTCCCCGCCGGCCGCGGCCACCCTGTCGAGCAGCTCCCGCGACGCGCCCGCGCCGAGGGCGACGCCGAGGCGGCGCCGCCGCACCCGGCCCCCGGTCCGCAGCGACTCGAGGTCCCACGTCCCGCTCAGCCGCGCGCGCGACGCCGCCGCAGCGCGCGCGCGCGCCTTGACCGCCTCCAGCGCGCGCAGGTACCGGTCGCAGTGCGCCGGCCACGAGTAGGCGGCCACGTTCTCCCTGCCGCTCCGCGCCATCTGATCCCACAGGCTCGGCGTGGTCAGGATCCTGAGCAGCGCGTCCCCGATGGCCCGCGCGTCCGTGGGCTCCACGAGCAGGCCGTGGTGCAGCATCGCCAGGATGTCGACGGGCCCGCCGTGCTTGGTGGCGACGCAGGGGACGCCGTGCGCCGCGGCCTCGATGACCGTGAGCCCGAAGGGCTCCTGCAGGGCCACGTTAACGAACGCGCCGCGTGTGGCCGCGGGCAGGCGGTAGATGTCGCTGACGTCGCGCTGCGAGTGGTGCTTGGGCATCGCGACCGAGCCCCAGAGCCCGTGGTTGTCGACGAGCCGGAAGACGGCCTCGACGACGGCACGCGAGCCCGGCGCCAGGGCCTCGAGCGTGTCGCGATTGCCCATCACCAGCACCAGGTTGGCGAGCTGGCGCAGCGTGCCGTTGCTCGCGAAGGCCTCGACGAGCGTCGTGAGGTTCTTCTTGGCGTCGGGCCTCGACATCGCGAGGATCGCCGGCTTGCGCGGGTTTTTCAGGAACGAAAAGATGTCGGCCCAGATCGGCGGGTCCTCCTGCTGCTGCTGCTGCTGCTGCTGCTGGTGGTGGGGCGCCGGCGGGGCCGAGGGGCCGTCGTCGGTGGCGCTCCCGTTGTCGCCGTTGGAGGCGCGAGGGGAGACGAGGCCCCGGGGCGTCGCGGCGCCCGAGGCGGCGCCGGGGTTCTCCCCTCCGTCGCCCTCGCTGGCGCGAGGAGAGAGCAGCGCCTCGACGCCAAACGCCTTCGACGCGCCCGCCTCGCCCGCCGCCTCGCCCGCCCCCGCTCCCTCCGCCGCACCAGCCGAGGCCCCCCCTGCCTCGCCTCCCCCTCCCCCTCCCCCTCCCCCCGCCCCCCTGGGAAGGTCCACGCCCCGCAGCGCCGAGAAGTCGAGCCCGGGGGGGATCACCGTCATCGCCGGCATCGACCTGCCCGGTCTCGGCCTCGCCGCGAGCACCGCGGCCAGCTTCTGGTTGTAGGCGTGGTAGAGCCCCCACTGGTCGTCGACCTCCTGGCGCGTCGAGGTCAGGACCATGACCGCGGACTCGAGCGCGCGCTCCTCGGCCTCGATCCGCCGGGAGATGCGGTAGCTGGCCTCGACCTCGGCGCGGGTCATGGTCCCGGTGCCCAGGAGGTGCTCGAGCTTGTTGCGGCCGAGGGAGTGGCCTGGGCGATTGATTGGAACAGAGGGAGAGCGTGAGGGGAGGAGGAAAGAGACGCCTCGAAAACTTCACTTGAAGAAAAAAACTCGAGATCCCAAAAGTTGAAGAAAACCAACCTGTGATGACCATGTCGACCCCGAGCGTCGCCGCCATCAGCGCTGCGGCCTCCCCGGCGTCAGCGTAGTGCCCGTGCACGCAGTAGAGCTCGCAGGGCGCGCCCGCGTCTGACAGGGCCGCCAGCGTCGAGCGCACGTGCGCGATGGCGCGGTCGGCGAACTCGCGGACGTGCGGCCACAGGCGCTCCTTGCGCAGGTAGCGCGAGGGCGGGCCGCAGCGCAGGCGCACGATGTAGGCGCCGCCGAGGGAGGCCGCGTTGGCCGCCGCGGCGTCGGGGCCCCCCGCTGCTGGCGCCGTCGGGGTGGTTGCGGAGGCGGCGGGAGCGTTGGCGTCGAAGGAGGGGGCCTTCTTCCCCCCCGGCGAGGCGGGGCCGCCACCGTTGCCGGCCGAGGTTGCCGCCGCCGAGGCCGAGGACGCCGAAGCTTGCGGGTTCCTCGGCGGCACGAGCACCTCGACGGGCTCGCTGTACTCCGAATCGACCCGAGGGTCCGCGACCAGCCTCGTCAGCAGGTCGACGCGGTGGACGGCCGGGTGGCGGGAGAGGGCCTTGGCCAGCTCGACGACGTACTTGACTTGGCTGTTTTTTTTTTCCCCACGAGGGGGAAAATAGGAGGGTGAGGGTTTCTTCGCTCGGAAAAAAAGCTCGGAGGAAAAAAAAAAAGAGTCTCTTACCCCCCCGTGTCCGGGTCGCGGCCGAGCTCCATCCGCTCGCCCCTGACCAGCCCGTGCATCGAGGCGAGCACGATGTAGAGCCCGTCGACGCGGTTGGCGAAGGGGTCCTTGGGCTGCTGCTGCTGCTGCCGGGCCGGGGACGGGGCCTGGAGGCGCACGGAGCGCGGCGCCGCCGTCGCGGCCGCGGCGGCGCCGCCGCCTCCCTCTCCGGTCGGGCTGCCGCTGTAGCCCCCCTGGAGCCACGCCTCCGACGCGCTCATCGCCTCCTCTCCTCCCATTGCTGCTGCTCCTCCGGAAGCGGAAATGCGCACGCGAGGGAGGCTCCGGTCCGGGAGGCGCAGGTCGGCGAGGGCGGCCGCGGCGGCGGCGACCGTGTCTCTGTTCTGGGGGGCCGTCGCCGCCGTTGCCGGAGCGGCTCCGTCGGCGGCGAACGACGAGCGAGCGTCGGCCGACGAGCGCGGCGTCGGCCTCCCGGAGGACAGAGCCGCCGCCGCCGCCGCTCCTCCTCCGACGGCGACCGCGCCTCCGGCCCCCCCGAGCGGCGTCCCCTGGCCCATCGCGGCGGGAGAAAGCAGGTCGTCGTCGTCGAGGTCGGTGTCGGCGAAGTGGCGCGCGGAGGCCGAGGCCGAGGCCGACAGCGACGGCGACGGCGAGGGGGCCGCGGCCGCCCGCGCCGCCGCGGCGGCGCGGGCCCTGGTCGCGGCCTCCTTCTTGCGCTTCAGGTGCCATACGCGCCACGACAGGTGCTCGAGGCGGGCGTCGCGCTCGGATCCCCCGCGGGTGGAGGTCGCCTGCAGGAGAATGGTGGGGGTGAGAGAGAGAGGATATTTGAGAGAGAGCGTTTGAGAGAGAGAACGTTTGAGAGAGAGACCAGAAAAGATGATGAGAGCGGAGAAAAAGAAAAAGAGGATTCGAAAAAATGGGAAAAAGAACAACCAAAAAAAAAGACTCCTCCTAACTCACCCTCGCCCATGCCCCCTTGATCCCTTCCTCTCCGAGCTGCAGGATCTGGTTGACGTAGTACTTGGCGTACACCGACGCGTCCGCGTCGGCGACGCGGCGGCCGGCTCCGGGCTTGGCCGAAGAGGAAGAAGCCCCGCTGCCGCCGCCGCCCGCGGCTCCTCCTGCGCCCCCCTTGCCCGCAGAGGAGGATTCCGAGGCGGGAGTGCGGCTGTACTCGGAGGAGAGGCCGGTCGAGAGCTGGAAAGGGAGTTTTGTTGTTGGAGGTGGTTTTGGAGCCGCCGTGTGAGTTGAGTGCGCGAAGAAGAGAAGTTTGAAGACGAGGGAGGCGGAGAAATGAGGCCGAGGTCGTCGTCGCCCTTGAAGCGCCTCCTCTCCTCCCTCTCCGACCAATGCTCTCTCTCTCTCTCTCGACCGCGAGCGACGCAGCGAGCGAGTTTGAGCAAAGAGATCGTTCGCGCTCTCTCTCTCTCTCTTTCTCTCTCCACTGCCGCTTCTCGCTCCACCAAAACCGCCAACCCTCCACCGGAACTCGAGATCCACTGTCGCGAGGCGCAAGATCTCGAGGCAGAGGGGCACGGAAACGCGCGCGCGAGCGACAAATGGGGAGAGATTGGAAAGCAAGGTCGAGAGAAGAAAGCGCCGGAATCGAAATGGTTGTTCTGTGCTCCATCATCAATCTCTCTCTCAGCTACCAACTTACCAGCGCCTCCAGGTACGAGTCGATCCAGGCGTTGCCGCCGGAGACAGACTCCATATTGCACTAGCTGAAAAAAAACAGCAGGAGCAGCAGAAAAAGAAGAGGAAGAGAGCGCTTCTAGAGATGATTGGAGAGTCGGGAAGAAGTCAAGGTCAAGGCTCTCGTCTCCTCCCAACTTTCTCCGAAGCGAACCAAGAGTCGCTCGCTCACTTCACTCGCAAGCCAGGCAGCGGCAGAGGCAGCGGCTCGTCTCGTCGTGAGGGTGGAAAAAAGCAAGCAAGAGGTGAAAGAAGAGGGGAAAAAAACAAGGGGCTTGAAAAAAACCGAACTGGCTAACATGAGCACTTGATTTGTGGACGACGAGCAGAGCGCGGGAGGGAAAGGAAGAGAGAATCTCAGAATCGACCCCGACTTCCCGACTCTATATCTTTACAATCGTCACTTCTTCGCCTTCTTCCTCTTCTTCCTCCTCGCCGCCTCCGCCTCTTCTTCCAGCTCCTTCCGCTCGCCGTCGAGGGCCCGCATCACGAACGAATGGAGCACGCCTCCTGCGTTGTTGTTCCCTGCTTCTTCTCCTCCGTCTCCCCCTTTTGCTGTCGACGGCGCCGCCGTCGCCGTCGCGGCCTCGAGCGCGAGAGCGCGCACCAGCGGCGCAAACCTCTTGCTCCCCGCTTCGTCGTCGCCGTCTTCTCTCGCCGTCGCTGCTCCTCCTCTCCTGCGCTTCTTCCGAGAGGCAGAAGCAGCAGCAGCAGCGACATCTGCCGCTGCCGCGCTCCTCGCAGCCGCGGCCGCGGCGACGCGGAGAACACGCTGCTGCTTGTTGCGAAGACCGCCGTTGCCGTCGCCGCTGCCGCTCACCGCGACGGCGAGCGCCGCCGCCTCGAGCGAGCGCGGGGCCCAGCCCGCGGCCGCCGCCGTCGAGAGCGCCCAGTCGGAGACGAGGGCGTCTTGAGCGTTGGAAGCACCCTCCCCGCGCGCCGCGGCTCCGTCGAGAGCCGCCAGGAGCAGCGGTGCCAGCGGGACTGCGGCCGAGGCAGCTCGGGACGACGACGGAGGAGAGCCCCCCCCTCCGCCGCCGCCGTCGGCGATGGCCCCGGCGACGACGCTGCGGACAAAGGGTGAGGACTCGACGAGCGCCGAGGCCGCGGCCGCCCAGGGGGAGAGCGGCCTGCGGTGCGCCGCAGCTGCTCGTGCGGCCGCCGCCGCCGCCGCCGCGGCGGCCGCCGCGGCGGCGGCGCCGTCGGCGGCGCTCAGAGCCGCCGCCGGAGCCGCCTCGCCGCCGAGGTCGCCGTCGGCGGAGAGCAGGCCGGAGAGCAGCAGCCCCGATCCCCCGATGCCGCTGCTGCTCGCCGCCGCCGCCGCCGCCGCGGCCGTCGCTGCCGCCGCGGCGGTCGCCGCGGCGGCGGCTGCGGCCGCGGCCGCGGGCGGGGGCCTGACCTTGGGTGCCGGCCCCCACGCGCCGTCGCACCTCGCCGCGAGCGCGCGGGCGACGGACAGAGCCGCCGCCCTCGCTCCGCCTCCTCCTTCCCCTTCTTCGCCGCTCCCTCCGCGCGCCTTCCACGCCCCACGAAGCAGCGTGGCCACGCGCCTCTCAAGCGAGGCCACGGTAGAGGTCGATACGGCAAAGGGCAGAGCAGAGAGGGGGAGCGAGACCGCGGCAAGGGGAGGCCCGTCGGTGACGACGCCGGCCGCGGCGGCGCTGGCCGCCGCGGTCGCCTCCGCCGCGGCGACGACCGCCGCGGTGCGGCCTCCTCCTGGAGCGCCACCGCCGCCGCCGTTACCCCACGAGACCCCCCAGTCCGTGGCCCGGATGGCCGAGGCGAAGGGGAAGCCCCCGCCGCCGCCGCCGCCGCCGCCGCCGCCGCCCTCTCTCCCACCGCGAACGCCTCTCCCGCCGCCGCCGGAGGAGTCGCCGTCAAACGGCCCCCTGGCGCTGCCGCCGCCCACCGGCAGCGCGCAGGCGCGGAGCGTCCCGTCGGCTGCGACCGCGGCTGAGGGGCAAAGCCAGATGAGCGAGCGAGCCGCGACCGCCGCCGGCTGGGTGGCACCAGCAGAAGAGGAAGGGGAAGGGGAGGAGGCGCCGCCGCCGGCGTTGCCAAACCCCCGAGCGGCGGAGTGCGCGGCGAGCAGCAGGCCCGAGTCCAGCAGCGCCTCCGAGGCCGCGGCGAAGGCCTGCGGGCTCGAGACGCACAGAGAGAAGAGCGCGGAGGCGGAGAGGGAGGCGGCCTCTGCGAGCGACGAGGAGACAGCCGTCATTTCCTCCCCTCTGGCGTCGCCGCCGCCACCGCCGCCGCCGCCCCTGCCGCGAGCGGCGGCAAAGGCCTCGGCCTCCGCGGCGGCGGCCAGCGCGACGGCCGCGGCGGCTCGCCCGGCCCTCCTCGCGGAGACCGCCGAAGACGAAGACGAGAAGGCTGCGACGCGGGAGAGCAGCGAGGACGTGGCCGCGATGGCGGCGGCGTGCCGTCGCAGCCGGCGGCAGAGGAGCGAGGACGAAGAGGAAGCCTTGTCCTCGCCCCTGTTGTTGTTGTTCTTCGTCTTCCTCTCCCTCCTCCCTTCCCCTTGCTGGCACGCCAACTGCGAGAGAGCCGCCGAGAAGGAGGGGCGTGCCGCCGCGAGCGCCGCCGCGGCAGAGGGCCAGCCCTTGTTGGCGAGGGCGCGAGCCACCTCCGCGGCGAGCGACCCCGGACGAGGAGGAGGTGGCTGCGACGGCGGCGACGAAGACGGCGACGACGGCGGTGGGGGAGGAGGAAGAAGCATCTCCTCGAGCGCCGCGACGCGCGCCTCTATCCCTCCTTCTGACGACGACGCCGAAACCAGCCAGGCGTGGCCGCTGGAGACCCAAGCCCGAACCTCCTGGGCGCGGCCCGCGGAGACGGCCGCGGCTGCGACTGTCGCCGCGGAGGAGGCCGCCCCGCCGGAGCGAGACGACGCGAGCGCCTCGAGCACGGAAGCCGTCGGCGGCGGCGGCGACGACGCTCGCTCTGCTCCTGCTCCTCCGGAGGAGGGAGGAGGCAGGATCGCGACGGCGGCGGCGAGGGACAGGGCCCCTCCTCCTCCCCCGCGGCTGCTGCCGCTCCCCGCCGCGCGCGCGAGCGCGGAGAGCGCGCGCGGCGAGCGGGCGAGGCGGGAGAGGAAGCGCACAGAGGAGGAAGAGGGAGAAGAAGGGTTCCTGTTGCTGGCGTCCTCCTTCCCGTCGTCCGCCGAGGCCGCGAGCGCCGGCTGCAGCCTCCCGGAGCCTCGAGCGGCCAGGGCCGCGGCCGCCGTCGTCTCCGCAACCCAGCAAAGGAGCGACTCGACGGCGGCGGCAAGACTTTTGTCATCGCCTCCGCCTCCGCCTCCGACGGCGCTGCTCTCCGTGCTCTCCGAGAGGAGGAGGAGGAGCGCCGTCGCGACGCCGGCTGCCGCCCGCGTCGAGCGGTGGGCGAGAAAGGCGGCGCGGGCCCAGGAGTCGAGGAGATTGATGGGAGGAGGAGGAGGAGGAGGAGGAGGAGGGCCCTCTTGTTCTCCGCCGCGGGCGTCGTCGTTCGACAGCCACGACGCCGGCGGCGGCGCCGCTGCTGCTGCTGCTGTTGCCGCTGCTGTTGCTGTTGCTGCCGAGGAGGAGGCCCTCCTTGCCGCCTCGCGCCCTTCCTTGGAAGACAACCGCTCGACGACGTCCTTCCAGCACGTCTCGACAGTCTCGCGCGAGCAGGCGGCCGCGACGGCGAGGAGCGTCTCGAGCGGGAGGAGAATGGGGGGCGGTGCCGTCTTCTCCGTCGCCGCCGCCTCTGTCGCCGCCTCCGTCGCCGCCTCTGTCGCCGTCGCCCCGAAAAAGTCGACGACGAGCCCGGCCGCCGCGGCGGAGGCGTCCGCGGCAGCTGCGGCGTCGACGATCGAGGCCGCAGAGCGCAGTGCTCTCTCCAGCGACCGTTCGCTGCCGGGCCTGGGGGAGGCGCCGTCCGCTGCTCGCGGCTGCAGCATCGCCGAAGAGGAGGAGGAGACCGCCCTCGCCGCGGCCGCGGCGGCCTCCCGCGGCCAGCCCCTCGCCAGCGCCGCCAGCGGCCAACACGGTTCCGCTCCTTCTTCAGAAGGAGATGAGGCGGCGGAATCCAGCACGGCCTGGCGCGTCGCCGAGTCGAGGCTGGCAGAGAAGTCGGCAGAGTCCAGGAGCGCCGAGGCGAGCGAGCGGAGAGCGGCAGCGGCGGCAGCGACGGAAGAAGAGGAAGTTTGGCTTGGTCGTTTGCCGCCGCTGCCGCCGCCGACGATCCTGCCGACGCCAATCGCTGCCATCGCCGCCGCCGCCCCTGCCTCTGCCGAGCCTCGCATCGTCCTCAGGTTCGGAGGAGGACGCAAAGAGGACGCGGCGGCGAGCGCAGAGGCGATGAGGGCGCGCTCGTCCGGGGCCGGAGAGGGGCCTTCGGCGTCGACCGTCATCTTCAGTTGAGAAGTGAGAAAAAAATGTTCTCTCTCTCGTAACTCTTCTTTTTTACACTGCCCACAAGACCACCCGCCCACAAGACCACCCGCCGCCGTCCTTCTACTCCATCTTTGACGGCGGCCAGCCCCCCCCCCCCCTGGGCGCCTTGTCCCTCGCCCTCTCCCCCCCCACGTCCGCGGCCTCGGCGTCGGCCCCGAGCCCCACCAGGAGCTCCGCGACGGCGCGGCGGCCGCAGAGGCAGGCGTAGTGCAGCGGCGTCGCGCCGTCGGCGTCGCGGGCGTCGAGGGGCGCGCCGGCCGCGGCGAGCGCGCGGGCGGCGCGGAGGGAGCCCCTGTCTGCCGCCCAGTGGAGGGGGGTCGTCGTGGTGTTCTCGCCGTCGGCGGCGGTCTCTGCCGCTGCTGCTCCCGCCGCCGCCTCTTCGAAAGGGGCCTCTTCCGCTCCCGCCTCCTCCTCCTCCTTCTTCTCCTTCTTCTCCTTCTTCTTCTTTTTCTTGCTCAAGTCCCGGGACAGCGGGTCCTCTCCCTTGGACAGCAGCTCGGCGATGGCGTCGACGTCGTCCGCTGCCGCCGCAACGGACAGAGCGCACTGATTTTTTGGTTTGGTTTGATTTTGTTTTGTTTTACGTTCAGTCGTGAAGATCTCGGAGCGCCGGAGAGAGATGAAAAATGTAAAGAGGCTAAGAAAAAACCGATCTCTCTCACCATCACCACGCCGTCTTCGTCGTCGTCGCCCCCGTCGTCGTCGATTCCATCACCAGCTAGCCTGTCATCGCCGTTTCCAGGAACGCTGAAAACGGGCCCGAAGCGGGTGCCTCCGCCGCCTCCCGATGCCCCTGTCGTCGCTGCCGCCGCCGAGCCCGGGCCCGCTCCCGCTCCTCCTCCTTCGAGCTCTCCGCTCCCTTCTGCCCCCCCGAACAGGCTCTCCACCAGCTCGACGTATCGCCTCTTGGACTCTTCTTTCTCCGTGCCTGAGGCCGCGGTCCAGGCGTCCCTGTCGGTATTCGCGGTGGTGGTTCAGTTTTTTTCTATGAAGACCAGTTTTTTTCTCCTTCTCTCCCCTTCTCTCTCCTTCTCTTCCTCTCCAATCTCACCACTTGGCCCTCCCCTTTCGGTCCCAGATCGCGGGCCTCGACGCCACGCAATCTCCCTCGAGAGCCTGCTTGTAGAAGCCGTACAGCCTGAGGGCGTCGGCATCGGTTAGCTTCCTCGATGCGGCGAACGAGGCGACTCGGCTTGCGGCCACATCAAACGCCAGATCGAGGGCCTTGTCCCGCTTTCCGCCGCCGTTTTGATCGTTGCAGTCTTCTTCGGAAGTGAACGAGGTCGAAGCAGAGGGCGGGCTGGCGGGCTCAGGTATTGTCGTTTCCATTATTTTGCTCGAGAAAGAGGGAGAGGAGAAAAAGAGAAGGGAGAGGCAGACAGAGTGAAAATGCCAGGCAAAAAAAAATCGAAAGGGCCTTCGGAAGGCAAAATTTATTTTTCTCCTCGTCTTCGAGGAGTTTTTTTCCCCAGGAGGACCAAAAAAAACTCCGCTCTCCCTCTTTTTCCCCACTCCCCCCCCCTCCCCTCCCCGACGGCAATTTTCCCCATCTTTCTCTCGTTCCGCGCCCTCCCTCGACACCCTGCAAATCGTGCTCCGAGCTTCGCGCGTGACGCGTCGACATCTCCCTCAAATGAGAGCCTGCGCGAGACAGGCATGGAGGGGCCGCGACGCCGTCGCCAGGGCCTCCTCCTTCCGGCTCATTAGCGAATTGCCGTCGGCTCTGCCGCCGCCGTCGGCGGCGGCTCGCCCCCTCCCTCCTGCTCCCGCCCCTCTCCTCCGCCCCCCGCAGCCCCCGCGCCTGCACCGCCTCGCCCCGACCGTCGTCGTCCGGGGCAGGAGGCTCAACCCCGACGACCTCTACGGCTCGCGCTCCTCGAAGACGGCCGGGAAGAAGCGCGTGAAGAGGTGGCAGGAGGCCTGCGAGGCGTTCCTGAAGCTGAGCGCCAAGGAGGCGGGCTCGGTGCTGTCGGCGTTCCCCTTCCCGCCGGGCGCCGAGGACGCCGCGGCCAGGGCGCGCGCGCTGCCCCGCAGCAACCAGGCCAGGAAGCGGGAGGTCGGGCTGCTGGCCAAGTTCCTGTCCGACGACGACGGGGTCGACCCCGAGGGCGTCGGCGGCGCCGAGGCGTTTGCCGCCGCGGTCGCGGCCGCCGGCTCGGGCAGGCCCGTCGGCGCGGCGGCGGCGGCCGCGGGCGCGGCCGCCGGGCTGTGGAGGGACCTGCTGCTGCTCGGAGACGCCGGCGGCGGCGGCGAGGGCGGAGGGGGCGGCGAAGGGGACGACGGGAGGGGCGGCGACGCCGCCGCCGCCCCCTCGGCTCCCGCCGACTCGGTGGCGGCAGCGGACCGCGCGACCCTGGAGAAGCTCCTG
>Ga0315274_10006870_pt1 | contig 16543 bp, 8 predicted proteins | sample YL17G02_20_MG_FD_203700 | JGI IMG/M metagenome (GOLD analysis project Ga0315274, IMG submission 203700) | Sediment microbial communities from Yellowstone Lake, YNP, Wyoming, USA - YL17G02_20 | ecosystem: Environmental > Aquatic > Freshwater > Lake > Sediment | place: USA: Wyoming | collected...
ACAAAACACTCCAGCGGCAAACATCCGTTCATGGATCTAGGTTTGCTGGTCCGGCCTTAATAGACTATCGCGAGCTGCGTGCCGTTCGTGCCAAGCCGTGCCCTGCCGCCCGTGGCCGTGGCCAGGCCTCAAGAAAAGGGCTGGCTGCGAAGGCCATATATGCGGCCCATCGTCAGTGGGAGGGGGCAGAAAGGCACTCCGGACAGCACCATCAGAAGCTTCTTTCTGAAAGAGGCCTACTACGGATTGATGCCAACGCGGCAACCGATTGTTCAGCCAGTTTTTACGCGCCACCATCGCCTCTGCCGGTATTTTAGGTCGCAAGCCGAATTGCGGCATTGGTGCGACCACGCTTGTCGCACCCCCCGAGTACGATGCCTCTTAACTTGAAGCTGCTAATTTCTGGCAATAACTGGCTACTGCAAGTACCATTCAAGCCGCCTGCTCTGAAGACGGTGGGAGTGGGTCTGTTCCAGTGAAAAGGAACCACGCATGGCCAAGACTAAGGACGTCATCATGACGATTGCGGAGCTTGCCGCCTACCTGAGGCTGTCTAGGTCCACCCTCTACCACCTCGCGAGGACCGGTCGGGTGCCGGGGGTTAAAGTGGGACGGCATTGGCGATTTCATCGTGAGGCCATCGACCGGTGGGTGTCCACGGAGAATGACCTGCCCTCCATCCAAGAGGAGAAGGTATGAGGTCAGTTCTCATGAATCGAAAGAGTGCGAACAAGCTGCTGAAGTACAAGTTTTCCGGTCACCAGACGTTTGCCTTTCGGTACGGATGGCTGGAAAAGGGCGTCCGCGGCATGCTCGACAAACACGACCTCTTCCTTCGTGACGATGCGCCTGTGCATCTTGGTGTCGGGAAGAACATGGTGGCGAGCATCCGGCATTGGTGTAACGTAACCCAACTCATCGAGGAAGACCCTGAGTACAAGAAGGCTGACGGCATCGCTCTCCGGGTTTCGACCATCGGGCAAAGGCTCCTGGCCGAGGATGGTTGGGACCCTTATCTGGAAGACGATGCTTCACTGTGGCTAGTCCATTGGCTCCTGGTATCGAATCCTGTAATCGGTACTACCTGGCAGATTGCATTTTCTCTGTTCCAAAGACCGGATTTCACCAAACGCGAGCTGATTGACCATGTTGCGGCATTTGCCGAAAAGCATGCGGTAACGGTCAACGAATCATCCCTTTCAAGGGATGTCGACTGTTTCATTCGTACCTATACATCGGGCCGGACAACATCGAAGCAGGCCGTGGCCGAGGAAAGCTTCGACTGTCCGCTTCAGGAGCTTGGACTGCTTCAGTCGTCGCCAGATAGCGAACTGTACCGCTTTTCCGTAGGTGCAAAGCCCTCGCTGCCAAGCCACGTTTTCGGCTATGCTTTGTCAGGGTACTTCGATGCTGTGCGCGCTGGTCGTAATACGCTCAGTGTCCAAGAATGCCTCTACGGGCCCGGAAGTCCAGGGCAAGCTTTCAAGCTAGACGAGAACACGCTCATCGGCCATGTCGAGGAACTTGAAAAGATCACTCGTGGCAAAGTTGCTCTCGATGAGACCGCTGGCCTCACTCAGGTATACCGTCGCGGAGAGATGGATGCCCTTAAGTTGCTTGAGTCGTACTACAAGAGGGGGGGCCGCAAGTGAACGCCTCCGATCGCGCCTTATCTACTTGCGTGAGCATCCGTCGCCAGTTCTTACGTTCCGTGAACCTGGAGAAGGACTACCAGAGCACTTGCCAAAATGCGGATTACATCGTTACGCCGACGTCTCGCCAGATACTCCGGCGCGTGGCTGAGGGACTGAGCGAAGGTTCCACATACCGTTCTTGGACGATTACAGGACCATACGGCGTCGGCAAGTCCGCTTTTGCCGTGTTTCTCACGAAGGCCCTGTGCCATGGGGTCGCGGGCAGCGAGGCGACCCGGCGACACCTTCGTGAAGCGGACCCCGTGTTGGCTAAGGATCTGTTTCAGAAGACCGGCACGGGGAAGGGGTTCGTTCCGGTAGTAATCACAGCGAGGCGAGCTCCAGCCGCCCTATGCCTTGTTGAAGGTATTCGAGACAGTGCATCGTGGATCAAGGCCAGTCAGGCCAGGCCAATCATTGCTGAGGGCGAATCGCTCATCAAGGATGTCCGTAAGGGGATGACCGCGGACTCGCGTCGGATCGTGTCGCTATTGGCCCAGTTAGCAGCCGCTGCGGAAGCCTCCGGCTACTCTGGGTTGTTGTTCATGATAGACGAACTCGGAAAGCTCTTCGAGTTCGCTGCACGGATGCCGCAGAAGGCGGATGTCTTCGTCCTGCAAGAAATAGCTGAACAATCCAGCCGTAGCGGAGGGTTTCCGACCCTTTTTCTCGGCTTCCTGCATCAGTCATTCGAGGAATACGGCCAGCACCTGGACAGTCTGACACGAAAGGAATGGGCGAAGATCCACGGTCGGTTTGAGGATGTGGCTTTCCTCGAACCGGCAGACCAGATCGTCCGGATGATATCCGCGGCAATCACTTGGACTGGAAGCCCAATGCCTCACGATTTGGCCAAGAGTGTCAGGCATGTCGCCAAGATCTGTGCCGATGGCGGCATGTGCCCGCCGGGAATGCGGAAGGGCGAGTTCGAGGATATCTGCCTTCAGACATATCCACTGCACCCGTCAACCCTTGTGGCATTACCATTCATCTTCCGCCGTTTTGCCCAGAATGAACGGTCTTTGTTCTCGTATCTAAGCAGCCTGGAACCAGGCGGCTTCCAGGACTACCTACGGACTCATACACTCTCCAGCAGCCGGCCAGGTTTTCTTCGACTGTGCGATCTCTTCGACTACTTCACAATAAACTTCGGCAGTGGCCTGTTCCGCCAGCCCCACGCCAAGAGGTGGATGGAGGCCGCTGATGTTCTGGACAGAAAAGACAATTTGACGCCCCTGCATTGTGAACTGGTCAAGACGATAGGAGTACTTGGAGCTCTAGGCGAGTTCAGCCCGCTCTCGGCGACGGATACGATGATGGCTGCTTCTGTAGGCGATTCGGCTAGCATGCCTGCCGATATACGCAATGGCATACGAGCCCTTGAAGGGCTATCCATCCTTACTTACCGTCGTTTCAATAAGACCTATCGTATCTGGGAGGGCAGTGACGTTGACATAGACGAGCGCGTCGCTGAAGGCGAGCGGCAGTTGCGAGGCCGCGTCGACCTCGCTTCGAGCATTCAGCAGAACCTTGCGTCACGTCCCGTCGTCGCCAGGCGCCACAGCCTACAGACTGGTTCGTTGCGGTATTTCTCGACGGCGTACTCGGATGATCCAGCCGACGCACCGCATCGTCTCTCACCTTCAGAAGGGGCGGCAGGCCATGTGCTCGTGTGCCTTTCACATTCGCCCTCGTCACTTCAGGCATTTCGTGATCTGGCCTCATCCACCCATTCCGAGCGACACGACGTAGTCTTCGCCATCCCACAGCAGATTGGAGAAATTCAGTCCGCTGTAGCGGAATTGGCCGCCCTGCGATGGGCATGGGACAATACGCCGGAGCTGCGGGATGACCGTATCGCTCGCCGTGAGGTTGCCCTGCGAGTCTCCGAGGCCGAGCATTCCCTGCGACGAGCCCTCGGCACGCTGTTGGACCCCCGGAAAGAGCCGCTGGGGAGCGAGTGTCTTTGGTACTGGAGCGGCTCTCCTCAGACGGTCCGCACGAAAGTCGACGTGTCCCACCTGCTTTCGACGATTTGTGACAGCGTGTACAGCAAGGCCCCGCACGTTCGCAACGAGCTCGTCGTTCGCAGAACACTGTCCTCGGCGGCTGCAGCCGCCAGGCGTAATCTCGTGGAGAGGATGCTTCAGAGCCCCGACATTCACACGTTGGGCATCGAGGGCTACCCCCCGGAACGGAGCATCTACGAGTCCGTCTTGAGGGACACCGGCATTCACCGCGAGATTGGCGCTAATAGGTGGGGGTTCGGCGATCCACCCGAACGGAAACGGCATGGGATGGGACCTGTCTGGGAGCGTCTCCGCGAGATCGTATTCGAGCCCAACGGCGACCCACGACCGGTCGACACGGTCTTCCGACTGCTGGCTGACCCACCCTACGGCGTTATGGATGGACTTCATCCTATCCTGCTGTGCGCCTTCATGATGGCGCATCCGGACGAGATAACGCTTTATCGCGAAGGGACTTTCATCCCAGAGCCGGGCATCGCCGACCTGGAAGTATTGATGCGTCGTCCTGAGCTGTTTGCTGTTGAGGGCACCAAGCTTGTGGGTGCCCGCGTCGCTGTTGTTGAGCGGCTGGCCAAAGGCCTCGCCACGAGGCCCGCGACAGTTCCCGTGGTTCGAGCAATGTTCAGGATGGTAAAGGGCCTGCCGGAATTTGCCTGGGGCACGCGGCGACTGTCACAGAATACCATGGCGATGCGAGATGCCTTCCAGAAGGCCAAGTCGCCCGACAGGTTTCTCTACGACGAACTGCCGGTGGCACTGGGGCTCGCCCCATTTCCGGAGAGCAAGCCTGAGAAGGCTGAGATTGAGGCCTTCTTCGGCCTGTTGAATGCGTCCCTCAAGGAATGGTCCGGCATTGCCGGTGCAGTCCTATCTGACGCCAAGGCGGTTCTCCTTCGGGCATGCGCGCTCGAGCCCGGTGATGCAGGATGGCAGCGGCTACGCGAGATCGCAGCCAAGCTCGAGTCGAGAGAGGCCGATCCTGTCCTTCTCCAGTTCCTGCGGCGCGTGGTCCAGGCCAGTTGCGATGAGCAAGGCGTCTCATCCATTCTGGCCTTGGTAGTCAATCGTCCCCCGCCCAATTGGCTAGACACCGACGTCGAACGGTTTCCTGCACTAGCGGCGGCACTCGGTGACCCCATCAAACGAGCGATGGCGCGTGCTGGGCTTGCGGCGGAATCACACGAGGCCATGGCTGCACTGGCCCCAGAGCAACGAGACCGCGCCAGGGCACTTGCCCGCAAAATGGGACAAGCATTCAAGGTCTCGCAACATCGCACGGCGCCCGAGATCGTCCGCGCCGCTCTGTTACTGCTTGTTGACGAAGTAGCACCGTCTGGAGGAGAGAGCAAATGACGACCACAACACCGAAACCGGCGATAACTGACGAGAAGCCCTGCCGCCACATTCTGTCGCTATCTGGAGGCAAGGATAGCACGGCACTGGCCCTATACATGCGCGACCGCGTGCCGGACCTCGAGTATGTATTCTGTGATACAGGAGAGGAGCTTGCTGAGACTTACGACTACCTCCTGAGGATCGAGGCTCAGTTGGGTGTGAAGGTCACCAGACTCAATCCTGATCGGCCCTTTCGCCATTACCTGGACCTCTATCGCGGTGTTCTCCCAGACCCTCGGACACGATGGTGCACTCGCATGCTGAAGCTTCATCCATTTGAGAGATATGTCGGTGACTCGCCTGTTATCTTGTATGTTGGCATCCGTGCGGATGAGCCCCATAGAACGGGCTATGTCTCCACGAAGCCGAATATCACCCCCCGGTTCCCCTTCGTCGAAGATGGCGTTACGCATCGCGATGTCCTGCGTATCCTAAGAGAGTCTGGGCTTGGCTTGCCCGAGTACTACACATGGCGATCTCGGTCAGGATGCTATTTCTGCTTTTTCCAGCAGAGAAGAGAGTGGATCGGCCTATTGGAGCGACACCCCGACCTCTACTGGAAGGCTTCTGAGTTTGAGAAATGCGATCCATCGTCTGACGCTCACTTCACCTGGATTGAGAACGAGAGCTTAAGAGATCTCGCAGCCAACCCTACGCGCATCGCACAGATAAAGGCTGATTATGATAAGAAGGTGCAGCACGACGTTGCCTGTCGTGGAGATGGGACGTTAATGGACGTGTTCGGTACAGATGCAATGGGTCGCGATGGATGCTTGGTGTGCCACCTGTGAGTATGACATGCGCGTTTACCTAGACAACAACGCAACTACTCAGTGCGCTCCAGAGGTAGTGGCCGCGATGTTGCCCTACTTCACGGAGCAGTACGGCAATCCTGCTAGTCCTCACGACGTGGGGCGCATCGCCTCACGGGCGATAACGGAAGCGCGAGAGCAAGTGGCACTAGCCCTTGGATCGCGACCCGAACACATAGTGTTCACCGGAAGCGCCACAGAGGCAAACAACATTGCACTTCTGGGCGTAGCGAGGATCACCGGCAAGCGTCACAAGATAGCCGTGAGCGCCGTGGAACATAAGTCGGTGTTGGAGCCTGCCCGCTATCTAGGCCAGCATGGTTACACGATAGTGACGATACCTGTTGACGACGATGGTGTCATTGATCTCCAGGCAGCTGAGGCACTTATTGATACCGATACGCTCTTAGTATCGGTTCAGGCTGCCAATAACGAGACTGGTGTTGTCCAGCCGATCAGCGAGATGGTTCGCCTGTCACATGAGCGGGGCGCTCTATGCCACTGCGACGTTGCGCAACTGTTTGGCAAGCTGCCACTTAACGTCTTGGACTTACGGGTCGATCTTGCCTCGATCTCGGCCCATAAGATGTATGGTCCAAAGGGGGTCGGAGCCCTTCTTGTGACACTTCGCAACCATAGCCGGTTCCTCGGATCAATATTCTATGGAGGCCAACAGGAACAGGGCCTGCGCCCAGGCACATCAAACGTCCCTGGTATTATTGGCTTTGGTGCGGCTGCTCAGCTCGTGTCTCCGCTTCTGGCATCAGAGGGCGAGAGAGTGCGATGTCTCAAGAACGATCTTGAGAATGCCCTGGTCGGCGCCATTCCAGGGGCCTGGGTAAATGGACAGAAGTCACAGAGGCTGCCAGGAACCATCAGCCTGACCGTCCCTGGCATTCCAGCAGACATGCTCATGGCCAACCTGTCGACCGTCTGTGTGAGTAATGGGTCGGCATGCAACTCCGGTGCCCCTGATCCGTCGCATGTTCTTCTAGCCATGGGGCTGAACCATTTGGAGGCAGAGAGCACCGTACGCATCAGCTTAGGCAGGTACACCACTGCGGCTGATGTTAAGAGTGCTTTTTGCGAGATCAGTGACGCGGTAGCGAGATTGCGGTCTCAGTTGGGCCTTCCTCGGACGATCGCTTCAGCGATAGGAGGCAGTGCGCTGTGACGGATAGCGTAAACACGGTCTTGGAGATGGTCCGGCAGCTTCGCGTCATGACGGTCGGGGGTGCCCGCAGCCCTCACAAGTATCTGTTTCTGCTGACGCTGGCGAAGTTGTACGACAGCGACCCTGGGCGTGACAATGCGTTCCCGCTGGATGCCGCCCTGGAAAGCGCGTTTGCTGACGTATGTGCGGAGGTGTACCCAGACGTCAGTGCGGGGGACATTCTCATTGAGTATCCATACTATCATCTGACCAAGGATGGCGTATGGCGTCTTGTGTGTCGAAGTGGCAAGGAGCACACATTCCGGCATTACGAAGACTCCGATAACCTGCGGGTAACGAGAAAGCGCCTCATTGAGACCACCGAATGTGGTGTTCTCTGTGATGAGATGAATGCCTGCCTGCGAGATGGCAGAGGAAGGACCGCGTTCATGCAAGAACTCAGGAACCTCCTGTCAGATATAACCGACCTCCATGCTCAGAGAAGGCCGAATAGGTTGGCTTGCGAACGCCTTCAGCTGTCTGAGGCATCTGCAGGGCCGACAAACCCGTTTGTAGCATATCTGAACTCTCTGCAAAGGTTGAATGGAAGCAATGAGAACGCCTTAGCGGAGTACCAGGCGTGTAACCCGTTCTTTGCCATGATTCATGTTCCTCATCCAGTCACTCAGACGATTGTAGATGAACTGCTGCGGCCGAATGGTCGACAGGTGATCTTGACCGGCCATGCTGGAGATGGAAAGTCGACTATTGCTCTTGGGGTATACAAGCAGTTGACTGGGGCTTCGGCAGATGCGCCGCTGGCCAGCCAACTCCGCCCGCGAGAGGATCTGCCCGTCACCGTCACGAGAGTCTCCATCCTCAAGGACCTGAGTGAGCGACGACGCGAGGAGGATGCTGCATTGGTCACGGAGTTGCTGGAGGGTAAGCGGCGATTTCTCATTGTATCCAACACCGGCGCCCTCCTCGACTTCTTCCGGGGGCAGGCCACTGCGTGGGGTGCATCAACTGTGCAACTCGAGAGCGACATCTTGACCGCCATCAGCGAAGAACAGGGCAAGGCAGAGCTCTCCGTGGGTGGCGCGAAGTTCCTGGTGATCAACTTAGCACGGATCGACAACCTTGACCTCGCTCGTAAGGTTTTCATGCGGATGATTGAGCCTGCGCGGTGGGAGGCGTGTGCGGATCTTAGCTGCCGCACTAACTGCCCTATCTGCTTGAATGTCGACCTGCTCAACCACCGCCGCGACATCGTGCTGGATCGGCTATTCCTTGCCTACCGCCGCATGTATGAATACGGCACGCGGTTAACGTTGAGACAGATGACGGAGCACCTCGCGTACCTGATCACGTCCGGCCTCGAAGAAAGCGATCTGGCTGAGATGCGTCAAAGAAGGGCGACCCCCTTGAAGGCCGAGTTCATGTTCTTCAACCGCTTCTTTGGTGATGACGGCAAGGAGGACCATGCGGCCGCGGTACAGATGCGTGCGGTACGCGAGGTCCGACGACAGGGATTCGGCGAGCGGCCTTGTCCGACCTGGGAACGCAAGCTGTGGCTTAAGCTGCGGGATCGGTATTTCCAGTTGGGTGTTGAGGAGTGCGAGGCAGAATTCGAGGTGCTACGAGACCATGGCTCCGGGCCAGGAAGTGACAGTCAACCCGGTTTGACGCCAGATCAGGCGCGTGAGCAGGTCCGCCGAATGCTGTTTTTCCTCTACGAGTTTCCAAAGGACGACAGCACCTACCTGGTGCAATTCCTCAACTCGCCGACTATTCTGCGATGGCAGGAGTGGCAGCAGCAAGGGATGCAGTTGGAGATGACGGAGAGGAATGTGCTGGAGCAGCGCATCTACCACGTTCTGCAGGAACATTTCACCGGCGTCCGTCTGCCCGAAGGGTCTCGTGGGCATGACCGGCGCCTCTATATCACGCTGAGTCGTGGAAGAAGCGAAATACGACAGAGCGCCCAGGTAGTGGTGGCCCAGGTTGACTGGAGCAATGAAACCAGTCTGGATCTGATCCGTCAGTCCAATGCTGCAGGCGGAGCACGCACTGATCTCGTCCTGGTCGGGTCTGGGCGTATCACTGGGGCCAAGCTGGGATTGACGTTGCCCTTTCTAGACTATGTTCTTATGCGGCATGTTGGTGAAGTTGGTGAAACGTTGCAGCCGGCCTATGTGGAGAGGCTTGAACGATTCAAGGCTCAGATTCAGGACTTGGCTCGGGAGGCACGAGCTCATGTCATGCTCGTAAGGCTTAGAACCGACCACACGTTCCGTCGCCAACAGTACACGGTGCGTAACGGGACACTGGAGGTGAACGATGTCCTGTGAATCCTTCCCAATCGTCCAAGATGCAGAGAAGAATCCGGCCATCCAGTTATTCGGAAAGCGCCTGTTTAACGATCAAACACCGATTGAGCTGCTCGTCGAGTTCCTGCTTGTCAGCACCTCACCGAAGCGCATTGGCGGCCAAGGAACCCCATTCACAACACCGTTGCCCACGATGCCCATGATTAACGAATGGTCTGGGGCTGACGACTTGGAGTACTCCCCGAAGGCACGGTTGAACCTCAAGTTGTTCGCCTTCATGGGCGCTTCCCGCCTTGATTCCCGCCATGAGACGCACCGGGAGCACTACAAAGACATCTTGCAGAGGCTACGTGCCAACTTGCGCGTGACGGATGCCGTCACCGAGAACGATGTCGTGCGGACGCTGGAGAATCTGTTCCTTGGGTTCCAGGGCGCCGGTGCGGGGCGGACATGGTGCGCCCAGAGCTTCGTGCCGGTGTGTGCCGGGCTACTGGCACGAGAGACTATATGGAACGAGTCGACTGCTAGACGCAACGCGCCCAGCAGTTGGTCGGAGGTAACAAGCGAAGTCGGCGTCTACTTCTCGTCCAGCAAGCACCTTTTTCTTGCCCGTGGCGGTGAGGTGCTCTACCTGCAAGTCTGCAACGCCTTGCGACAACACCCGGACGTAGTCAGGCGATGGGCCGATGAGAGCGGCGTGCATCTTGAGCCGGCCGAGCAGAATCCGGTTTGGTTGCATGAAGAATTGCAGCGAGAGTTAGCCCGGCTGATGAGCCATTGTCCGCAAACGGTTTCCGACATCGCTGAGTTTCTTGACGGCGGCGTGGAACCCGATACTTCTCGGGCGACTGACACGGACGAAGGCGATCCGCGCCACGTTACCGCCGGTTACTGCCCCGCTGACAGCTGGCCTGAAGGCTACCTTTTTGCAGTCGACTTGCTGCGGCTGTGCCAGGCGGACTTGGATCTGATTGAGCGACTCGAATTGCTGGAGATGGCCTGCGCCATGCAGGTTCTGCGGAGTCTGGCCTCGCAGAGCGCACGGCATTGCCCTTTGGAACAGGCAGCAGCATGGCCAGGATATCGTCTTGCAGTATCAGCGCCAGACGAGCACAGCCCTGCGATGAAGCGGTTGTCGCGACACACCGCCAAGATGGTCGAGAAGCTGATCTATCGGGCCATCCGCTCGGATGACGTTCAGCTGCCGTCGGACGAGACCGCGAGGGACAAGGTTCTGAAGGAGGCGGACAGGCGTTATGCCGGAAAACTGTATGTCGGCATGGCCAAGCGGATCGGCTTGCTTGTCCCGCGGCGCGGCCCTGGTGTGCGTTTTACGCTCAATGAACGGTTGCTGCGATTGCTGGTGGTGACTACCGTGCCTATTGGTGGGAGGTTGACCTACGATCGGTTCAAGGAGCTTGTCGAGGCTCGGCACGGGCTGGTGTTCGATGCGACGGGCTTCACTCGTGCCATCGCGTGGGTTGACAACTCCGGTCAGGAGATTGTCGGAAACAGGATCGATTCGTGGCTGCAGGACATGCTTGAAGCCGCAGGCCTGCTGATTCATCTCTCTGACTCCTGTGCTCTGGTCGAGAATCCAGCCACGAAGAAGGGCGTTGCACTATGAGCTACTTCGCAGACTCCGCATGGAACTACCTCGCCAAGATGATCCTCCGCCTTCAGCCGGAGGGGACCGGCGGCCGTAGGCTATTGGTGATAGTCCCATCCTTCCCTGAGTCCACAACGTTGGCTCTGGCGGAGACGCTCGCGAGTCGGTGCATCGCCGATGGTACCGTCGAACTGACGATCAAGGTCGCCCAGGTCGTATTTTCCGACTGGTCCGAGGTCGGGATAGCCAAGGCGAGACAGCACGGTTGGGCGGATGATCGAGGCAACCTCACGTACTATCGAAACCTTCCAGCCACACCCGGGCGAACGAACCTGGTTGTGCTTCTCGGTGCTGACCGCATCACGGATGCTGGCAGCCTTGACGACTTTCATCGGTGCGATCTGGACACGATCTGGAACGTGGAGATGCGAGCCTCGTTTGAGTCGTGGATCAGGGAGAAGCTGCGGACCACTGGTCTGGACAACGTCGACACGAAGGAACTGAGAGATTTCGATCGCCTTCTGGTGCCCCTACTGGAGCATGGCAAGGGCGATCTGCTGAGTATTGGCGAGTGGCTTGCCCACCTGGACCTCAGCGCGGCGGCTTCTGCGCACGACGCGATGCGGATCATGTTAGGACGCTTTGGTTCGTTCGGACTTCCCAAGTTCACAGGCTTCGCTCTTCGGAAGAAGCGGGCTACGCTATCTCCGTATATAGAGAAGGCAACCGCGTTCTTCGCCTACACGTTGTTCCTGGAACCAAAGGAACGCGACAAGGCGGTAAAGGCTATCGGCCAACTCCTTGACGCCCTTGCCAACGGAGAGGACACCGGGCTACAGCTCGAAGACCCTGACGTCACCGGACCTTACATGAGTAGCGGCCCCTTCCTTGAAGGTCTACGCAACTACATTCTGACTGAGGATCGTGACGACCGCGAGCGGCTGAAGCAATGCGATTTTGTCACGATCATCGACAAGATTCTGAAGTTCCGCAAGAAGAGCGAGAGGCCGCGACCTGACACGCTCCACAAGCTCTCCGGCGGCCCCGTCGAGGTCGTTCTTCATGCTGTGTGGCAGACGTTCCGTGAGTTCGGTCGCGACCGCCGCCTATCCGATGCGCACGTACAACGCGTGGAAATTGTGTCGGACCGCTTCAAGCACGACTACGACAGCGTGGACGACGGTGACGCCATTGACTCCACGGCAGATCGTAACGAACTCGCTCGGACGTACTTGCAGCGTCTGCTGGGCGGCGTTGATGCGCTCATCTCCCTGCGCATGGAGGTGCCTGGCATTGACCGCGAGAAACTCCCGGTTGCCTGCCGGCTACTTGATGATGCTCTTCCCTGTGTCTACGCGCGCACAGCTGAGCCCCAGCTGGAGTTTTCAGTTCGACTGACCCATGACGGTGGTGAGGAACCATATCGTAGGAGGTTCGCTTGGCGACTGCCTGACATTCAGTCGTATCGCCTTGCCGAAGCTCTGCTACACTGGGGCAGGAATGCCTTGCAGGCAGATAATGCGATATGGAAGCTGCCGGTCTTCCATCTTCCGTACTACGACGAAGTGCTGCGCGCCACCGACGATGAGGAGACGCGTCGTATCATGCAGCACTGCATCCGCGATGCTCGGCCCGATGACCCAGCGTTGACCAATTTGCTCGGGCCTGAATGGCTCGCATCCAGCGACATCCTTCTCAATCTTCTCAAGGCACTGGCCGAGAGGTATTCGCTCTTCGTAGCATCAGCACATAAGAACGGCCTTCATGCTGCGCTATTCAGCAATGTATGGGCTGACTTGCGTCAGGCATATGCGGGGGCTTGTCGGCTTGTCGTACAGGATCCACGAGGGCCTGAATCCCAGATGGCGGCAATGCTTCTGCGGGCCTTCCTAGTTGTTCAACGACGCAGTTCCCACCTCGGCGCCGCCTGGGGAACTGAGCCATTTGAGCGTTCCGGCGTGGCCACCGTGCTGCATCCCGCAGTACTCGAGATGCTCGAAGGCCAGGTGTTGTTCCTGTTTTCCTGTTTTAACGCAGCATCGGCTTCGGAGACACTTCGCGAAGACCGGCGTAGGGCATTTCCGGAGAACATCTGGACCGGCTATGTCGACCTTGCATCTATCCACGCGCCGGTTGTAGGGCTGCTCCATAATGAAGATCAGAACCTGGATACAAATGTGCGAGGGATTGACCTAATCCATCGCGTTGGCTCTCCTGAGGACCTGGATGCTGCACTTTCTACACGATTGCTTCTGCGCTACGATAATGGCGGTGACGAGGAACAGGTTGCCGATACGGAGATGTTCCGAGAAAGCCGAGAATCCAAGCTTCTGTTCCGCCTGATTACGGACTACTTTCGCCTACACCCCCACGCTCGGGATGGTCTGCAGATCGCGGTATTCCGCAATCAAGATATCCAACCCATTATCGCGGCGGTGCATCAGTATCTGAATAAGCTGGCGGATGCGACTGACCCACGTTACTACGTCCTGTCTCCCGAGCGCACCAAGCCATACGCGATCGGCGTTACGATCTTCACTGAGTCTGGCGATGACGTGGACGTGGCCCGATGGATTGAGCAGTGGCAGGAGCGATGGGAGGCGGCAGAAACAGAGGACAAGTTTCAGGCGTACCGACGGTGTCGCTTCTCTGTGTCGCATCGCATCGTGGAAGCTGGCCAACTGGGCTCTTTCCAGAGACTTATCAACGACAGCTTCGAGACTGACATAGCCGTACTGTATGACTTCATTGGCGCCGGGCAGGGTGGCAACCGCTTTGCTGAAGTGACCCCTTTCGATGTGCGGCTTCGCACCTTGAAGTTCCCGATTCTTGAGAAGTCCTGCTGTGCAGTTCGCCATCCTACGGATAGTCTTAGACGTTTCAGAGTTATCACCAACCGTCAGTTTGCCCTTGGTACCCTGCATGCGGAGATCATGCACCGCCTCAAGAACCAGGGCGTTCAAGCGGGCAAGGAATTTGTCATACTTGGTGTTGGAGATTTCGCCCCATGGCGAGGGGTGGTTGACGCCCTCCATGGCAAGGCTGAATGGGTCATCTGTATTGATCCCAGTATGGATGAGCGTCTGATCAAGACCCCCACCGGAGGCAGGGCCAAGGAGCGAGAGATCATTGGGTTTGGCTCCGGCGTCGGCTCCCATGGCGAGGCCAACTATACGGTCTCAACTGAGCAATTCTCACTGGCCGATGTTCTCGTGCGTCTCTCTGCGTCGATAGCGGAAGTCTATGGCGGATGTGCCTGGACATCTGCCGAATGCCAGTCCGTGGCAACAGGCGTACTACAGCAGGCCAAGGAACTGTCCGGCCTGTCCCTTGTGCGAGCGACGGGAGTCGGACATTATATTCGTGATTTCATGGCCTACTCGCTGACTCGCAAGATGCTGCGGGAAAATCGGAAGGTGCTCTGTGATCATCTTGTGTCCTTGGATGCCTACCGGCACTGGTTCGATCTTGCCGATGACGAGCGTCGGCCTGACTTGATGTGGCTGACCGCCTGGTTGGATCAGGACAGCCGCGTCCGCGTGACCCTTCGCTTGATTGAATGCAAGGTGGCACAACGGTCCGATGAACACCTTTTGAAGGCGAAGGCACAGATCAATAACGGCCTACGCGTGCTGATTCCGGCTTTTGCGCCTCGCGCGCAGGACGGGACTCCGCGGAGCGAGGATGACCGTCCGGACCAGCGGTACTGGTGGCTTCAGTTGCATCGCCTGGTGGCCAGCAAATCCGAAATCGACAGTGGGCAGCAGGCGGATGTGCTATCGGCGCTGGAACGCTTGGCCGAGGGAGACTACGCTATTGAGTGGGGAGCCGCTGTCTTCGCATTCTGGAGCGATGACCGTTCCAATGTTGTTACGCATATTGGCAGGTGGAAACCGAAGGACAACGAGGATGTCGTGGCAGATGTTTACGCTATTGGCAGTGAGTTCGTTCGCACCTTGGCAGTAGATCGATCCGGGGCATCACTCACATGGGCCGAATGGCATCAGCATGCACGTGAGACCGGCGAGAATGTATGCGATGGCCTTGAGGATATTGAGCTCCCGCCGGGTGAGGATGATGATGAAGACATACCGACGTGGGGTGACCAACAGGACCCTGGAGACGGCGAGGAAGCCACCGAGGCGGGCGGTCCATCTGACGATGAGATCACCGTTGTGGAGCCAGCACCAGTCAGTCCTAGCGCAATGGGAGCCGTCGCTGCTGAGCCCGAGGTCTCGCACGTAGAAGCTTCGTCTGAACTGGCCAAGACCGATTTTACGGAAGAGCCGGTTCGTATTGTTGCTGCTCCCATTCCTTGCCGCATCCTCCTGGGTAAGACGGTCAATGGAGCTAAGCCAGTGTATTGGGAGTTTGGGCATGCGGAGCTAGCCAATCGCCACATGCTCGTCTTTGGCACCTCCGGCATGGGAAAGACCTACGCGATTCAGTGTGTATTGAGTGAACTAGGTCGATCAGGTCAAAACTCGCTCATTATTGACTACACGGATGGGTTCATCCCGAGCAAGCTCGAGCCAGCGACGGCGGCAGTGCTGAACCCGGCACAGCATTTCATCCAACATGAGCCTTTACCGATCAACCCGTTTGAAGCGCAGGTTAGCCAGGAAGCGGGGATGACCTTTAAGGATACTCCTATTACGATCGCGAAACGGGTCGCAGCGATATTCAAGAGTGTATACGAGCTAGGCAACCAGCAGTTTCCAGTGCTGATCGACGCAATTACAGAAGGGACAGAGCACGACGGCGATGAGTTTACGATGGCCAGGCTGCTAGATGTACTCCAGGCCTATATTGACGACGGAATCCACGGCAGCGGAACCGTCCGGACTACTGTCAGTAAGTTGAAGCCATTCATCCAAAGTAATCCGTTCGCGGACGACGATAAGGGCATTGGATGGCTCGACCTGTTCACAGACCCGAGATCCCGTTGCCACGTGTTCCAGTTCTTTAAGGTCGATAGGCACTCGGCACGCGCCTTGATCGAGTTTGTCTTGTGGGACCTGTATGCATTCGTCAGTAGCCACGGCAATAAGAACCTTCCGCGCGTAGTTGTACTAGATGAGGTGCAGAACCTGGACCTTGGTCCGGATGCGCCGGTGGCCAAGTATCTCACCGAAGGCAGAAAGCACGGCATCGCCCTGATTACGGCGACACAGACCGTCAAGGGGGTTGGTGGGGTGAGCGATGCACGGGTGAGCCGACTATTCCAGGCCGAGCACAAGCTCTTTTTCAAGCCTACTGAAAACGAGATGCGCGAACATGCACAGTTGCTTCACAACGCCATCAGCAACGTGCGCGTGCAAGAATGGGCATCACGGCTCGCATCACTCCAGATAGGTGAGTGCTGGTCCCTGGGCCGCAGCTTGAACGAAGTGACTGGCAAACTGTCGCCGGGCGGGTTAAAACCGGCCAGTAGTGGGCGGGTCAAAACCGGCCAGTAGTTCTTGTCGTTCTATACCTCACTGGAGCGATTCCTGGCAAGCTTCTTCTGGGGCGGGCTGT
>Ga0315274_10006871_pt1 | contig 16541 bp, 20 predicted proteins | sample YL17G02_20_MG_FD_203700 | JGI IMG/M metagenome (GOLD analysis project Ga0315274, IMG submission 203700) | Sediment microbial communities from Yellowstone Lake, YNP, Wyoming, USA - YL17G02_20 | ecosystem: Environmental > Aquatic > Freshwater > Lake > Sediment | place: USA: Wyoming | collected...
GTCTGCAGCGTCTGCCGGACCATGAACACCCATCCGTACTCCATGATCCCGAACAGGATCGTCAGAAGCAGCGGCAGAACCACGGCGAACTCGACGACGGCCGCACCGCGGGCGCGCTCGCCATGGCGATCCCGGCGCGCCGAGACCCGATGAATCCAGTCTGTCAGCCTCATCGTTATACCCCCCACCATCCGAACATTTTGGCCGCCAAGATCAGTAACGTTCCGGCCGTGAGCGGCACACCGTAGGGAAGCAATTGGGACGTCGTCCCGAAGCTCTTGGCCGACCCGACCTCACTGAACACCGCTTGCGGCGTGGAAACCTTCGCCAGGATCACCCCGATGTTGACGCAGGCCATCCGCAGACGACCCGTCGACAAAATCATCACCACGGCCGCAACTCCGCCGATCACCGCGCCCAGCGCGAAGGAATACAGCGTCAGCAGCGGCCCTAACCAGACGCCGATCGCCGCCATCAACTTCACGTCGCCCGCGCCCATCCCGTGCATCAACCACGGAACGATGAGCAGTCCGAACCCCGTCAGCAGACCCCAGAATCCGACGGTCAGTCCCGACGCCCCGAAATAGCAACCCTGGACGACCAGGCCGGTGACGATCAACACTGCGTTCAGCCAGTTGGGCACGCGCTTCTGCGAATAATCAATCCATGAGGCCAGTAGAATACCGGGTATAAGAATCGCGCAAGTCGTGTGCCAAAAACCGAATTCCATAGGAAATCACTCCAGCCCCAAACGGGCAATGCCGGCGAACCCGGTAGAATTCTACGATATCCAACCTCGCTGCGACGGAACGTCTGAGAACCTCGTTTCAAAGTTCAAAGTTCAAAGTTCGAAGTTCGAAGAACCGGCCCGTCGCGTCAGAGTTTTTTTGAACTTTGAACTTTGCCCTTTGAACTTTGGAAAAAAGCAGGCCGGTGGGCGCCGCCGCTCTCGACGGCGCCCACCGGTTCCCCCGTCCTGGCCTTTCGAACTCGCGGGCGTCAGACGTGACTCATCGCCCGCCGAGGCGAACCGAGGCTTACGAAGAAGCGCCCGTCGGCAGCGCGGTGTCCACGTTCGTGAAGATCGTGTCCACCGTGGTGCCGAGCCCGGTAATCGCGCCGAGGGCGACGATAATAATCAGGGCAAGCATCACGGCGTACTCAGTCGCCGTCGGGCCGTCTTCAGACCGCAGAAAACTCTTTGCACGGGTCAGGAAATTACTCATACGTTGACTCCTCTCCTGTAAGGGGCTGCTCGCGGCAGCCCAAGGTAAATTCGAAGGTTGCTCAGGCGCCGAAACCGGGCCTGACCCCTCCACTTAACCGCTCGAACCTCCTAAGGGCACGAGCTTGAACCACTGGATTGGACTTACTTGGCGTCTGAGGGAGTCGGATCGGAAGGGATGAATCGCCTCCTCCCCCGCCGACCGACGACGTACAACCGTCGTCTCCCCCTCCACTACTCAAACCTACGAAACAAAGGCTTCGCGGGCAAACGGTTTCCGTGAATCTCTTGGCCTCGCATTGCGAATCTGGACGCCGGCGATCTTCGTCACCGGCTCATCACGGCGCGAATTCCGGCTGTAGCGCACTGCGAACGCCCTCAACTGTGCTACGCTTCTCATGCTACGAACCGCTAGCGGGCACGGTGCTGGCGATGCTCGTGTACAGGTTGTCCATGTGCGCACCGAAGCTGCTTAGCGCCCCGATGACGGCCACACAGATCACCGCGATCAAAACGGCATATTCCGTCGCGGTGGGCCCATCTTCGGATCGCACGAACTGCCGCAGTCTTTGGCAAAACGCATTCACGGTCGCGCTCCTCTCCCGAACTTCCATCAGCAGGGGCGGGTGACGCGCACTCCGCCGCTTCAGAAGTATCCAATCTCAGCGTCGAATACGTTCACCCTGTCCGCAAGCGAAAACCGCCGGCCAATCCGGAAAAAACCGACCGACCGGCACTGGACGCGGTTATCGGGGCCGCGCCTGCGTCGGAACCGTGTCGTACCTTGTAGGCGGCTTCAAGCAGTTTTGATATGCGGACGATACGTGCGCGATGTCCACGCAATGGCAAGTTTCTCTGTTCGATCGGCTCACCGCCGCAGTCCATTCCGACGGCGGGTGGGGGTACATCGCAGGAACCGCGCCCTGCGCCGAGCCGACGTCCCTGGCTTGTCTGGCGCTGGCGGCCGGTGGAATGGAGACCGAGGCGTGGAAAAGGGGAATGGCCTGGCTTGCTCAACGGCAACGTCCCGACGGAAGTGTCCCCGTCGCGTCCAACGTCACGTCTCCTTGCTGGACTACGGGATTGGCCGTATTGGCTTGGTCGGCTCCGATCGGCGAGACCGCCGGACATTATCGTCCGCAGATCGAGAAAGCCGTTCATTGGCTGCTCCACACGCGCGGGAAACCCATTGCACTGAATCCGAAGGTCTACGGACATGACACCACACTGGAAGGCTGGTCATGGGTCGAAAACACCCATGCTTGGGTGGAGCCGACCGCCTACGCCATTCTCGCACTGATCGCCGCCCGCGAAGCGGAGCACCCCCGCGTTCGAGAAGGACTCCAGCTCCTTCTCGACCGCGCCATTCCGGGCGGCGGGTGGAATTATGGGAATACCCGTGTTTTCGCAAACACGCTGCGACCATTTCCCGGTCCCACGGGGATTGCTCTCACGGCGCTGGGAGGAGAGCCGCCCGATTCTCGCATTGATTCGGGCATCGCCTATTTAATCCCCGAACTGCAACGCGTGCGCGCTCCACTCTCGTTGAGTTGGGGATTAATGGGACTTTCCGCCTGGGGCAAGCGCCCGGACGAATCTCCGCAATGGCTTGAGGAGTGCGCCCGGCGCGTTCTTCGCAGCACGCCCAACGCCATGTACGATGCACTCCTACTCTTGGCCGACGCGGACCATTGCCCGATCACCCATCGTTCACTGGAGGTTGCGACGACCCATGGATGACGCAGTCTACAACTCCGTCGCAACCGCCGCGAGTCGGAAACTGTCCCGCCGCGAAATGCTCGGCGTCGGCGGTGCGCTGCTGCTGGGCGGCGGAATCGCAACCGGATTTCGCTGGGCCTCGGGGAATGAACGTGGAATGCGCGCCGAGGTCTTCATCGGCAAGGCCCGCGACTATCACGCCGATTTCACATTTCTCATTCAAGAGGGGTTCGCCGCACTGGGGATCGGACGGGGGGATATCCAAGGAAAGCGGATCCTGCTGAAACCGAACCTGGTCGAGACCGCCCCGGGTCAGTCCCACATCAACACCCATCCGGCGGTGATCCTCGGCGCGGTCGAAGCCCTGCGTCGTCTCGACGCCCGTGCCGTCATCGTGGCCGAAGGGCAGGGACATCGCCGCGATAGTTGGCTCGTCCTCGATGAATCCGGGATGGGCGCGGCCTTGGAAGAGGCCGGCGTTGACTTCGTCGATCTGAACCACGACGAGTTCGTCGCCGTGCCCAACACCGGCGGCTGGACGAACCTCGCACCGCTCTACCTCCCCAAAACGCTGCTCGGCGTCGATTGGGTGATCTCCGTTCCCAAACTGAAAACCCATCATTGGGCCGGCGTCACCTGCTCGATGAAGAACCTCTTTGGGGTGATGCCCGGCGTCGTGTACGGCTGGCCCAAGAACGTCCTGCACTACGCGGGCATCCCGGACTCCATTCTCGACATCAACGCGACCGTCAAGCCCTCGTTCGCCATCGTTGACGCTGTCGTGGGCATGGAAGGCGACGGGCCGATCATGGGCACGCCGAAGGAGGTCGGCTGCATCATCATGGGCCGCAATCTGCCCGCCGTCGACGCCTCCTGCGTGCGGATCATGAACCTCAACCCCTATGGCGTCTCCTACCTCGCCCAGTCCTCCGGACGCCTCGGTCCCATCCACGAATCCAACATCGCTCAACGCGGCGAGCCGATCGCTGCTCTGCGCACCCGCTTTCAACTCCTCGATGCCCCACACCTCAAATCCATCGCCTCGGGTTAGAGTGACGTGAGGCCCTGGACGAACCATACTAATTTCGATACATAGGCGGAAACGAGCATAAGGAAGCCCTTGACACGGCGTTAGTCACAAGGTAGGAGTTGTGTGCATGGTCGCAAAATACTCGCCGCCGTTCATCTCGCTGGCACTCGTGGTCCTTCTGACCGGGTGTTCGGCCCGTCACCACGCTCAAGACGTACAGTCGGGTCTGGAAGGCGACCGTCTCACGGTCGGCAACGTCCAGCGCGAAATCCATAAGGGCATGAGCGGGAGCGAGGTTCTGGAGACCCTGGGGAGTCCCAACGTCGTGTCCACGGATGAGGCCGGTCGCGAGGTCTGGGTCTACGACAAGTTCGCCACCGACGTCGTCGCTTCCGGCAGTAGCTGGTCGATCTTCGGTTTAGGCGGCGGATTCGGACACAGTGGCGCGGGCGGAGGAGGAATCGGGGCCGGCGGCAGCGCCGGTGCGGCTTCCACGAGCCAGCGAACGCTCACCATCATCATCAAGTTCGACCCAGAGAAGAAAGTGCGTGACTTCGCGTACCACGCGTCTCGTTTTTAGAAGCCGAACATGTTCCGACGGTCGATCGCTTCCAAGGTGTGGATCGGCGGACTTCTGGCGACGGGCGGCCTGTGCGGTTGCGCGCCGCACATCCCGCCGGATGCCTTGGCCATGCGCGCCCAGTCGCTCGAGTGGCGTCAACGCAGCACGCGGCGGTTCTTCACCACCGATGAAAAGCAGATTCTGGCCGCGTCCGCCGGATCACTGCAAGACCTGGGCTTTACGATCGACAACACGCGATCGGAGCTTGGGCTGATCGTCGCCTCCAAAGACCGTACGGCCGTCGAAGGCGGACAAGTCGCGGGCAAGGTGGTGATGGCCATCGTCTTTCGGGCCGACGTGCCCATCGACCGCAACCAAAAGTTCCGTGCCTCGGTCGTGACCCATCCGAGCGGAAACGAGATTGCCGTGCGGGTCACCTTCCAACGAATCGTCTGGAACGACCGCAACGAGGTTTCCAAGTTGGAGCTGTTGGACGACCCCAAGATGTACCAGGAGTTCTTCGAGAAACTGTCGCAGGCCGTCTTTCTGGAGGCGCATCAGATATGACACGGAGCGGCGCCGGCGTCGGTTTGTATTGCCTGTGCGTCTGCGCCGTGCCGGCGTGTCAATCCTCGAAGGCGGAACTGCTCAAGGCCGACGCCAGCGCCGTCAAGCTCCGCAGCATCCAGACCCGGGCGTTCGACACCACAGACAAGACGGCGACCCTCCGCACGGCGATGGCCACGCTGCAGGATCTCGGCTTCGTCATCGACAGCGCCGACGACGTTATCGGAACGGTGAGCGCCACGAAGCTGGACCGATACGCCTTACGGATGACGGTTACGGTGCGCCCTCGCGGGACGACGCAACTGCTCGTTCGGGCCAACGCCCAATTCGGCCTTCGCGCCGTGGAAGACCCGCAACCGTACCAGCAGTTCTTCGACGCCTTGGGCAAGGCCATGTTCCTCGCCGCCCAGGAAGTGGACTAGTCGATCTCATCGCGCCCAGAGCGACTTCGCCACAGCGTAATCCTCTGGAGTGTCAATCTCCACCGCCCGCAGATTCCCGATCGGGGCGGCCAGGAACACGTGTCGATCCAGAATGTCATTCAGCGCCGACTCAAAGAAGAAGTCCCGTCGCGCACCCTCTTCGTTATAGCCCCGCAGCGACTCGACCAGGCCCGCACACGCCGATGGATCAAACTTGGCGACTCCGATGAACTCCCCCAGTGCATCTTGCGGAGGAACATCTTTGCCAATGCGTGTAATCCGCCCGGCTCGATCCGCTTTGACCTTCACCTCCTCCGCGCCGCAGGGCTTGGCGTCCACCGCGAGCGCCGAGTCCGACCGCCGCAGCAGGAGCGAGAGCAGCGGCCGCTCAAACCAAACATCGCCGTTGAAATAGAGAATCTCCTCGTCCAGGTAGTCGCGGGCCAGCCACAAGGAATGCACGGTGTTGGTGGCGGCATAATCCTCATTGACGACGAGCCGGCAGTTCACGGCCTCACCGAGAACGGCGCGCTCCACCAACTCCCGCCGGTACCCGACCACGATGACGACGTCGTGAATACCGTATTCGAGAATGGATTGGAGGATGTTCCCTAGCAGTGTCCCCTCAGGACACGGCAGGAGGCACTTGGGCTTGTCCCACCCCGTCGGCGCGAGCCGCCGCCCCTGCCCCGCTGCCAGGATCACCGCTTTCATGGACCCGACTAGATCGACGCGATCAGGCCCGCGATCTCCCTCCGCAGGTCGCAGCGCTGGCCGCGCAAAATCGCGTTCACCATATGAAAAAGGGGAATCGAAACGTCCAACGCCCAGAGGGTCTCGATGGTCTGCGACATGGCCACTCCCTCGACGGTCATTCGCACCTCGTCCAGCGCCTGGGGCAACGTCCTCCCCTTCGCCAGCAACATCCCCAACCGCCGATTGCGGCTGTCCGGGCTGATGCACGTGGTAATCAAATCGGCGGCCCCGGAGATGCCGAAGGCCACGCTTTCCGGAATCCCAAAAAACGACGCCACCGCGGCCAGCTCCTTCAGTCCCTCGGTCATGAGCACGCCCTGGACGTTGGCCCCCAGCTCAAGTCCTTCCGCCAAACCCGCCGCGATCGCTACTATCCCCTTCAGGGCCGCACAGATTTCGTGGTGCTGCGGATTGCGGCTCACCTCGAACGAGATCACGTCATTGCGCAGCGTATCCTTGACCAGGGCGAGGTGCATCAGGTCCTCGCAGGCCAGGATGGCCCTGGTCGGATTTCCCTGTGCCACCTCGTTGGCAATGGTCGGGCCGGTGAGCACCACCACCGAAGCGCCGGGGATTTCGCTGCGAATGACCTCGCTCATGGTCCGTTGCTGTTCGGCGTCGAAGCCCTTCGACACACTCAGGACCAACGGACGGACCGCGTGCTGCCCAAGTTCTTTCGCCACCGTCCGCACCTGCCCCGACGGCACGGCGAGAACGACCAGCGTCCGGTGGGGATCAAAGTCGGTCGCGTATTTCTCCTCGACGATCATGGACTCCGGAATCGAGCGCGGGTCGATCGGCGACGGGCCGCTTCGGTTTTCGTTGAGCTGCTTGGCCGTCGCGGCATCGATCGTCCACACCCGCGTCGGACGGTTCTTCGAAAAAAGCGACGCCAGCGTCAGTCCCCAGTTTCCCGACCCGATGACGATGATCGCCTCGATCGAACGCATCGGCGCATCGTACGCTTGATATCGCCCACCCACAAGTTTGCCCGACGGCGCATAATCCGAACGGATGCATCCCGTTTGGGGTGGCGAAAACGCCCACGGGATGTCATTCTGAGCGGAGCGAAGAAGCTCCCTACGCGTCTGGATGCTTCGCTCCGCTCAGCATGACGCGAAACGATTACCTCCGCCACCCTTAATGGGATGCGCCTGATCCGAACTCGGCGCCAGCCCACGGACACGCGCGTCCCCACGGGGCGACGCATCCTAGAGTGTCACCGGGCTCGCGCCCGGTGCTCTGACCCAGTGCTCTGACGCCACGCGCAGCAAAAGGGCCCGGTGAGCATCACGCCCACCAGGCCCCGTCGGGTCTCACGTTGTCGGGTCGATGACCCGACTTAGGCTACTGGCCTTTCTCTCGTCCGTCGCCCGTTTGAATCGGTTGCCCGTTCAGGTCCTCGACGCGGACGATGTGCAGCAATGTGCAATAAATCACTCGGTCGGCAATACGCACTCCTTCCCTTTCCGATAGGCCGATCTCGACCGTGGAACGGGTCAAAAACGCCATCTCCGGGTGCCGAATGTCATAGGCGGTCCCGTCGCTGAAATACAAGCGAACCGGAACGAACGGGCGCCGATCTAGAAGCTGTCTCAACTCTTCTGCACGCATGACACCAAGAATGATACCCGTCCTATGGGAAGTCATCAACTCGCGATCTGACGCCTCCCCAAAAAGCCGCGCAGCAAAAGGGCCCGGTGAGCATCACGCCCACCGGGCCCCAGTCGTTAACGCAATCGCACGCCGTCAGAGCCGTGGACGAAACTTGTCCCGGCGCGCCGAGAGACAGTCGGTCCCACAAGAGCAATGCGTTTTTCAACGGGCGGTTAGCTTTTCCCGCTGACTAGTTTCCGGGTGTTGCTTTCGAGCTTCTTCACGTCGCCGGAGCCGGGATCGACGTCCACGACGACGCCTGCGCGATCGATCCACAAGACCGTGGGAATGATCTCGTCGGGGACGCGGTACTGCTTGAGGGTTTTCCCGCCGTCGAGGAGTACCCGTTGGTAGAGCTTGTTTTGCTCGACGTACTGCTTGAGGATTTCCTTGTCCTCGTCCCAGGCGTTGACGGCCAGGACCACCAGTCCGTCCTTTCTGTACTGCTCGGCGATGCGGCTGATGTGCGGAGCCTCCGCACGACAGGGAGCTCAGCCATCGGCGAAGAAAGCCACCAGAACGGGTTTGCCGCGTTGATCGCTGAGGCGAACCTTGGCCCCGTCGAGGGCGGTTAACTCAAAGTCCGGCGCGGGCTTGTCCTTCACCTGGGCGACGAACCGACGTTCGGCCGCCCCCGCGCACCCGGCCAGACCCAGGACGGTCAAAACCGCCGCGGCATACCAAACTTTTCGCATCGAAAAAGTCCCCTTCGGCCGTTCGGCGGCGCTAACGATCGGCATCGCGACACCGCAGACCCCGCGTGCGTAACGGTATCTGTTCTAACGCCGGACGCAAGGGCAGGAGCGTATCGGCGGCTCGGCATTTCGCCGGACACGCTTCTACATAACCAGCATCGCGTCGCCGAAGCTGTAGAAGCGGTAGCGCTGTTCGACGGCGTGGGCGTAGGCGCGGCGGGTTCGTTCGACGCCGGCGAAGGCCATCACCAGGGCCAGCAACGTGCTTTTCGGAAGGTGGAAGTTCGTCAGCAGCACATCGACGACGCGGAAATCGTACGGCGGGTAGATGAGAAGAGTGGTCGACCCGCAGCCGGGGTGAACCGTTCGCGCATCGCCGGCGTCATGGGATGATTCGAGCACGCGCACAGTCGTCGTGCCGACGGCGACGACGCGACCGCCGCGACGGCGACAGGCCTTGACGGCCTCCGCGGTCTCCTGGGGAAGCTCATATCGCTCGGCGTGCATCACGTGCCGCGACAGATCATTCGCGGTGACGGGCTTAAAGGTACCAAGGCCGACGTGGAGCGTGACGAACGCGATGTCCACACCGCGACTGCGAAGTCGATCGAGCAACGGTTTGGTTAGATGCAGCCCGGCCGTCGGTGCGGCCACGGCCCCGGGTCGTTGCGCGTACACCGTTTGATACCGGTCCCGGTCGATCGCGTCGGCGGCGCGATCGGCCGCGCTCCGACGGATGTAGGGCGGTAACGGCGTTTGCCCGATGCGGTCGAGAATCTGCTCGACCGATCCCTCCGCCTCGACCCGTACGTCCCAGTGGCCGCCCTCGTCGCGGGCCAGCAACTCCAGGGATACCGGCGGGCCTTCGTGCGCCTCGACCGTGAGGACTTCCCCGATCCGCAGGCGTTTCGATCCTTCGAGCAACGCTCGCCAGCGGCCCCGACTTTCCTCCTCGATGAACAACCCCGGAACCGCGCCCCCGGTTTTTCGCCGCGCGGTGAACTTCGCGGGCAGCACCTTAGTGTCATTGAGGATAAGAAGATCGCCGGGCAGCAGCAGGTCGGGCAGGTCAACGATCGAGCCGTCGCGAAGTCCGCTCGTCGCCCGATCGACGACCAGCAAGCGCGCGTCCTCGCGCCGCGCCGCCGGCGTCTGGGCGATCAGCTCCGGCGGCAACGCGTAGTCCAGCTCCTCGATGGGGAACTTCGTGGCCAATCGACATTCGACATTCGACACTTGTCCTGAGCCTCGAAGGAATCGACAATTCCCGTTAACGAAGGGGCTTCACGCCGACCTCGGCGCGCATCTGATTCACGCGTTCCCAGAGTTTCGGGTCGTTCTGGATGAACTTGACCAAGTGCGCCGTGGACACGCCGATGCGCTCCGCCGCTTCACGGACGCGCATCTCACCCGCCGCAAGTACATCCAAGACCTCGCGGACCGCGGAGAAGTATCGCCCGTCGCGCCGTCCCACTGCGAGTCGCCCGTCCGGGGTGATGCAAGCGGAGAGCAGATCGCTCGGCTGATAGCGTTCCCAATTGAGATCCGCCCGCACGTGGAGGGCGATCGCTTCCCGAAGGCGGCGGATCGCGCGAACCGTGTTGACCCGTTGCGAGCGATCGTCCGCCGCCGTGACCGACAGCCCGGTCGGATGATGGCGCAGTCGGACGGCCGAGCTGGTTTTGTTGCGCTTCTGCCCACCCGGCCCGCTGGATCGGTAATGGTCGACGCTGCACTGCCCGACGAGCGCCGGATCGTCGAGCAACAGGTACTCGTCCGCTGAATCACTGCTCGCTTTCATGGCCCTCACGATCCCACCGACACTACGGGGGGCAGAACGTCGATTGTCGATTGTCGATTGTCGATTGTCGAATGGAACGAACCATCGGGCCCACAGGCTATCGGACGGCGGACAGTCCCGCTGCCGACCGGCCCCACAAGTCGATCCCCGTGCGAACCGATAACCCAAGCGAGAACTGACCGGATCGGCCGGGGCGCGTTGCGCCTTTCGGCCTAGGAGATCCCCATGAAGGCTTCGATTCTGAAAGGGCTCGCGGTCACGGCGGCCGTGCTGGCCGTTCTGTTCGGCTGCGATACCGTCCTCAACCAAGTGGCCCAACAGGGTTCCCCAGTCGGCGGCGACGGCTTCGCCACGGTGGACAGCGAGTTTTCGGACGCTCCGCTATCGCCCGGCGGAACCGGCGGCACGAGCGTGCCGGGAACTGATCCGGGAAACGACGCCGTTGAACTTCCCTCCGAGGAAACGCGGAGCTTTTTCACCGCGTTCCAGATTGACCCCGTCGAGGAAGATTCCGCCGGTCCGAAGTTTGTGGTCTCGGGCGACGTGGATCAGGACGGTCTGCCCGATCTGGTCAGCGCATGGAACCAGTCGCAACCGATCCAGCTTCACCTGCAACGCCGCGATCCGGCCGGAAACATCTCCTTCCGCACTATCACCCTCGCGGGTACTACACCCATCGCCATCGTCGCGGGCCTCAAACTCGGTTTCATCAACGACGACCTGTTCCCCGATGTCGTTGTCCTCGTAAAGGCGACGGGCCTGACGACCTTCTGCCCAACGTGCCAGGGAAACAGTGACCCCTCGGAACTCGGTCCCCTTGACGGCCAGATCATCGTCCTCTTCAACCCCGGCGACCCGGCCTTCATTGCGGACGGCGACCGATGGAGGGAAATGGCGCTTGTCAACCCCTTCGTCAGCAACCGCAGCAGTAACAACCATTTTCCCGGTGACCTTTTCAAAGACATTGAAGAGTCCAAGACCAAGCCCGAATGGTCTGGATTCACCTCGCTCGCCGTCGCCAACATCGACGGTCGTCCCGGTGATGATATCGTGGTAGCCATCAATCCGGCTCAGTGCGAGACCCTGGGGCAGCAGCCGCCCCTCAACACCGTGGACCTTTGGATTAACCCCGGTCCCGGTCTGGCTGAGACCCCCGAGAATTGGGGCGTGGACGCCGGGACTGACTTTAGTGGCGGTAAGCCGGTCACGATCATGGCCGACGCCCCCCAGGTCAAGGACATCGCTGTTTATGACGTCGACGGCGACCTTGATCTTGATGTCGTGGCGACCTACACCAACTCCCTAAGCCTGAATGTTCGGTGGGCGCGCAACCCGCTCTTTGAACAAGGCGCGGCCGCGGTTGTCAGCGGTGCCAACGACGGTGTTGGAGACGTTTGCGTGGGCGGGTTCAACGACGGGCTAAGCTGCTCCGACGATCCCGACATCTGCCTTGGTCTGCCGGGGACCGAAGACGACGGCTGTTGTACTCCGACCGACTGGCGATTTTTGGCGGACTCATGGCAGATTCGCCCCGTAGGCCAGATCGACACCGGCGCCGATATCCTCTTCATCGCCGACGTGGATTCCGACGGCTTCAAGGACGTCGTCGTCCGTTCGACCGTGGGCCAGATCGTCCAGTGGTTCCGTCGGCCCAGTACGCTGACCCTGCCGCCGGAGTTCCCGCCGAGCGACCCGGTGCCGGATCGGACCGACTTCCCCTGGCCGGTCTTCACCCTCACCGAGTTCAACGACCAGGAGCCGGAGGCGATCGCCCTCGGCGATGTCACCGGCGACGGGCAGGTCGATCTGATGGTGGCCGCGGAGGGGGGCGTCTATTGGTACGACGGGACAGTGGGCGGGTCGGTCTACGACCCGTGGTTCGGACAGGCGATCATCCAGGACAACCCGCCGGATACCACGACTCCGACGACCACGCCGACGGATTCGGGGACCGGTTCCAGCGGCGATACTTCGACCCCGCCCGCGGGAAGCGGCGTGGGCGTCACCCAGGTGGACACGTCCACGGTTATCAATGCCCTGCTGGTGGTCGATCTCGATGACGACGGCAAGGCCGACATCGTCGGTACACTGGACCGCCGCTCCGGCTCAGGCCTCAGCGACGACCGCCTGGTGTGGTATCGCAACACCAGGACCGACGACACCACGCCCGCGCCATAGCGTGACGCCTGTGTGGCGCCGGCTTGGTTTGCGGTTGCGTCCGCGTCGCCGCATTCATGCGGCGGGTTGACCGGTCGCGCCACCCCTCGTTGGCGACGAATCAGAGGCGCTACAATCTTGACCCCGCGCTTGCGCTTGGGGTTCGCATGGGTCGTGTCGTCCCGGGACGACGGGACGGACAAGCGGCGACAACCGCCCCCTTCTCGATAGAATCCCTGGGCGATGCGATCCGATCTGCGCTACACCCTTATGTTGGCGGGCGCCGCGTTTCTCGTGCATGCCGCGGCCCTCCTCGCAGCGCACCTGCAAACCGGTTCGATCCGGGGCTACGCCTTCCGGTCGCTGGACTGCGACGAGTTCTACGCCATCGCCAGGAACCTCGTCGAGCACGGCGCGTTCAGCCAGAGCGCGGAATCGCCGTTCAAGCCCGATACCTGGCGCACGCCGGGATACCCGTTGTTCCTGGCGACGGCCATGCTCCTCTTCGGGAAATCCCCGGTAACACTCGTCCTCGTACAACAGGCTCTGTCCGCCCTCAACGTGCTCCTTGTGTTCCGTCTGGCGCGCGGATGGATGAGCGATAGGCGAGCCGCGCTGGCCGCCGTGTTGTTTCTCCTCGAACCGTACCACTTGTTCTACTCCCTGTGGCTGCTGTCTACGACGTGGCTCGTGACGGTGGTCTTGTTGACCTGGTGGGCATGGTTGAGGGCAATCGGGAGCGGAAAGGTATGGCGGTTCGCGCTGTTGGGCGGGTTGTGCGGCTTCTTGGTGCTCACCTGGCCAGGGGCGATCCTAATCCCCGTAGCCGCGTTCGTTGGGATCGCTTTCGTCTGGGGCATGCGTCGGCTACGACGCGAGCCAACGACACGTTGGGCCGGGGCTCTGATTTTCACCGTGGTATGCTCCGGGGTCGTGGGTTCGTGGATGGTGCGCACCCAAGGCATAGCTGGAAAGCCGGCGTTTTCCCATCAGACGGGAATCGTCCTCGCGTATTTCAAAGCAACCGAGGCCATTCTATGGCGCGAGGGTCGAACGGCGGACCGCTATCTGGAAACCTCGTTGAGTCCGGATCGGCGGGACGAACCTCATCCCATCTGGGAGGCGATCGACAAGGAACTCCAGCTCCATTTCTATGACCTGCCGATCGAGCAACAGAAGGAGTTGACCTGGCCCAACCTCGCCCAGGGAAACAGGACGACGGTCGACTCGTTCCGAATTTCAGGCGAGTTGGAGTCCATCGGACTGGCGCGGCTTTCCGCGTCGCCCTGGAGCACGCTGCCGTGCTATTGGGCAAGATGTGGGTCGATCCTCACCTTCCCACTTGATCTCGCCCTGTGGCCGCCGAACGGGGTGGAGGTGAACCGATTGCGATCCGCCGCGGTCGGCGCTCTTTACGCACTGCTTTGTGCGGCTGTCGTCGTGAGGCTGGGACGAGGTCGAATGGAGTTCGGGGCGGGCTACTTCCCGCTGGCCTGTACGCTAGCCTTGCTGCTGGCGACCACGCCGCAAACGGACCCCCGGTTCCGTGTACCGATGATCCCGCTGCTAATCGTCGTCGCGTTGTTGCCGGTTGGGCGAGCTATTCCGGCGGATCCTGATGGGGACCGCCCGGCATCAGCCACAGGTGGACCAGATAGGCGAAAAGAATCGTGCTGATGGTCGTCCCCCCGTAGTCCGCGGCGGTGATCTGGTAACCACCCAGCCGGACGATCAGAAACCACGTGAGCACGACCAGGACGACGACCACGAGGAGGGTCTTCCAGAAGAGGCCCGCAACGAAAGGTAGTTTGCCCAAGGTTTTGCTCTAGCTCCGCCCTCACCCCGCCGGCCGCACGCCCACGGGCCGTCCTTCAACCGGCGTTGAGCGATCCAGTACCGCAAATCCGGGCAACCGTCAACCCGAGATTCTTTCGCCGCGTGTGAGCCGCGTTTTCGCGGTCAAAGGTACGGCCGGTAGAACAACGTGACCAGCCGGATTCGCCGGTCCCATCAGAGCCGGGAACGCCGGCGACCGGAGCGTTTTTCCTTGTTTCTTACGCTCGCACAACCGTCAGGTGCATGCCCACGCCGAGTTCGCTATGATGTCCCCGGTCGAAGGAGTGATTCCATGGAAACCAACGCCGTTTCAGAAACCCCGTCGTCGAGACTTGGGCCGGATGCCGGCGCGGCCGGAACCGCCCGGCCCGCACCACCGGAGAGCGAACTATGGACCGGGCGAACGAGCTGGAAACACCACGCCGGGCGGGTCGGGTTATGGATCGTCGCCAACGTACTCTTCGCGGCCTTGATCGGTTGGCTCGCGTCCGCCAAGAAGTGGTTCGGTCTGTCGGGGGTGATCTATACGGTGCTGGGGGGCGTCGCGGTATCCGCGTTGATTTTCGTCATTCCCGTCTTTCTTCGCATCATCAGTCGTCGCTACCGATTGACTTCGCAACGGATTTTCATCGAGCGGGGCATTCTCAGTCAGACCATCGACCAGACCGAGCTGATCCGCGTCGACGACGTGCGCGTGGAAAAAACGCTGCTGGATCGAGTCTTCGGGGTAGGGACGGTGTCGCTGCTATCGACCGACGTGTCCGATCGTCTGATGGTGATCGAGGGCATCGTCAACGCGGAGAAGGTGGCCGAGGCCGTTCGGACCAACATGCGGGCCCAACGCGGCAAAGCGCTGTTCGTCGAGAACCTGTAGTCGGTTCTCCTTTCGATTGCCGATTGACGGTGTGCGACTGCTCTTGAGCAGAAGGGTTCGCTCCGCGGACCGATCCCGTGTTGGTCATTGAACGAATGGTCCGCACAGCGGACCCTACGGAACTGACTTGGTCAGTTGCTGACCTCCGTACATTGTCCTGATTCGATGCAGGCGTCCCACGCACGTTTTGCGAGGGGTTGCTGTGACAGTAGTTGCTGAAACTCATGCTCTTTGACGATACGTATGGTCTCTACATTTTTGGCGACGACGCGCCACCGTCCCGGCCACGGATTCTTCTCGAACGCCACTATCTTGTCCCACAAGGACTCCGCCCCGTGGCGCCAGTCGATACCGGGTACGAGAACGTAATCATTCATGTAGGCGTACGATGACATGCGCATGAACCCACCAACGACATAGCTGCTTATGAGCAAGAACAGGGCAAGAAGCGCGCACAACAACCCAATGACAATCGCGAGTTTGCGAAGCCAACGCCGTGTCAACACGATCGTACCGAGGGCCGGTCCGATGGCCAGCACGCACCATTTGACGATGTCAGCAGCCCGCCGGTTCCATTGGTTCGCCCAGTCATACCTTGGCTCCAGGGATCGGGAGTACCATGACGGCGTAAGATCATGTCGTATTGCGTCGATCATTAGTGTTCCGTCCTCCGAACTCGAGTGTGGGTTGACAAGATGCGCTTGAACGATTGAATGGAGCAAACTACGCCTTATCTCCCGTCCGCTCAGCGGGCCACAGCGCGATGAAAAGATTCCGGGGACAAGCAGAACGACAAGCACGCCGTACAGCGCCGCGATCGCGAGTAGCTTGACGAACGTCTTGACTCCCTCGATCCGGAAAACGGTTTGGAGACCGGTCGGAAGCTGTGAAAGATAGGTTCCTGCATCGGCTGGATCGAACCGACACCCGCATTCGGGACATCGCCGTTCCACTTGCCCGTGCAGGTCGTAATGGCATTCGCGGCAGTACACGGTGCACCTGAGCGACACCGCCCGTATTCATCGTAGGCGCCTCAGGCGCTCGGAGCCAGCAAAGGGGCTCGGAATCTCCCAAGGACCAGATCCTTGGGTCGATCGGACGCGGAACGGACTTCAACCCAACTTCCGCACCCTTGTGCAGGGGATGCTGTAATACAAGGGTCTACGCGTTTTTTCCGTCACTATGCGGCGCCTCGCCCTCGGACCATGTCTTCCTTGGGGCCATGATCTTCGTCGGAACGC
>Ga0315274_10006872_pt1 | contig 16536 bp, 21 predicted proteins | sample YL17G02_20_MG_FD_203700 | JGI IMG/M metagenome (GOLD analysis project Ga0315274, IMG submission 203700) | Sediment microbial communities from Yellowstone Lake, YNP, Wyoming, USA - YL17G02_20 | ecosystem: Environmental > Aquatic > Freshwater > Lake > Sediment | place: USA: Wyoming | collected...
CAGGCGCTCATCATGGAAGAGAGAAGCGAGGGGATTATGCTGCGGCCGACCGGACTTTCAGCAGAGAAACTCTCCTGGGAAGAAACGGCTCGGGAAATGGCATTAACGGGAGATAGCTGGCGCGAATGGGAAGTTGCGGTCGCCGACGGATTGGACGAAATTCCATGGGATGCGTCGGAGTCGCCTCGCGTCGCTGAACGCAAAGCGCGATATCGAACCGCATCCCCGCGGCGTTCGAGCGTGAAAAAATGAAGCGCTACGAGATCCACTGGGCCAACTTGGACCCTACTCAGGGAGCGGAGATGGCCAAGACGAGGCCGGTGGTCATCGTCAGCTTGGATGTCCTCAATGAGCAGTTGCGGACGGTGACCGTCTGTCCTTTGACGACACAAATTCATTCGGCTTGGAGGTCAAGGCTGGGAGTACGCCTCGGCAGCCGAGACGCGGAAATCGCCGCGGATCAAATACGGACGATCAGCAAGTCCCGGCTGGGAGCCAAAATAAGCCGACTTTCCGATGACGAAGCCGCCGCCTTGCGCCGGATCATCACCGAGATGTACGGCGAATAACAGCGCTCGAGACTCAAGCCAGAGATTTCTGCCCTGTGACAATTGTAGCGCTTGCGGCTATAATTGAACCGCGACAGTCCCGGGAGGTCAGGATGCACCACTCTAAGTTGCGGCGGCCGCGCAATGTTCTGGTGCTGTTTATAGCGGTCTCGGCCGTTTCGGTGTCTGCCTTGGTTTGGCTGAGTTGGCGTCTGCTGAAGCAGGACCGGGCGTTGGAGAACCAGCGTATCCAGGAACGGCTCGAACGCGCGGCCGATCTGATCGTCACGTCCCTTGATCTGGGTCTTTCGGAAATCGAGAATCGTCTTCCGGTCCTATCCGATCCCGGTGATCATGCTCTGTCCGTTGCTTTCGGCCCACGTGAGGTCGAAACCCATCCCGGCGGGCGTTTGCTCTATTATCCCTTTATTCCACAGGTTCGGGAATCCCCTGTGACCGTGTTCGAAGCGGGGGAGACTCTCGAGTTCCGGCAGCAGGACTACGTCGGGGCGATGGCCGCGTTCCGCACGCTGGCGCTCTCGAAGGACCCTCTTATCCGGGCAGGGGCGCTGGTGCGTCTTGGGCGAAATCTGCGCAAGAACAACCAGATCCATGAAGCGCTTGCGGTCTACGAAGAACTTGCCCGGCTCGGATCGACTCCCGTGGGCGGAGATCCGGCCGAACTTCTCGCCCGACAGGCCCTATGCGCACTTCTGAAGGAGCTGAATCAACTTTCAGAATTGCAGCGCGCGGCCGGATCTTTGGACGCCGACCTTCAGCAGGGCCGCTGGCAACTGGATCGCGTTTCCTATCAATTCCATTCGCAAGAAGTCCAACGCTGGTTGACCTTCGAGCCCGATATCCTGGCCGAACGCCAAGCCGCTCTCGCCCTTGCCGCCGCCGTGGAATCCCTCTGGGAGCAATGGCAAGAACTCAGGCGAGGGGAAGGGAGCGCGCGCGGCCATCGCAGTCTTTGGGTGCATGGCCAGTCAATCCTCTTGCTCTGGGACAGCTCTCCGGAAAAACTCGTGGCCTTGGCGGCCGGTCCGCAATATCTCGAATCCCAATGGGGCCATACCTGGCGGAATCTCGGCGTTACCGTGTCGTTGCTGGATTCCGATTCCCACAATGTGCTTCAACCCTTCCCTTCGACCAGTCCGCAGCAGGCCCTGCGCACGTCATCCGACACGCGATTGCCGTGGACTCTGCGGATTACCAGCGCCGATCCTGCCGCCGATTTGGCCCAGCTTGCGGGGCGCCGGCGCCTCCTGCTGGCGGGTTTGGCCATGATGGGCGTCATGGTGCTTGTGGGCGGATACTTCACAACGCGCGCCGTGTCACGCGAGTTGGCCGTCTCCCGGCTGCAGTCTGATTTTGTCTCGGCGGTCTCGCATGAGTTTCGGACACCTCTGACCTCGATGCTCCATCTGACTGATTCGCTCGATCGAGGCATCGTGTCGGACGAAGCCCGCCGCCGGCAATACTATGCCGCCTTGGCCCACGAGACCACACGGCTTCACCGCCTGGTCGAGAGCCTCTTGAATTTCGGGCGCATGGAAGCCGGCGCGTTTGAGTACCGATTCGAGTTGGTCGACCTCGCCGTCCTGGTCGGGGATGTCGTGGCCGAGTTTCGGAAAGAGTTCGCTTCCAGCGGCCATCGCTTTGAGTTTCGCGCGGATCACGGCCTCCCCCCGCTTCGAGTCGATCGAGAGGCTCTAAGCCGAGCGCTGTGGAACCTTTTGGACAATGCGGTGAAATACTCGCCCGGCCGGCCGGCGATTTGGATCGATTTGGCGCGCGAAGGAAAACGTGTCGCCCTCCGCGTTCGCGATCAAGGCCCCGGCATTCCCGTTGAGGAGCAAAAGGAAATCTTTAATAAATTCGTGCGCGGCGCCGCGGCCCGGGCATCGAGTGTCAAAGGAACCGGAGTTGGCCTGGCCATGGTCCGGCACACGGTTCGCGCCCATGGCGGCGAAGTCCGGGTCGAAAGCCGTCTTGGGGAAGGAAGCACCTTCATAATCTTATTGCCGGCGGAGGGACGAAAACGATGGCGCGTATCCTAGTCGTGGAAGACGAAGCCAACATCGCCCTGGCCCTCGAGGACGACCTCAAGAAAGAAGGCTATGACGTGGAGATCGTGGGCGACGGCAAGCGCGCCTGCGGCCGCGCCCTTGAGGCGGCTTTTGACCTGATCCTGTTGGACGTCATGCTGCCCCATAAGGACGGATTTGATGTCTGCCGCGACCTCAGGCGCGCTCGGGTTCGGACGCCGATCCTGATGCTCACGGCCAAGACGCAGGAAGCGGAAAAAATCCTGGGCCTCGAGTCGGGGGCGGACGACTACGTCACCAAACCGTATAGCCCGCGGGAGCTGCGCGCACGCATCAAGGCTCTCTTACGCCGGGCCGCGGATGAACTTCCCGAAGTCTTCCGATTCGGCGATGTCGAAGTGGATTTCGCGCGTTACGAGGTCCGGCGCGGCGGCCGACTTCTCGAGGTCACACCGACGGAGTTCAAACTGCTCGCCGCCTTTATCCGCCAGCGGGGACGGGTGTTAACGCGAGACCAGCTCCTCGACCTCGCGTGGGGTCAGGGGGTCTTCGTCACCGACCGCGTGGTGGATAACCAGATCGCCAACCTGCGCAAGAAGATCGAACCCAAGCCATCGAAGCCGCGCTATCTGCTCAACGTGCGCGGCGTGGGGTATCGATTTGATGGCTAAGGTCTGACACAACCGTGACAGTTTCGTGATTAGCTGAGGACAGGGAGGCCGTACTCTACCGGCAGGAGGAAAAAACCATGAAAACCCGTCACGTCGGCTTGATTGGAGCGGCCCTGCTCGCGGTCTTCCTGGCAGCTTTGCTTGCCGCGGGCCAGAAGAACGACCAGGCTGAGTTGGCCCTCAAGGCCGCCATTAAAACAGAAACCGTAGATGGAAACCTGAAGGGCGCCATCGAGCAGTACAAGAAGATCGCCGCGCAGCCCGGCGCCGGCCGGGCCACGGTCGCGACCGCCCTATTGCGGATGGGCCAGTGCCACGAAAAGTTGGGCAATGCCGAGGCCCGCACGGCCTACGAGCGCCTGGTGCGCGACTACGCCGACCAGGCCGAGATTGTGGCGCAGGCGCGGGTGAGGCTGGCGGCACTCGCGGGGCCCGGTGCCGGCGGGGGACTCGTCACACGCCGGATCCTCGCGGACGCTTCCGGCGTCGGTGATTTCCTGACCGCGGACGGTAAATACATCAACCAGATAGACTGGAAAACGGGTGACGTGGTCCAGTTCGAAGTTGCCAGCGGACAGCCAAGGCGAATCAAGAATGGGGGGCCCTGGGGCAACGATGACCAAGTTAACGTGGACCATGCCTTCTCGCGCGACGGAAAACAAATCGCATACATCGCCGAAGTCCGTTCGGGTGCGAAGCAATGGGACACTCTCCTGCGGATTCGAAACCTGGACGGCTCGGGCCTTCGGACGCTCTATAGCGAAAGAGATTACATTGAACCTTTGGACTGGTCGCCTGACGGAAGGGCCATCCTCACGAGCCGATATAGAGAAAATGAGAGGGCGGCGGCTGATCTTGTTCTGATCTCGACCGGGGACGGCTCGGTGCGAGCCCTGAGGAACACTCCCGCGGGCTTTGTCGCACTTAATCGGGCCAGCTTCTCCCCCGATGGGCGGTATATCGCGTTCGGTCTTCAGCGCGAGGGCCCTACCCCCCATGGCGACGTCTTCCTGATGACCGCCGACGGCCGGGATGAGGTTGTCATCGCCGGCCATCCCGCGGATGAAAAGCTGTTGGGGTGGACGCCGGACGGAAAAAGCCTGATCTTTCTCAGCGATCGGACGGGGACATGGGACGTCTGGAATGCCCGCATCACCGGGGGAAAGCAGCAAGGGGAATCGGAACTCCTGAAAAGGGACTTCGGGAGTGGTTCAAAGCTTCTTGGCTTCGCCCCCGACGGGTCCCTTTATTACAAGTCCGTCACCCGGTTGGGAGGCCTCTTCAGCGGTGCAATCGACCTTGAAACCGGAAAAGTCCTTGTGCCTCCCGCACCGGTTGCGACTCGATATACCGGCCCCCTGATCCAGCCAGCATGGTCGCCCGACGGCAGGAACCTGGCCTACATTTCGCGTTGGGGCAGCGGCATGCTCGGGAGCTTTATCCTCACCATCCGGTCCGCCGAAATGGGAGAAGAGCGCTTTCTGAAGCCGCGTCTTCTTTTTATAAACCAGATCTCCTGGGGGCCGGACAACCGTTCAATCATAGCCGTCGGGGGTACGTTAGCGGGATTTGGAATCTTCCGCATCGATGCCGAAACCAGTGAGGTCACGAAGCTGGCGGATAACGGCGTGGCTCCCAGGCTCTGCCCGGATGGGAAGACCCTGGTTTACGTGAAGGAAGGGCCCATCGTCGTAAAACGCAACCTCGATACCGGCGCGGAGTCGGACGTCGTCGAAATCAGGGGCCTCAACTACGACCTCTCGCCCGACGGAAAGGACGTCGTCTTCTGGATGGAAGACGCCGTCAAGATCGCATCCCTCAACGGAGGGGAACCACGGGAAGTCTATCGCGGTCCGGCGAAATACGCCCGGTGGACGGGGGACGGCCGAAGGATCATCGTCCAGGGAGGCGGCAGCCACTGGCTGGTTCCGGCTCAGGGCGGGACGCCATTGAAGCTGGATCTCGCGGTTCCCAAGATGATGTTCTTCACGGTTCACCCGGACAACCGCCGCTTCGTGTTCAGCGTAAACGAGGGAGTCAAGAGCGAGCTGTGGGTGATGGAGAACTTCCTGCCGCCGCTGAAAGCCGCCAAGTAGCCGGTAGAAACGGTGACAGAAAGCGAGGCAGGCGTCGAGTCGCGGCGCCTGCCTTGCGCCTTGCTGCAACTCTGTTGCCGGTGACGAGCAGCCCGGCCTGTACGAGATGGCGGTGCACCCGGATGGGAACCGCCTCGCCTTCTGCAGGACCGGTCGCGGAAGTGTGGGCAATCAAGAACCTGCTGTCCACGCCAAAAGTTTCACGCTAGTGGGCGCCTCAATTCGGTGACAAGCTACTGGAATTCCCCAATTTGACCTCGCAGTTCCTGTACCGAACCGGCACCGAAATTGAGAGATTCGTAGCCTATCACCGATTTATCTCCTTCTACGCGCTATTCAGTCAACCGCCGTCTTCGCCTAGTGAAAATGCCCATTCGTGCAATTAAGCATCATGCCTATCAGAACGTGAAGAACGTGTCGGGCCCGGGCCGGGAGAACCGCGGGCTGGAGACGGCCTCCTGCGAAGGCCCGGAAGATCAATCTCTATCCCAAGGACATGCTCAAGGTGACGGGGGCGACCGCCGAGGTCGTCGCCTTTAGGGCCGGAAGACCGAAAGCTCCAATTCGCGGATGAGGCGGAAGTGCCGATGATCGCCGGTGCAGAGCGGGAAATGATTCTCCGCGGCGGTGGCCGCGATGAGGGCGTCCGCGACCCTCAGTCCGGACGAGAGTCCGAATTCCTCCATATAGATCGAAGCTCGATGGCCGATGTTTTCGGTCAGCGGGAGGTTCGCAATTGCGCATTCTTTGAGGAAGTCCTTGATGAGGCGCGTTTCGCCCCTGTCGGCCGCGCCCTGAAGAAGTTCCATGAAACTGACCACGGAGAGAGAACGATCGGCATCCTGATCGATCAGCCGGGCCGCCTTGGCGTTTCCCCGGAAAACCCAGATGAGGACGTCCGTGTCATAGAGCATGGCGCGTTTTTCGAAGTTTGGCGACGACGCCGTGAACGCTCTTCATATCGGCCCGGTCCTGCCACATGCCGAAGGCACGATGGCTCATGGCGGAAACGGCCTTTTTGGGCGGACTCGAGGCGGGGACGATCACGCCCTTCACCTTCCCCCGATAGAATAATGTCACGGACTGATTCCGGTCCAAGGCCTTGACGATCTCCCTCGACCGCTTCCGCAGATCTAAAAACGTAGCTTTCATGGCCGTCCTATCAGCGTTTAATTGATCACTTGAAGTGTACATTTAATTCATTCTCCTGTCAACCGCATTTTCCGCCTTTCAAAGAAAGAGACTGTTGATGGAGTTCGTTTTAACACAGAGAGAGCGAAAAACGCTGTATGCCCTGTCGAGTTCCCGGGCTTTTGAAAAAAATAAAGAGACACAATACCTGTTTCCATAATAAAGGCGGAATTCGGGAATATATGAGGTCGCGCGAAAACGGTGCGGATGGCCGACGAAGAATAGAATTCCAGCTATTTCAATAGGGGCGGATAAAATACTCCGAGTACCGTAAACACATTTTGAAATCTATGCAAATTCCCTACGTAAAAGAAAACATCGTTTCTTGTTGGATCAGCGATTCTGAGCCATCTCTCTTCGATTTTACGGAGCAATACTTTCTCGTCTTGATATTTTATGCGCCATGTTCGAAACGCCTGGTTGATCTCCCAATCGATAATGGAGAGATTATGCCCGGGACAATTATTCTCCGAGACACAGCGGAATCTATAATAGAAATGAAAGGGAATTTCTTCAATTTCTTCTTTTTGTTTATCAAATATGCCAGGCTGAGCATAGGCCCTTTTTCTTTTTTTGACATCCTCCGGTGGTCGCTTCTTAAATTCAAATGAGACATCTTTTGGTTTTATCAAGCCTAAGGAGGTATTCTTTACTTTTTGGTCTTCAATAATCTGGCAAAAAGTAATAATCGCTGATTTGAGAACGGCATTTTTTCGCTTTTCCCATCGATCATCGGTGCCAAGATATTCCAAAATCTTAATCGATTCCGATTGAATTCGGTAGCTCTCGGGCCTGAGGTCATTATCAGCCTTTCGACATTTAGCTTCGATGATGCTGTACTTCTTGAATTGTTTGTCCGAATCAAGATCTCGAAAAGGAATTGGATAAAGGCGAACCCATCGAAGACGATCAATATCCAATCCGGCACAACATACGGTCTCGCCATAGGAAATGCTGGGAGCGGGATATGCTTTGACGGTAATGAGAATTCTTTTGTTTTCGAATCCCGATGTTTTCAAATGTGACGAACCTGGATTTTATGTCCTTCTATTTCGAGGATTTTCTGCGCGACAATCGAACGGTGGCAGTTTTCCGGCGTTCGTTCGAAACACATCAAACAGCTCAATCCCTCATCAATGTAACGGATGGCTTCGAGAAGAGAATTGGAGTTCAAAAGGAGATGCTCCGTATAGGACCGGAAAAAATCTTCATAATCCAGATCTGCCTTCAGCTTGTGCCGGATTTGCGAAGGGCTTCCCAAAGAACGAAAATGAACATACTCAATGTTCTCGGATTCCAGCCTACTCTTAAAGACGGACTTGGAGAATCCTTTTTTCCGAGATAAGGGAATTTCTCTGATATCGATCAAGCGTCTGACATGAAAAGATTTAAGATATAAGACAAATTCATCCAAATTCCGGCCTTCATAGCCGATGGTGAATAATTCTCGGGGATTCATAATCGTAATTATACCAAATTCATAGTTATAGACGCTATAAACTATGGAAATTTCTCACGCTTGCAGAAAATGGCTAAATCCATACTCAAGCAATATCAAGGGGTGCTTATTTAAGCGTTTGCCCTTAAGGCCGTGGATTCTGGGGAGTGAATCCGCATTATGATCCACGACCTCAAGCCCTATCCTGCTATGAGGGGCTCCGGCGTGCCGTGCACGTTCTTGACTTCGTCTGCGCGCCGGAGATACGATCCTCGCGGGAATGAGCGCCAGACTTTTGTTTTTCGACTGCGAAACGACGGGATTGCCCAGCCGCCGCAACGCGTCCCCGCGCGACGTTTCCGTCTGGCCCCGCCTGGTCCAGCTCGCTTGGGGTTTTTTCGACCCGCTCGGAAACACGGAGGGCGTCCACTGTCATATCGTCCGGCCCAAGGGATTCCGGATTCCGGCCGAGGCGACGGAGATCCATGGAATTTCGCACGCCCGGGCCGTCCGGACGGGGAAAGACTTGGACGAAGTCCTGGATGAGTTTTTGGACGCCGTCGACCATCCCGAGATCTCCCTCGTGGCCCATCATCTTGCCTTCGACCTCGGCGTCGTCGGCGCCGAGCTCGTCCGCTTGAATAAGCGTTTGCGGCTCCTCGACCTCCCCGGCCTTTGCACCATGGAGACGACGACCGAGGTGTGCTGCTTGCCGAGATGGGGTAGCGCGGGATTCAAGTGGCCGACCCTCGGGGAGCTTCATGTCCATTTGTTCGGCCGCCCGTACGATCGCGCCCATGACGCGGCAAGCGATCTCGAGGCCTGCGCCCGGTGTTTCTTCAAGCTTCTGCGGGACGGATACTATCGTCTTCCGACCTCCGGCCGGCGCTCTTGACGTTTCTTTTCCTCCAGCTTCAGGTGCTCGATGATCCGATCCGCGCCATAATTCTTTCTTGACGCGCGTCAATCGAACATAAGCTCGAATTCTCTGGGGGTCAAAATCCTGATCTTGCGGAATTCTTTGAGGCCGAGGAGGTCGCGATCTCCCGTGACGATGAATTCCGCTCGGGAGGCGACAGCGGCCTCGAGGATGGCGTGATCCGGTTCATCGCGGCAGACCCCCGTGATTCGAATATTTCTCTTGGCGGGATCAATGTCTTTCGCTACCTCTTCAAGTAAGGCGAGGGCTTCCCGGATCTCCTGTGGCGAGAGCTCGAGTTTCCGTTCCAGTCCACTCTCCAATTCCGTGCGGATGGCCGACGAGAAAAATAGGTCGAATTCTCTTCTGTTTGCCCGGATCATAAGCCTGGCGCATAGCCCTTCCGTCGCGAAAGCCGACACCAGGACATTCGTGTCGAAGACGGCTCTCACGAAATGTCCTTGAAGACATCCTCGTCCGTGACGAAACCTCGCTTCTTCACTTTCGGCCGGATCGTGGTCCGGAACGTCCTGAAGCGCTCTTCCCAGAGGAAAGCGCGGAGGGCTTCCTTGACGATTTCGCTCCTTGTCCGCCCGGACTCCTTGGCCAGCTTATCGAGTTCCACGGCCATCTCCTCAGGAAAACTGACGGAAATCACGGTCCTCATTTCTCACTCCTGTATTAAATATTAATACATTTCTGGGAAAAAGCAAGCTTCAGGGCTTAAAGTCCAGGTTTGTTTCCGCGGCAAGCCTGATGAGGCCGATTCAGGAGATTCTTACCGCGAGACCTTTACGGTGGCCGTCGCGGTCTTGGACGGGTCACTCGCGGACGTCGCCCGAAGTGTCACCGACGCCGACTAGGCGCTTCCGTCCTGCCGGGATACATAAACCGCCACGGGCTGTGACCCGCCGAACTCCTGCCAGACACCCGTCTCGTCGTAGCTCGCGTAAAGGCGCAGGATGGCGTCGTAGTTTTTGCGGATGTCCTCCCCGATGCCGGCAATCCAGACGGAGTCGCAATCGCGCTCCATGATACGAAGCGAAATATCGATATGCCATAGCCGTTGTCCAAAGAATGAGGAGAGGGACACTCTGTTTCGGCCGTTTTCATGCCCCGGCTGCCCTGGCCCGTTTTGACTCGCCTAGAAGAGGGAAGTCCGGATCAGAAGCAGGTCCGTTTTCTTGGCGGGGGGCCGGCGGCCGAGCCAGACATAATTGTCTTCGGTCGGGGCGGCGGTGAAATCCCGGCGGGCTTGTTCATATCGTTGAAGGGCGGCGGGGTTCGGGGCAGGAGAGACGAGTTTGACGCCGAAGAGCGAAATGGCCTCATACTCTTTCGCGAGCGGGACGGCTGGCGGAGAGGCGATCTGAACGTTTGTCCCGATCGCCGGATTTATTGAAGTCGGAAGCGGTGCGGTTTCGTGGCGGAGACCTGAAGACGAACCCGAGGCCGCGATCAAGGCTGTGAAAAAGGCTGCCGTCAGAACTCGAGACATTCCTTTGACTCGATTGAGTTTTCTTTTCATCGGCGATTCCTCCCCATCAATTTCCGGAGTTCCGGTCGATCCGCTCCAAAAATCTTTATTTTCGGTTATACAAATCTTCGAGGCGGACGATATCCGATTCTTCGGAGCGGCCGAGCCAGATTTCCATCACCCGGGCGGGTGATTTTCCGACGCATTTCAGGCGGTGGGGAGCTTTTCTGGGGATAAAGATTTCCTCGCCTTTTTTGGGGCGCCAGGCTTTTTGGCCGACCGTGATCTCCAGGCCGGGATCGAGGACGACCCAGAATTCACTCCGGCGGCGATGGAATTGAAGCGAGAGTGAGGCGCCCGGCCTGACGGTGATGATCTTGAAGCTTCCGGCGTTTTGATGGGGATAGGCCCGGAATTTTCCCCAGGGCCGGATGTCTTCGACGATTTTTTTTCGGAAGGTCCGTTCTTCGTTAGAAGGGGACTTCGTCATCGCCCTCGCCCTCAGCCGGGGTCTGGCTCTCCCCTTCGCTCGGAAAATCCTGGACTTGGGCTTGGGCAGCGGGTTCGACGGACGCTTCGGCTTCCGGGGCGCCTTCGCGCCGGCCAAGAAGGACGATGCTCTGGGCTTCGATCTCGGTCGTCGTCCGCTTGTTCCCGTCCCTGTCCTGCCAGCTGCGGGTGCGAAGCTTCCCCTCGACCAGAATTTGTTTTCCCTGGTCGAGGTAGCGCTCACAGAATTCCGCGAGCTTCCCCCAGACGACGATTTTGTGCCATTCGGTGCGAACGGAGCTTTCGTTGGTGCTGGGGTTGAACAACCGCTCGTTCGTGGCCAGGCTGAACCGGGCTACGGACCGGTCTTTTTGGGGAAGGACCCGCAGCTCCGGCTTTTGGCCGAGCCGGCCGATCAAAATAACTTTGTTCAGGCTGTTGACGTCTCTCATTTGATTCCCTGGAGCTCCTTGAGTTTTTCCTGAGCGTTTTTGGCTTCTTCCTCTAGTGGGTACCTCGTGATCAGAAGCTTGAGCACGGCCACGGCTTCATCCTTCTTCTTCAATTCCGCCAGGCTGAAACCTTTTTTCAGATAGGCCGTGGCGATCTTATTGCTCAGGGGGTAGCCGATGATCAGATCGTTGAATTGCTCAATGGCCTTGTCGTATTTTTTCTGGCTGAAATAGCACTCCCCGATCCAGTAAAGGGCATCGTCGGCGTACGGGCTGGACGGAAATTGCTCCCGGTAGATCATCAAGCCGTCGATGGCCAGGTCGTAGTTCCCTTTTTCGTAATCGGAATAAGCGGTGTTGTAGAGCTCTTGGGCGGAGAGATTGGTCCTGGGAGGAACCGGCGGGGCGGTTTTTTTGTCCTTTACCGGCTCCTCTTTCTTGGTCTCTTTCGGCATTTCTTTGGTCTTTTTCGCGACCGGGGCTTTTTCGTCCTTTTTTGGCGGCTCCTGTTCCTGCTGGACAGGGACGGGCGGCTGGCTCTTCAAGGCCATCAGCTCTTCGACGATCTTCAGCATCTGGCCGTCGAGTTGTTGAAATTTTTCGAGGAGCGCCTGGGTTTGGGCGGGAATGTTATTCAAGGAGTCCTGGGATCTTGCCTGCTGGGATTGGACGAGCTTGAGCTGGCCGGCCAAGTCTTTGAGCTGGTCTTTGATCAGCCGAAGGTCCTCGGCTGCGGCGTCGAGTCTTTTCTCAAGCTTGAGAAACTCCTGCTTCAGCTGCTGGACATCCTGATAGATGAGCTCATAGGTCTTTTTGCTCTTGTCCTGCCCGGAAGAAACCATCGGCCAAAGGACGATGAGCAAAATCCCGAGGGCTCTTTTCCACATAACCAAAATTATTTTTCGATGATCGTGAACTGCGCTCTCCGGTTTTTCTGCCAGGCGGCTTCGTCGTGGCCCATGTCCAGCAGCTGGCTCTTGCCGTAGGAAATGGTTTTCAGGCGGTCCTGGGCAATGCCGAGCGAAAGGAAATAGTCGAGCGCGCTCTTGGCCCGCTTGTCGCCCAAGGCCAGGTTGTAGTCCTCCGTGCCGCGCTCGTCGCAGTGGCCTTCGATCAGGATCTTGGCCGTCTTATACTTCCTGAGCCAAGTGGCGTTGGCTTCGAGGGCGGGCTTGGCATCTTCCCGGACGAAGTACTTGTCATAGTCGAAATAGATCATTTTGAGCGGCTGCTGTCTGTTGATTTCATCGAGCGACTTGACCATAAAAATTTCTTCCTCGGACAGCTCGGGTTTTTTCACCACGGGCGCCGGCTCCACCTTTTCCACCCGGGGCTGTTCTTTGACCTGGGGGGGCGGGGGGGGAGGAGCCTGCTTGGCCTTCGGCTTGCAGGACACGGTGAAGGCAAAGATCAATAGGCAGACAAGGGATAGGATGATGACTTTTTTCATAAAGCCTCCTCTTTGTATAGTACGTCCGTTGAGATTTTTGACATCACTCAACCGTCCATTTTATACATCGAAAATCCTATCCTGTCAATAAAAAGAGGCGCTCCTTTCTTAAATAAATAACGCAGGAATTTCGGTTTTTTCTCAGAAGGAGGCTAAGTTGCGCGTTTCGCAAATATCTTGCATAAATAAAGATACTCCCTTGAACGCGCAACCGCCGGGGAGTTTGAGGGGGGCGGAGTGGCCCCCCGGACACTCTTGGAGGAGGACCCTTTCACAGGGTCCCCCTCCAACGAGCGGCGGGAATACCCGCCCGCCCTGCCACCCCTCCAAGGAGCATTCTCCCATGAATTCATCGCTTGATGCACCTTGGAAGGAAGGCAGGAAGCGAAGCGCCGAAGGGGGAGCCTGACTCCCCCTTGGAAGTGCCCCGGCTCTGCGAAATACTGGAACAAGCAACTTATGAGACGGGGCACTAGTTCGACCAATCGGCGAGCTTGTTCTGGCCCTTGGTCGTCAGCTGCCTGAAGTTTTGACCGTCGGCGTCGATCGAAAATATCTGAAGGCCGCCCTTCGTGTCGGAGGTGAAGATGATATGGCGGCCGTCCGGCGACCAGGCCGGGGATTCATTGCGGGCGTTAGACTCGGTCAGCTTGGCGATTTGGTTTGTCCGGATGTTCAGGACATAGAGGTCGAAGAAACTTTCGACACGGGCGACAAAGACGATCTTATCGCCGGCCGGCGACCAGGCCGGAGAATCAAGGTACGTCGAGCCGCCGAAGCTGACGCGCCGGACGTTGGAGCCCTCGGCGTCCATGACATAGATCTGGGGCGTGCCTCCCCGGTCCGAGGTAAAGACGATCTCCCGGCCGGTCGGCGACCAGGAGGGGGCTGTGTCGATGCCTGGGTTGAAAGTCAAGCGCTTGACGGCGAAGCTCCTGCGCTTGATATTGTCGTCGGTCGCCTCAGCCGTGTAGATTTCCGAGTTGCCGTCCATGGTGGACGAGAAGGCCAGCTTTTTGCCGTCAGGCGACCAGGAGGGGGAAAAATTGTTGCCCTTGATTGAGACGGCTGTCCTCGTTCCCTCGTAGATATTCAGGATATACAGTCCCGGGACGAGATTCTGAAAGGATGTATAAGCGATCTTTTTGGCGTCGGGAGACCAGGTCGGCGAATAGTCAACGACCTTGTTGAAGGTGAGCCGCGTCGCGTTGGCGCCGTCGTAGTCCATCATGTACAGCTCGTCGTTGCCGTCCCGGTTGGAAACGAAGGCGATCTTCGAGGTAAAGATGGGTTTTTCGCCGTAGGATTTCATGATCTCATCGGCCATCCTGTGGGCCAGGTAGCGGACGTCGGTCTTTTTGGCCTGGTAGCGTTTGCCGGGGAGGATCTGCCGCTGGGACTTGACATCGTAGAAGTACCGCTCAAAAACGAGGTCTCCTCCCTGCCCTTCCGAGGCGTCGCCGACGAAGAGGACGTTGGCCTGGATCGATTCCCAGTCCTTGAAAAAAATATTTTTTGGGTCGAGCGGCCGGACGTAACTGTAATAGCTTTTGGGGACAAGCTGAAAAATCCGGGTGTATTTGATGTCGTCGGACAGGACCTGATGGATCTCGTCGGAAGCGGCTTGGATTTGGGCCGACGACGAGCTCGCCACGAACTTGGGCAGGGCGAACGAGATGGCCGGCATCCCGCTGGTAATGGTCATCACGACGTCCTGCTGGGAAAAAACAAGCCAGGCCGCGGCCAGGACCAGAATTCCACAGGCAATGATTTTTGTTGTTTTCATTTGGAATGCTCGAAAATGAGGATGATGCCCAGATACTGCTCGTCATAATCGGCCGGGAGCGGCGGGAAGGGCGCCGAGTTCATGATCGCCCGCTTGGCCGAGGAGTCGAAGGCCGTGACATTGCTTGACTCTCTGACCTCCACATTGGAGATCGTCCCGTTTCTGAAAATGCGAAAATATACCGCCGTCTGGAGGGTCCCTTCGACGCCGGGATCGACCAGGGAGGTGAACCAATTGGAGGAAATCTTATCCCTGATCCATTGGAGATAATACTGGTAGGGGAAATTCGAGAGCCCGATCTGCCCTGCCAGACCCGATCCCGTCCCTTCGCCGAAGCCGGGCCCGCCGGCGCCGATGGTCAAGCCTGAGCCCTGGCCCGTCCCTGTTTTGGCCCCGGCCACCCCGCCCGATTCCGTCTCCGTGCTTGGCGCGGTCTTGGCCTTGGCATCCGGCTTGGAGATGACGGCCTGTTTGTCCGGTTTTTTCTTGGGCTCTTTTTTCGGCTTATCCACGGGATAGCGCAGGGACGACTTCGGAGTTTCCTGGAGCTTTTGGGCGGTCGTCAGGTCTCGCAGGGTCTGTTTTTTGATCTCCGTCGCGGCCAAAGAAGCTTTCGGCGCCGCCTTTGCGCCACCCCCGCCGCCGCCTCCTCTTCCTCCGCCCGGTGAGCCGACGAAGTTGAGCGGGATATAGCGGATCACACCCGTGCTCGATGGCTTGGGAAAGTGGGGTGAGGCGACGATGATGGCGAATAGGACAACATGGGCCGTAACGGAAAAAATCATCGCCCTTTGCAAAGCCTTGGGATTAATCGCTTGTCGGGCCGTCATTTCTTGTTTTCTTTGGCCTCTTTGGGCTGGGTCATCAGGCCGAGAAGTTCGATGCCGGCTTTTTTGATGATGTCCATGATCTGGATCACATATCCGTAGGGAAGAGATTCGTCGGCCTGGAGATAGATGACCTTTTTTTGCTTCCCGGAATAATATTCCTGGAGGCGCCGTTCCAGGAGGTTGATGTTGATCACGGAATTTTCGATATGAATGAATTTGTCCGGCGTCACGGTCAGGCGCAGCCCCTCTTCGGCCGGCGCGGTGTCGGTTTCTGCCTGGGGGAGGCTGACGCCGATCCCCGACTGCATCATCGGCGTGGTGACCATGAAGATGACGAGCAACACCAGCATGACATCGACAAAAGGAGTGACGTTGATTTCCGAGAGAGACGTGCCGATCTCTCTCTTGGCTCGGATGGACGGAAGCTTAGGAAGAACCATACAATCTATCTGCGATGCTTAAGAGTTCCAGGGAAAAATCCTCCATCTCGGAGATCTGATCTTTGATCCGGTGGAGGAACGTGTTATAGGCGATGACGGCGGGAATGGCGGCGAACAGCCCGAAGGCCGTCGCGATCAAGGCTTCGGCGATGCCCGGGGCTACCGAGATCAGGCTGGCCGACCGCGTCGAGCCGATTTTTATGAAGGCATCCATGATGCCCCAGACCGTTCCGAAGAGGCCGATGAAAGGCGTGACGCTTCCCGTTGTGGCCAGAAACGACATCATCTTTTCCATGCGGGACACTTCGGCGTTCGAGACTTTGGTCATGGCCCGGTTCAGGTTTTCCAACCGGGTGAAACTTTGGTTTTCGGACGGATTGGATTTGGCCAGGTAGGACATCTCCTTGAAACCAGCCTGAAAGATGGCGGCGAGGGGGCTGGCCTCATACTTTTTCGTCGCCTCTTGGACGTCGGCAAGGTTCCGGCTCTTCTTGTAGACGGACAAAAACCTTTGCGATTGGGCGGACGCGGACTTGAGGGATTTCCTCTTGAAGATGATGATCGTCCAGGAGAAGACAGAAAAAAAGAGGAGGACGAGCAAAATGGCCTGGACAACGAGGCTGGCGCCCATGATGAGCTTGAAAATATTCATGATACGTCTTTACAAAAGTAGCATAGGCAGGGGGGATTGTCAAATT
>Ga0315274_10006875_pt1 | contig 16534 bp, 10 predicted proteins | sample YL17G02_20_MG_FD_203700 | JGI IMG/M metagenome (GOLD analysis project Ga0315274, IMG submission 203700) | Sediment microbial communities from Yellowstone Lake, YNP, Wyoming, USA - YL17G02_20 | ecosystem: Environmental > Aquatic > Freshwater > Lake > Sediment | place: USA: Wyoming | collected...
ACCCGGATGTTGAAACATCGTCTACAAGGTACACAAAGCCGGCCTTCGCCGGCTAATTCGTATATTATAGAGCGTTCAGTCGGCGCAGGCCGACTTGGTGAATTTCGTAGCCGAGATTTCAATCTCCGGAAGCCCGACCGTGACCCGGATGTTGAAACATCGTCTACAAGGTACACAAAGCCGGCCTTCGCCGGCTAATTCGTATATTATAGAGCGTTCAGTCGGCGCAGGCCGACTTGGTGAATTTCGTAGCCGAGATTTCAATCTCCAGTTACCGGCTGGCAGATGAGATGACCTGATGAAAAATCCTTTCACCCAACTATATTTACATTGTGTTTGGGCGACATGGGATCGGTTGCCGTTGATTACCCCCAAGCTCGAGCAATCGGTTTATGCTGCCATCCTGACGAAGTGTCGTGAACTGAAATGCGAACCGCTGGCAATTAACGGCATGCCAGATCACGTGCATTTGCTGGTGAGGCTCCCTACCACCATTTCGGTAGCGCAATTGTTGAAAGAGGTCAAAGGGGCATCATCTCATCTGGTCACACACGAAATCGCGCCAGGTGAGTTTTTCAAATGGCAGGGAACGTATGGCGCCTTTACGCTGGCGAAATCAGCCGTGCCGGAGGTAAAAGCCTACATCGAACGGCAAAAAGAGCACCATGCTGAGAGAAGTTTTCGGCCTGAATGGGAACAAGCCGAAGCCGTAGATGAGTCCCACGCAGGTGGGACTTTACGCCCTTTGTAGCCGAGATTTCAATCTCCGGGAGCTTGCCCAGTGACCCGGATGTTGAAACATCGGCTACAATATACACAAAGCCGACCTTCGTCGGCTGGGCTGGATCCCACGCAGGTGGGACTTTGCGCCCTTTGTAGCCGAGATTTCAATCTCCGGAGGATAATAGAAAAATGATGCCCTGGAAAGACACTATCCTGTACCCCATCCTCAGTCCAGTCTTAAAAGCCGCGCTGCGGTTCATCAGCCGGAGGCGCCTGCCACAAACTCGCGGGAACCTGAACTTAAAGGGCCTCGAAGCGCCCGTGGAAGTGCTGCGCGACCGCTGGGGCATACCCCATATCTACGCTCACAATGCCCCCGATGCAGTCTTCGCCCAGGGCTTTGTACACGCCCAAGAACGCTTGTGGCAGATGGAATTCACCCGCCGCATGGTAGCCGGGCGGCTGGCGGAGGTGTTGGGCGAGGCAGCCCTGTCCTTCGACCGCGTCCTACGTACCCTGGGCCTGCGACAGGTCGCAGAGCTGGAAGCCCGCCAGATGCAGACGGATATTCGCTCCCTTACGGACGCTTATTGCGCGGGTGTCAATGCATGGATCGAGACTGCCGTAGCACGCCACAAGCTGCCGGTGGAGTTCCTGCTGTTGGGTTACGCGCCTGAAGCCTGGCAGCCAGCCGACACAACCAGCTGGGGCAAGCTGATGAGCTGGAGTCTGGCAGCCAACTGGGACTCTGAATTCATGAGGCAGCAAATCACCCAGCGCCTGGGGGCCGAAAAGACAGCGGAATTGGAAATCGGAGCCGATAAAGCCTGGGCTGTGATCCTGGATGCGGGTCAAGCGTTGGCTGGGGGAGCTTCGGTGGATGCCACGCGCGCCTTCACCGGCCCACGTGCCGGAGAAGGTGTGGGCAGCAATAACTGGGTGATCCACGGCTCGCGCACTGCCACGGGCAAGCCTCTGCTGGCGAATGACATGCACCTGGGTATGACGGCGCCCGCCATCTGGTTTGAGAATCACCTGGTGGGCGGCGAGCTGGATGTCACCGGGATCACCTTCCCAGGCGTGCCGCTGGTGGTGGCAGGGCACAATCCGCATGTCGCCTGGGGATATACCGATGGCTTTGCGGATGTGCAGGATCTCTATGAAGAACACCTGCGTCCTTCCGCTGAGAATGGCTGGGAGTATGAGTTCAAGGGCCAGTGGCTTCCGGCAGCCGTGCGCAAAGAGGAAATTCGCATCAAGGGCGGTAAAAGCACGCTGGAGGAAGTGGTGGTCACCCAGCATGGGCCGGTGATCAACCTGCTCTTCAAAGATGCCTTCCCGGAGGCGCCGTCTATGGCCTTGCGCTGGACGGCATTGGAACCCGAGACCATTATTCAGGCGCTGTACGGTATGAACACGGCCCGCGACTGCCAGGAATTTCGCCAGGCGCTGCGTTACTTTGACAGCCCATCCCAGAATACCGTATACGCAGACACGCAAGGCAACATCGCTTACAGTTTGACTGGCAAAATCCCCATGCGCGCCAGAGGGGACGGCTCGCTTCCCTCGCCGGGCTGGACCGGGGAGTATGAGTGGCAGGGAACTATCCCGTTTGAGGAGCTGCCGCACCTGTACAACCCGCCGCGCGGCTATGTCGCCACCGCCAACAATGCAGTACACCGTCCCGACGGATGTTCTATATCCGCCTTCCCCCATTTCATCAGCCGGGACTTTGTGGTTTCCGATCGGGCGGGGCGCATCGTGGAGCTGATCGAGGCCAGCCAAAAGATTGACATCCCCTACATCCAGAAGATGCACTTCGACCAGGTTTCGCTGAGCGCCCGCACCCTGGCCCGCCGTCTGGGTGCGTTAGAGGTCTCAGACCCGGATTTACACGAAATTGTGCGCCAAATGCGCACGTGGGATGGGAAGCTGGAGGCCGGATCCCACCTGGCGACGGTTTATGAGGCCACCATCCGCCAGGCCTTGCGCCTGCTTCTCGACCACCACCTGGGCGATCTGGGCGTACGCGCTCAGGGCAAGGGACCGGCTTCCGGCCTGTGGTCCAATCATTGTTGGGAATGGTTCATTGGGCTGCTCGACCAACCCGATTCCCCCTGGTTCAACCTTGGGAAGGGTGAGCGGCGTGACGATGTGCTGCGCCTGGCGCTGTGCCAGGCAGTCGATTTTCTGAAGGGCGAGATTGGCCCGGGACCGAAAGACTGGGCGTGGGGCAAGCTGCACCAACTCACCTTCAAGCATGTGCTGGGCCAACAGAAGCCGCTGGATGCGATCTTCAACCTTGGGCCTTACGAAATCGGTGGAGATGCCAGCACCGTATGGGCCGCTTACGCCAGCCTGCATGACCTGGATCCCCAAGTTCACACCGGGCCGCCCTTCCGCTTTATCGCTGACCTGTCCGACCTGGACCATTGTTGGGGGGTACTGGCCCCGGGCCAATCCGGGCACCTGGGCAGCCCGCACTATGCAGATGGTATACAGCCCTGGTTCACGGCTGTATACCATCCTATGCTCTTCCGCCGCGCCGAGGTGGAGCAGAACCTGGAAGCGCGGCTGGTGCTTGATCCACTAAATAGTTAGAGCGTTCGGTAACTACCTTGACCGCGCTAGATTTCCGCCAAAACGCTGGTCTCGATACGGCAAAGAACGCCTACTCGACCAGCAAGCTACTTTGTTGATGAGTTTCCGAACGCTCTCCAGTTACTCATAACGCAGCGCCTGCACGATCTCCATTTTTGCCGCCTGGCGGGATGGAATGATCGCAGCCAGCGCCCCAAACAGCAGGCCGATCACGATCGCCGCCAGGAGCCCCACCGCGGGGAAAAAGTAAGCTAAAGGAAAGCCGACCACATCCATCGCACCGACCAACAAATATCCCAGGTACAGCCCGGCAAGCAGCCCGAAGGCCGTGCCGAAGGCTGCCATCAGCAAAGCTTCAGCCAGCACCATGCGGCGTATCTGCTGCCGGGTGGCCCCCACGGCGCGCAGCATGCCGATCTCGCGCGTGCGCTCGATCACACTGATCGCCAGGGTGTTGAGCATGGCGATTAACGATGGCACGGCCAGGAAAACGTACAGGATGAAAATCGCCGAAAACGCTACTCGGAACAAAGAGCTCATTTGCTTGTAGTACGCATCACCCTCGATAAGGGTAAACTGCGGGTAGTCTTGCCGGATGGCCTTCATGGCAGCCGCCACTTTAACCGCATTGGCGTCGGGGGTCAGGTTCAGCTGGATGAAGATATCATCGGTCTTATGAAAATCTGCTGCCAGGTTGGTCTGCGAGATGTAGGCCGTATTAATCTTGGCATTCATGAAATCACCCGCCACAGCCACCACACGGTACTCTTGGGTTCCTTCGGGCGTGATCAAGGGGACGAGGTCGCCTACTTTGAGGCCAGCCGCGGCGGCTAAAATTGGATTGGCAATCAGCGTGCGCGTGCCTTCCAATTCAGCAAATGCCGTACCGGACTCACCGGCGTCGAACTGTAACCCCGATACCTGCGGGAAGGCCACCGGATCGATGCCTAACAGCGATACGGTAATTCCTTTTTTCGACGAGGACCCTTTGCTGAAGACGGGTTTCACATCGGCGATGGTGGTGGCATAACGGAAGGTGCTGACCGGCCCAACGCCCTCGATCTGCCGCAAGCGCTGCACCAGGGTTGCATTGGCGCCCACGTTATTCTGCCAGACACTGATCGCCGGCGGGATAAACAGGTAATCGCTGCCCAGGCTCTTCTTGAGGATGCCCAGGAAGCCCTGCTGGATGCTCGTACTCATTCCGCCCAGCGCCACGATGATGGCCATGGCGATCATGGTCGTGCTGGCGGTCACGGCGGCGCGCGACGGCTGGCGGGCCAGGTTGGCCTGCGCCAGGATCCCCGTCCCCTGGCGGGCATACACCAGGACCAGCAGCTTCCCGAAGATCAGCGAGAGCGGGCGCACGAGTGCCGGGGCGATCAGGATCAACCCGCACAGGAAGATCAGCGCTCCGAGGGCCAGCAGTCCCACCTCCTGCGTAAACAACAACAGCAGGGCAATAACGATCAAGACGATCCCGAGGATGGCGCTGGCGCCAATCATACGCCGGTAAGAGACGCCTGCTACCGAGGGGCGCAGCGCTTCGAGCGGCGTCACACGCCCGGCAGAGATGGCTGGGAACAGGCCGGCTAACACGGTGACGCCCAGGCCGAGAGCGATCGTCACCACCACAATCCCGGGCGAGATCACCGGCCAGCCGAAGGTCAGGTGAATGAACTGCTGCATCATGGGAGAAATAGCGCCTAACGCGGCCGCGGCCAACAGGTAACCGAGTGCCATCCCCAGCAAGGTGCCAATGCTGCCCTGCACCAGGCTCTCCGCCAGGATGATACCGATGATGGTTCGGCGGCTGGCACCCACCGCGCGCAGCATGCCGATGTCACGGCGCCGCTCAGCCACAACCGTGCGAAAAGTATTGAAGATAATGAAGGCGCCCATGAACAACGCCAGGAAACCGAAAGCATTGAAACCCACCTGAGCCGCCTGGATCGTGCCAAATACCTCACTGGCGCTGGACAGCGTACCAAAGACATAGTTGTCGCCCAGGCGCTCCTGGATGGCCTGCTCGATTTCTTTGCGGCGAGTTTTGTCGGTGGTGTTATAGTTGGCTTCGATGGTGTTGATCCGGCCGGGTTCGTTGAACAACACCTGAGCCTCGGGCAGCGTCACCAACACTTCCTCGTTGCCGGGCAGGGTGCGCGGCGGGCGGATGCCCACAATGGTGAGCTTCATCAACCCCTGGGCGGTTGGCAGGGGCAGCGTGTCGTTGACCTTCAGATCGAGAATATCTGCCAGGCTGGCCGCGATCACCGCGGCTGTGGTATCGTCGGATTTCAGGAAACGTCCCTGTCCTTCCTGAAGCGTATAACTGCGAACGGCTTGAGCGCCGTTCACATCCAGGCCGATCAGCGACAGCGTGCTAATTTTGTCGGCGGTTTTGGGATCATTGTCGAAAAAGTCGGTTGGCAGGTTGATCGGGCGCCCCAGGAACCCGTAAGCCGCGCGCACACCGTTCACCGCTTTGACTTCATCGAGAACGGCCGGCGCAAAACTTTCCCCGGTCCTGAAGGTGATGGTCATGTCCACCTGGTCCGAGGCGGCCAGCATGTTGGCCTGAAAAGCTCGCATCATCGTCGGGACCAGGATGTTCATCATAAAGATGACCAGCACGCCGAACATCACGGCCAGGGTAGTAAGGGTTGTTCTGAGTTTACGTCCCCACAAGTAGCGGGAGGCGAGGGTGAATTGGATGTTCATATCTCAGTCCCCTATCTGCTTTATCTTCCCGCTGACCAGCTCGGCGTTCCGGCCGTTGCTGCCATCCAGGATGGTCTCGTCCACGATTTTGCCATCCTTCAAGAACACGATGCGGCTGGCATAGGAGGCGATGCGCGGGTCATGCGTGACCATTACGACCGAACGTCCCCATTCATCTGCAACTTTACGCAGCAGACCGGCAATCTCGTCAGAGGCGCGCGTGTCCAGGTTGCCGGTGGGCTCATCGGCCAGGATCAAAACAGGCTTGGCTACCAGGGCGCGGGCAATGGCGACGCGCTGCTGCTGCCCGCCAGACAGCTGGTCGGGACGGTGGTGATGGCGGTCGCCCAGGCCCACTTTGCCCAGCCACTCGGCGGCCTGGGTGTTGGACTTGGCCTGGCTGACTCCATCCAGCAGCAGAGGTAAAGCCGCGTTTTCGGTGGCATTGAGCACCGGGATCAGGTTATAGAACTGGAACACGAAGCCGATCTTGCGGCGGCGCAGCTCCGACAGGGCGGTATCCTCCAGGCGGTCGAGGGCCTGTCCATCAATGGTGACCTGCCCCTCGGAGGGTCGGTCCAGCCCGCCGATCAGGTGCAGCAGGGTGGATTTTCCACACCCGCTAGGGCCCATTACGGCGATGAATTCACCGGCCTCTACCTTCAAGTTCACATGGTCCAGGGCGGTCACGGCGGTTTCCCCGGAGCCATAAACCTTGGTTAAGTTCGATGTTTGAATGAGAGACATAGGATATTCCTTCTACAATTTCTTCGGCCTGCCTCTGGGCCTTACTTCCGGTTCTGGCATGGGCTGGCGTTTCACTTCATCCAGCCGGGCTTCGATCATGTCCAGCCAGCGCAGGTCGGCCTCAACGTGCATGATGGTCTTATCGAACAAGAAGATCTGAGCCAGCTCGGACTTCGGATCGGCGCGGGCGCGGCGAGTTGTAAGATCGTGCAGCTCCTGGTAAAGCCGGCTGCGCTGTGACTGGATCACGCGGTAAGGGCCGGCGCCCGCACCTCCGGCACCATCTGCAGCCAGGCTCAACATCAACTTGACATAGAACTCGTCCCGATGGTGCTCGCTCTCCACGCCGCTCTCGAACCAGGCGGCCAGCTCGGTCTGGCCCTCCTCCGTGAGGGCATAGATATGCTTCTCCGGCCCGCTGTCCTGTTCGATCTGCTCCTGCCGGATCAGACCGCCCTCTTCCAGGCGGGCCAGGGTGGTGTAAACCTGGGCCGGTTTCACATCCCAGAGCTCTTCACCTCCCACCAGCGCCTCGAAAGCGGCGCGCAGATCGTACCCGTGACGGGGGCGTTGGGCAAGCAGGCCAAGCAGGGCGTTTCGAACGGACATCGGATAATTTACTCTACGAGTTAGTGTTTATATAATAAATATAAAACAAGTTACTAGATTTGTCAAGCCCCCTCTTACGAGTAGTTCTGATATATTCCGAAACAAGACTCGGGTGGCAGCATAGCTGCCACCCGAGTCTTGTTTCGAGTTCATTCATACGCCAGCACATCCCGCACCGTCAGCCGCACAGCGCGCATGGCGGGCACCAGGCAGGCCAGCACAGCCAGCATCAACACCCCTGCCAGCCAGTTCACCAGCCCGCTCCAGCCGAAGGCAAACTTTAGCGGGGATTGGAACATGGCGGCCCCCACCCCGCTGTCCAGCGCCAGGGTGACCGGGAACGAGAGCGGTATCGCCAGAGCCCAACTGATCAGGCCGATCAGCAATCCTTCCACCAGAACCACCCGCATCACCGAGCCATTCGAAGCGCCGATCGCCCGCAGCACGCCGATCTCGCGCGTGCGCTCAAGCACATTCATGCTCATCGTGCCGGTCAGACCCAGGCCGCCCACCACGGCGATCATGGCAGCCATCACCAGCAGGAAGTACACGAACACATCCAGCGTAGCAGCCTGCCCTTTGCGCCATTCCTCGCCCAGGGTCAGCTGCGCCACCGGGATGCCGGCCTGCTTGAAGCGGCTCTCGATGGCCTTGGCAACCTGTTTCTGCGCCGCCAGGTCCTTGGCAACCGTAGCGATGCGTAGCTCGTTCACCTGGCCCGCTGCGCCGAGCTGCTGGCTCAGGTAGGAGGCGTTGACGTACAGGATCGGCGGGTTCACATTGCCCGCCACGCGGTGCAGGCCGACGATCTGCCAGGTGGTATCCTGATCGTTGACACGCAGCACGATCTCGCGGCCGACAGCCAGCTCAGGGTGCTCGCGAACCACGCCGCCATCCGTGACCACCACCAGGGCATTCTGGTCTTCAGGGGTCAGCCAGCGCCCGTAGGTGATCTGCAGCGGGTCCAGGCGGGTATTGGCCGGGATGGCAGTCAAGCCGACATCCATCGCCTGGCCGGGATCGGCCATCTGGGTGCGCCCGTTGAACCAGCCCCAGCCTTCCACATATTCGATGCCCGGGATGCCCTCAATTTCCTGCACAAGGGTTTCCATGGGGTAGGGCTGGTTGAAGGTCAGCTTGACATCCGCCAGGTAATAGACCTGGAATTCATCCAGCGTATGGGCAAACGTCACCTTCAGGTTGAATACGGCGATGAAGATCGCCCCACCCAGGGTGAGAACGATCAGGGTCATGATCAAGCGCCCCTTGCGACGGAAGGTATTGCGTAGAGAAAGGGCCATCGCCGGCGAGGCATGCAGGGCCGAGGCGGTCGGGCGGCTGCTCCGGACGGCCCGCCCCTTCTTCTCCTGTTCCATCATGCCATAGTCGCTGAGGGCGCGGCGGATGGTGATGCGCGTGCCGCTCAACACCGGGACCAGCGCGGCGATCACCGGCACGACCAGCGCGGCGATAACCTGGGCCACGAGCGCATTGGGGGCCACGCGGAAGGCACGCAAATCAAAGTTCAGAAAATCACTCAACATGCCGGAGGTGGCATAAGCCGCCACCGCCGCCAGCGGCACAGCCACCAGCAGCGCCACCACGCCAAAACACAGCACCAGCGCCAGGTACATGGCGATGATCTGACGGGCGGAACCGCCGATCGCTTTCATGATGCCGATCTGGCGGATGTGCTGCCCGAGCAGCGAGGTGATGGTGTTGACCACCAGGAACATGCTCAGCAGCACGATCAACACGCCCAGGATGGTCAGCACAACCATCACACCGCTGGCAATATCGCTGGAAAAGTGACGGCCCGGGCTGACCACCAGCGTGAACAATACTTTGACCCCATGGGCCTGCATCTGTGCCGCCGCGGCCTGCGCTACCTGGAGCACATACTTGTCATCGCGCTTGCGCTCGCTGACGGTGAACAACAATTCGGTATAGGGCTCACCCTCGCCGGATACACCGCCCAGCTTTTCCAGCATAGCAGGATTGACGAAACCATTGATCGTTTCGGTGAACAGGCTGGAGGGGATGGACACATCCCGTACCAGGCCCGCCACGCGCAATTCCATCACGCTGCCGTCGGACCGCTCGATTTTCACGATATCGCCGGCTTTCACCTTCAGCATGTTGAGGGAGCTGCGTTCGATCCAGATCTCGCCATCCGCCAGGGGTGGCACAGAGCTGTCTCCATCGGGGCGGATGCGGCTGAGGCGGGCCGACTCCAGGGAGGGGAGACCGGTCAACTGGATGTTGGCACGCTTCTCATCGGGGAGGAGCAGGCGGACCTGCAGGGATCGACGCCCTTCCGCATCTGCCACCCCGGGCACCTGCCGGATGGCATCTACCAGCTCTTCGTCAAACGGCTCACTGAAGATCATGGCAGCGTGGGGGTTGGCGGACTGGTAGTCGGCGTCCATGTCGGGCATGAAGATCGCCGCAACACCGGTGACGAAGCCGATGGCGAACACGCCGACGGCGATGGTGAGGACGGTGAGCAGGGTGCGGGTTTTATTGGCCCGTAAATCAGAAAGGATTTTGCGTAAGCGGGGGTTGTTCATGACTACACCTTCATGTGGGCAGGATAGCCTGCCAGGCTGCGCTTGGCTGAATGAACAGCTTCGCTGTCCAGGGCAACAGACTCAGCGAAGCGGTGATCTGTACCGCCCAGCACGGCTTTGGCCACCTGCCCGTTGAAAACTTCGCCGTCGGTGATGATCACCGAGCGTTGTACACGGCGGGCCAGGCTGGCGTCGTGGGTAACGATGACAAAGGTCTTGCCCTGGGCCACAAGCCTCTCGAACAGCTCGAAGACGGCTTCGGCGGTTTTTGAGTCCAGGTTTCCGGTAGGCTCATCGCCGACGATGACGGGCGGGTCGTTGGCGAGGGCGCGGGCGATAGCGGCGCGCTGTTGCTGCCCGCCGGAGACCTGCGAGGGCAGCTTGTGGGCCTGTTCAGCGATCTCCACCAGCTCGAGCAGGTGCATGGCGCGCTCCACGCGCTCGCGGGTCGAGTAGCGATGGCAAAAATCCATCGGCAGCAGCACGTTCTCGAGCACGGTGAGGGTGGGCAGGAGCTGGAAAAATTGGAAGACAATGCCCAGGTTGCGCCCACGCCATACCGCCATCTGGCCTTCACTGAGCTTATGGACGGGGGTATCCCCCACCCACACTTCACCGGCGGTGGGACGGTCGATACCAGCGATCATGTTGATCAGGGTGGTTTTCCCGCTGCCCGATTTGCCGACGATGCTGACAAACTCTCCAGCATGGATGTTGAGGTCAATCCCCTTGAGGGCTGGGAATTCTCCGGCAGCTGTAAAGTAGGATTTTTGCACTCCGCGCAGGCGGATTAAAGCCGGGCTGCTCTCTGGCTGGTGACCATCCGGCTGCAGGCCGCTGAGTTTATTTTGAGAACCATTTTGCTTGAACATAACCTTTTCATTTCCTCGTTTTCATCCAGATAAAATCTCGAAAATTGGAGGGCGGGCCTTCGTCCGCCCTCCAATTTTCGGAAAAAAGGTGCTTTGATGTACGCCAACATCATAGCACCCGGTCTAAAATCTTACCTATCCGCCCGCTAACAGCCAGCCATCAAGATACGATACGGCAGCGGATAATTTCATGTCCGTTGTTCCATTACAAAAATGAATAGCGGTTACGCTCTTAAAATAACCGAGATTAGGTGATATGTCATCACCCAATCTCGGTGATTATTGTGATTGTTCAACGGAATTTACAGCGTGGAGGTCGCGCCGCCATCCAATCGCCAGACTGTGCGTTTGCGTTGTTCAAGCGATAACCCTAAAGCAGATACTGCAGCCAGAACAGCCGGTTCTAGACATTGCACGGTGTGGCAATTGCCAGAGAACACTTCTGACCAGACAGTGTCATGGTAATCGACGATATTGAGCCGGGCTAACTTCCACTCCAGCCAGCGGTTCGAGCATGTGATTCCGTTGGTAATGTGCACACAGTGCCGCGAGCGGCGCATATTGTGAATTGGTCAATTACAAAAATGAATATACACGGTTCTTGACGAGAGGCCATCTCAGTAGTATAGTAACCGCGCAATTTGGACCCTCGTTAGGTGAGGCGTCTGCGTGAGACACAGGCCGCTGCTCCGGAACGTCGAGAGACGCCAAGGGGTAGACCAGGTAAGGCCGGATTAAGGCTTCGCTCAAAGTGGCTGGGAACGATTTTCTTTCCGCTCCCTACGACACGCAGTGCTAAATCTCAACCAGGGGGGTAGCCGAACGGTTTGTTGCCGTTCGGAGTGTTGGTATACACACGGCCTCCCTGGTTCCTGCGGACGCCCCAAGAGCGGGCTTACCGGACGGGAGGCTTTCTATTTGCCCGTGTGACATGACTGGAACGAACGGTGTAATTCGGAGGTACTTATGGCCTTCCTGAGCGAACTTATCGGAAAACCCGTGACGGATGTGGACGGGAAAAAGATTGGCACCTTGAAAGATCTGATTGCCAGACAGTGGGCAGACCTTTCTCACCCGGTAATTGAGGCATTGGTCATCAACCAAAAAGGCGATCCGCTGACCATCCCCTATGCCTCCGTAGCCGTACTGCTCTCCCCGGTCATTCCCCTCAAGTGCAAAGCAGATGAGCTTCAACCTTACACCCCAGACGAGGAAGATATCTTCCTGGCACGCGATGTGCTGGATAAGCAGATCATCGATACCGAAGGCGCGCGCGTGGTGCGCGTCAACGATCTGGAGCTGATGCGGGTGAACGGGAAATTCCTGGTGAGCAATGTGGATATCGGCGGGATGGGAATCCTGCGCCGGGTGGGCCTGGGAGAGGCGATAAGGAACGTGGCTGGGCGCATGAAATTCGCCTTTCCGCAGCATTACCTGTCCTGGGACGATGTCGAGCTGTTACGTCACGACCAGTTCATGCGCTTAAAAGTACCTGTGGGAAAAATTGCCGAGCTTCACCCGGCAGATGTTGCAGATATCCTCAGCGATCTGAACCGCCTGGAAAGCGGCCAGTTCCTGGAAGCCCTGAGCCTCGAAGATTTGGCGGATACCCTGGAGGAAGTGGAGCCTGAATACCAGGCCAGCCTGGTGGAAGGCATGCCGGACCAGAGGGTAGCCGATGTGCTCGAGGAGATGGAGCCTGACGAGGCAGCCGACCTGCTGGCAGAGCTTCCGAAAGAGCGCAGCCAGGATTTGTTGGAGCTGATGGAGGAAGATGATGCGGAAGACGTCCGCAAGCTGTTGGCTTACCCCGAAGATACCGCCGGCGGGATCATGACCACCGAGTACGCGGTCGTGCGGCCCGAATACACCGCCGGACAAGCCATCCAGGTCTTACGGGAGACTGAGAACGAAGCGGAGACCATTTTCTACGTTTACGTCACCGATGCGGAGAACCACCTGGTGGGAGTCTTCTCCTTGAGCGCGCTGATCTTTGCAGAACCGGAGAAGCTGGTACAGGAGTTTATGCACAAACGCGTGATCAGCGTGAAAATCATGGATGAACAGGACGATGTGGCCCAGGTAATCTCGAAATACGATCTATTGGCGGTGCCGGTCGTGGATGAACAGAACTGCCTGCATGGGATCGTCACTTCCGACGATGCCCTGGATAAGATCATCCCCACCGCCTGGAAGAAACGTCTGCCGCGCTTTTACCGGTAGGGTGACAGGGGATACCCATGCAAAAAGGTCTGCTCGCCAAAAGCAAGCGATTCTTCTTCTCCAGCCTGGGGAAACGGTTGTTGATCTTCCTGTCCGTCTTCGGCCCGGCGACGATCACAGCCATGGCCGACAATGACGCCGGAGGCGTGGCAACGTACTCGGTAGCCGGCGCCAAATTGGGCTACCCGATCCTTTTTCCGTTGTTAATCATCACCGTCTTGCTGGGCGTCACCCAGGAGATGGGGATGCGCCTGACCGTCATCACCCGCAAGGGACTGGCCGACCTGATCCGCGAGAAGTGGGGGGTAAAAGCCTCCCTGCTGATCTTCATCAGCCTGTTGATCGCCAACATGGGAACGCTCTTCACTGAGCTTTCAGCCGTCAAGACCACCAGCGCCATGTTCAATCTGCCGGGTATCCCCTTCATGATCGTCATCGTGCTGGTCTCGTTTGTGTTTGTCACCAAAGGGAATTACAAGCTGACCCAAAACATCATGCTGGTGGCCTGTTTGTTTTATCTATGCTACGTCTTTTCGGCCATCAAGGCCAAACCGGATTGGGGACTGGCTTTTAGCAACCTGCTCTACCCCCATGGCGTGCCGATGACCTCTACCTACATGAGGGATTTCCTGATCATTGGGATGGGCGTGCTGGGCACCACCATCACCCCGTGGGGGCAGTTTTTCATCAGCAGCTTCGCTTTCGATAAAAAAATCGAGAAGGGCAAGGTCAGCTATTCACAGCTCGAGACGTATTGGGGGGCATTCTTAACCGACTTTTTCTCGTTCTTCATGATTGTAGCCACCGCTGCTACCCTGTTCGTCAACCAGATCCCGCTGGTGTCGGGAGAACAGGCCGCCCTGGCGATCAAGCCCTTTGCTGGCAACCTGGCCGGGGCGCTGTTCGCCCTGGGCATCCTGAACGCCGGGTTCATGGGCCTGGTGATCGTGTCGTTATCCACGGCGTATGCGTTTGCCGAGTTTTTCGGCCTCTCGGGCAGCCTGAACGACACCTTCGACAAGAGCAAAGTCTTCTATTTTCTGTTTATCGGACAGTTGACGGTGGCGGCATTCGTCAACTTCCTGCCCGGTATCTCTTTGTTCGAGCTGGCGGTGGCCACGCAGGTGGTGAATGCCATCGCCCTGCCGCTGGTTTTCTTTTTCCTGATCAAGCTGACCAGCAGCAAAGAGCTGATGGGGGAATTTGCCAACAACCGTTTCCAGAAATATTTCGCCATTGTTTGCACGATAGTCATTGTGGTCGCGGCGATGTTTACGGTGGTTACGGTGGTGCTGAGGTTGTGATATGCTTGGGGGTATGATTCTTCGCTATAGAAAAAATCGGACGCTGATTTTCGCTGGTAAAAACATTTTAACAAGACCAGGACGCAGATGTCGCAGATTTTCAAGATGATATAGATAAAAAAACCTGCCGCGGAAAACCGGCTGCCACCTTCACCCCCACACCAACCCTATCCTCGGCCGTCTCCCCCGCCCAGCTGGCCCCAATAACTGCCACGCCGGCCCCCTCCGCCACCCTCGCCCCCACACCCACTGAAACGCCATTGCCCGCCTCCGCGCCCACCGCCACGCGCACGCGGCCGGCCCACGCCCACGCCCAGAGCGACCCAGACGCTGCACCCGACACGCTGGCCACTACCACCGCCAACGGCATGGAATGGCTGGACGCTCTCACCGGCTGGCGATTGAGCGACAACGGCGACGGCGCTTATGACCTCGAACAAACCCGCGATAGCGGTCAGAGTTAGAGCAAGATCAAGACCGTCTTGTGGCAGGGCCAGCTCGATTTCGTCAGCGAGTAGGCTGGTTGGGCCATCGCACACCTGGGGGAGGCGGCGGCTTTTCTCAGAACCACCGACGGCGGGCAAACGTGGGTCGAGATCAAGCCGGTGGTGGGGCCGTAAATTAATCTTCCCGAAAGCTTTAGCGGTGGTTTGTACCGCCGCTTTCGGGAAGATCGCCCAATGCGGTCTCATTTCAAGCTCACTACAAACGAGGAGTTTGAAGATTTGTATGGAAAAGGTCACACTCCCTGAAACCCCACGCAGGTGTGGTTTCGTGCTTTATGTAGATGAAATTTCAATCTCCAGTCATGGATTGGGGTAAAAGTGTTAATTTCTTAGTTCCCATAAATCGGTGGCAATGGGCTCGAGGGCATGTGACCCATCCCATGCCTCTCCCGAAAATGGTATACTTCCCCAGGCAGGGGTATCCCCCCACGATTGCAGGAGCTTCCCGCATGGCGATCGATCTCAAAACATGGACGAAAGACCTGTTCAACGTTACCGGTTCGGCCCTGGCCGGGCCCGCCGGGGCGCTGATCGGCAGTCTGACCGGGGGGTTGGTGTCTGCCCTCTTGCCTGGCACGTCGGATCTGTTTGTCAAAGTCTCCAAGAGAATCATACCCGATACACTGGATAATTCAGCGAAAGCGCTGTTCAAGCGGCTTGACCCGATCGAAAAAAGGCGCATCAACCACGATCTGCAAGCCGCCTTGCGTGACGCGCTGCGCGAGGCCATCTACGATCTGGGCGGCGAGCGTTGTTTTCCACAAGTGTGGGGCGAACGGCCACGCCAGGTGCCTGCCGGCCTTATCTACCTCGCCACCCCACAGGGGGAAAAACTGTGGCAAGAACAGGCGGATGAAGTGCATCCGCACCCGCTGGCAGAACAGGTTTGCCATTTCTTCAAGGAAATGCTCAACGCCATCGCTGAGCAGCGCCTCTTACCACTCGATCCACCCCTCGATCAGCCAGCCGTCGAAGGGTATGCATTTTATCTGGAGGCCGAAACCCCCCAGGCCTTGACCGAAACCTTCTTCAGCCGGGTGATCCAGCCCCTCTTGCGGAGTGTTGGCACACTGCTTGGTGAGCTGCCCGATCTCGAGGCCGGCCTGCGCCACGATCTGATCGACCGGGCATTGTTCCACCTGGGCGAGATGCTCAAAACCCACTCCCCTGCCTGGAATGCCTACAACCGCCTGACGCTGGAGGCGCTGCGCAGCCAGGTCCGCCGCATCGATTCCCCGAAAAACGAAATCCTCATCCTCCTGGACAGGCTGCTGAAGTCGCCGGAAATGGAGGGGGTAGATAGAACACAACCAGCTGCTGGCCGAGCGGCCCTGGCTGAGTGGACCGACAGCCTGGCCGATTTGCTCTCTGCCACCGGCCGCCTCGAAAAGCAGGCGAGTGAGAGCTTCGAGGCCGTGCTGGCCCGCCTGGGTGAGCAGCAAGACGAGGCCCTCATGCGCTTCAACCTGCTGCTGGCTGCTGCCGGGCGCGTTGAAACGGAAGCGGAGGATGCCGTTCGGAGTGCGAGCGGCGAACATCCGGGGGAGCGCGTCCTGCGTTTCAACGAAGATGGGAGTTATTCTATTGAAGGCACGTCAGCCGTGGCGGTGAATGAGCCGCCCGCGCCCGGCAGCCCGCCCTTCAAAGGCCTGCAATCT
>Ga0315274_10006876_pt1 | contig 16532 bp, 16 predicted proteins | sample YL17G02_20_MG_FD_203700 | JGI IMG/M metagenome (GOLD analysis project Ga0315274, IMG submission 203700) | Sediment microbial communities from Yellowstone Lake, YNP, Wyoming, USA - YL17G02_20 | ecosystem: Environmental > Aquatic > Freshwater > Lake > Sediment | place: USA: Wyoming | collected...
CCCGTAACGCAAATACATCCGCTTTAGCATGGCAACCCAATCACAAGCTTCAGTCCCGCCCTGACCGGCATGAATTGACAAGATTGCATCTGAAGTATCGTATGGCCCGGATAAAAAGGTTCCCAGTTCCAGTTTATCCAGGGTTTTACCAAAATCAGCCAATTCTTTGGTAATAAAATCAAGATCGGCTAAAGCATCTTCTTTGGTAATTTTTAGTAATTCCCTCAAAGAAGCAAGTTTTTCTTTTAATTTTTCCGCTTCACCAACTTCCTCTTTTAAACTGTCTAATTTTTTTAGCAGTTGACTGGCTTTTTCCTGATCTTGCCAAAAACCGGATCTGTTGGTTTCAGTTTCCAATAACTTTATCTGCCCGCGTTTCCCGGCTAAATCCAGCTTGCCTAAAATTACATCAAGTCGCGAGCTGGCTTTTTCTATGGAATTTTCCAATTCTTTTTTTATCATTAATTATCTTTTAGAAGCTGCTTACAGATTTCTTCGCTGACGCTCCTTCTTATTTTTTTAAGTTCGGCGCTAGGCAAATCTTTGAGCTGAGAACTTCCCGAAGCGGTAATATTATTAATTTCTTCTTTAATTTGGCCAATAACTTCACTTTTTTGAATTCTATCCTGGGCATATAAACCTATGGCTTTCTTGGTATCGGTCTCACCCAAAACTTTACCTAACTCGCGGTCAACTAACCCAGTTTTGGCCAGCAGACTATTTTTAGTCTCTAAGAGGACATTATCCAGACTAATATCTTTTTGGCCTTTTACGTACCTTGCCCAAACAAACTTTACCGTTACCAAACCCAATCCAATAACTAAAACAATCGAAATAATTCTAAATAAAAACCTCATAGACCAATTTTACTACAAAAAAGTTAATTTCTCTTCCCCGGCTGCCAGAAACGTAATAAAAGAGAATTGGAAACCACGGAAACGGAGCTTAATGCCATCGCTAGACCGGCATACTCCGGCCTCAAAACCAAACCTGCCCAGGCAAAAACCCGAGCGGCAATGGGAATACCTAAAACATTATAAACAAGGGCATAAAATAAATTTTGTTTGATTTTAGCCATTGTTCGTTGGGAAATCTCTAAGGCCTGGAAAATATCCCGAACATCGTTTTTGACTAAAACTATGTCGCCGGCTTCCAGGGCGACATCGATACCCTTACCCATAACAATGCCCAAGTCAGCGCCGGCCAGTGCCGGGGCATCGTTGATCCCGTCACCAACCATGGCTACCTTTTTGCCTAAATGTTGCAATCTCCTCACCTCTTTTAATTTATCTTCCGGTAAAACTTGAGCCAAAATTTTGTCAATCCCCAACTTTCCGGCAATCGTCTGGGCAGTTCGGCGATTATCGCCGGTAATCATATAAATTTCATAACCTTTTCTTTTTAGCATTTCTACCGCTTCCTTAGAACTTGGTTTTACCTTATCGGCTACGGCAATTAGTCCAATCAAATCTTTCTGAATTGCTAGTGATATTACAGTTTTACCCTCTTTTTCCAACTGCTCAATTTTTTCATTACTATCCTGGTTAATTATTATTTTATTTTCTTCCAAAAAATTTTTAGTTCCTAAAATTATTTTTGATTTTTGATTTTTGATTTTTGATTTTCCAATGATTCCTTTGCCAGGAATCGCTTGGAAATCTTCAATATCTATCAAAACAACTTTTTCTTCCTTTGCTTTAGCGACTATTGCTTCGGCTAAAGGATGTTCGGAATGGTTTTCCAGGCTGGCAGCCAGCTGGAGGATTTCCCTCTTATTCAGATTATTAAGTTGGGCAATATCAGTTACTGTGGGTTTACCGATGGTTAATGTCCCTGTTTTATCAAAGATTATTGTGTCAACTTGTCCGGCTTTTTCCAGAGCTTGGCCACCTTTTATCAGAATTCCGTTTTCGGCTGCCCGGCCAGTCCCCACCATCAAAGCAGTTGGTGTCGCCAAACCAAGAGCACAAGGACAGGCAATTACTAAAACCGATGTAAACGCCAGTAGGGCATAAGACAAAGTGGCATTTAAAATAAAAAACCAGACTCCGAAGGTAATCAAAGCGATAATAATAACTCCCGGTACAAAATAAGCTGAAACACGATCAGCTAGATCCTGAATTGGCGCTTTTGAACCTTGCGCTTGATCAACCAATTTAATAATCCTGGATAAAATGGTATTCTCGCCTATCCTACTGACCCGAAATTGGAAACTTCCGGTTTTATTGATGGTTCCGCCGGTAACTTGATCACCGATCTTTTTCTCGACCATAAGGCTTTCTCCGGTAAGCATTGACTGGTCAACTGCCGAACTGCCTTTAATAATTTTCCCGTCCAGGGGAATTTTTTCACCCGGTCTAACGACAACAATATCGCCAATTTTTACCTCTTCAATCGGAATATCTACCGTTTCCCCATTTCTCAGGATTCTGGCAGTTTTTACTTGCAGTTGCATTAATTTTTGGATGGCTTGGCTGGTTTTGGCTTTAGCCATTTTTTCCAGCCATTTACCCAAAAGAACAAAAGTGATTAATAGAGCGGCTGTTTCAAAATAAAGATCAGGAGCCTTAAAAATTATTAAGTTTGCAAGACTGTAGAAATAAGCCACCGAGGTACCAATGGCAATAAGACTATCCATATTGAAGGTTCCCAGCTTTAGGCTTGCCCAAAAACCCCGATAAAAAGTTGCCCCGATTATAAATTGAACCGGTGTGGCCAAAATCAAAGAAATCAGACCGACATAAGCCGTTGAAGAACCCCAAAGCATAAAATATAAAAGCGGCAGACTTAAAAAAAGACTAAATAAAAATCGGTTTCTTAAGTGGGAGATTTCTTCTTTTCTTTTTTTCGATCCAACTTCCGCTCTATAGCCTGTTTTCTTGACTGTTTCAATTAAGGTTTTGTTGCTAACCGTTTCATCGGCCAATACGGAAGCCTTTTCATTGGCATAGTTAACGTTAGCTTGGCTGACCCCAGGTAATTTCCTGAGTTCTTTTTGAACCAACATGGCGCACGAGGCACAATGCATGCCAAAAATAGTTAAATTAATTTTTCTCATTATTCAATAACCTGGACTGAGTAAGTTTTGAAAATTTCCAAAGCTAAGATTTTTTCCTTACTAACTTTAGAGGAATTAATAATAATGTCAAAAAATTGAGGTTGCCGAAATTCCACATTTTCTACACCATTAATTTTCCTTAAATCCCCAGTAATTAAACCGGCATGGCCGGTGCAGGGAATAGCTACTTTTATGGTTAATTTAACTAGGCCTTGGCTGATTACGGCTTGGTCGGGGATTTTTTGATTCCCCAAATTTGCCATTGTAGGAAAAACCCAAATAAATAAGACTAAATTAATTAAAATGGTCGTACCATAAAGAATTGTTAAATAACGCCATTTTTTCTTGGCGCCTTTGGCCGACAATATTCCGTTTCTCTTAAGATAAAAAATTGCCGAAACAGTAGCAAAACAAAAAGAAATTAGAATCAGAAAATAAAAAAGATTAGCTGATAAAAACAGCGGCCGCAGAAAAGAGGCGGCAGCGGTGGCGCCCAATATCGAAAGGATTACAAATAAAATGCAAAACGAATGCGGCAAAATACCGGCTAAAATACCCGAAACTAAACTTTTTTTATCAGCCTTCATTTATTAAATAGTTTGCTAACCTCCATAATTTCTCTCGTCATTTCTCTTTTTCTTTTTTCATTTTTTGATTCCATGGCGGTTTTAAAGCAGGTCTTTAGATGGTTTTCCATGAGTTGTTCGTGGGCGCTGCGAAGTAAACCAATAACCGCCAGATTTTGCTGCATTATGTCAATGCAGTAGGCATCTTTTTCCAACATGGAAATTATCTTGCCAATTAAACTCTGGGCCTTTTTATAACTAATAAGTGTTTTTTGTTTGGAGTGTTTCACTTCTATTTATTACCTATACCCCAGGTATAGGTAAATGTCAATACCCATTTAACACCGAGTCTTGGCTATTCAGCCCAAGCTCTAAAAGAAGTAGAATAAGAGTGTGACTAAAGTTCTTGCCGGATTAGTTTTTGGGGCATTATTTGGTTTGTTTATCATCTTTCTTATCCCCAATCTTCCTTTTAGTTTTGACAGCAAGTTTTATAAAATATTTGGAATTAATAAACAACAAATTATTGGTTTTCAGCCCTATTGGCTTCTGCAAAAAGCTGATAAGCCTTATGAAAAATATATTAATGTTTTTACTTACTTTGGCCTGACATTAGATAGTAATGGTACGATTGTTAAACTAGTAAATCCTCAAGAAGAAGAACCCGGGTGGACTACGTTAAAAAGTGACCGTTTCCAAGAAAAACTAAAACAAGCTCAAAAAAATCACTTGAAATCTTCCTTGTTAATTCATAATAGTAACGAAGCCAGTATCAGCGCTTTGCTTAAAGAGCCAGAAAAACATGCCCAAAACCTTGTTGCCCAGGTATTGCCAATTATGCAAAAATACGGCTTTACTGACCTTAATTTAGATATTGAAAGTTTTGTAGAAGCATCTGAATCTGCCCAACAACAGTATACGGCTTTTATCAAAGAAGTTAAGAATGGTATTAATAAAAACAATTTGGGAACATTAACAATCGAAATAACGCCAATCTCTTTGGTTGCCCCCCGACTAATCAATGCTAAAGAAATTGGCAAAATAGCTGACTATCTTGTCTTGATGGCTTATGATTTCCACTACGCTGGTTCTTATCTTGCCGGCCCGGTTGCTCCTATAGGAGGAGAAGGAAAGGTCAGAGAGTACGATATTAATACAGCCTTAAAAGAAACCCTAAATGTCATCTCTGCAGGAAAAGTCATTCTTGGTATCCCTTTATATGGCTATGAATGGGAAACAATAAGCGATAAGCCGGGGGCACCAACAATCCCCGGGGGTGGCGCTACAGCTAGTAATAGAAGAATTGCTGAATTGCTTAAATCTTGTAGTAACTGCGTTAGGGGATTTGATGAACTAGCCCAACAGCCATATATTGTTTTTCCGGATAGTAATGACCACCACCAAATTTATTATGAAGATGAAAAATCTATCCAGGAAAAACTAAAACTTGCGAAGGAGTACCAAATTGCCGGAGTTGCTTTGTGGGCGCTTGGTTATGAAGGAGAAAATCTTCTTAATCCGCTGAACACTTATAAAAACTCATTTGATTTCGACCCTCCTTTGGGTATCGTTAATTAAGGCTTTTTGTCCTTCTTTTATTTCCCATATGCTGGTCCTATTTTCTAAATCCACTAAAGCCAGCTTTGCTGAGCCTAATAAAACTTTAACAGTAATTGTTTCATTATTAACCGTAACCTCACTTTTACCGGAGTTAATAGTTACCAAAGCAAGCAAACTACGAACATTAATAGGATTATCGTCTCGTAAAAGTTCATAAGTAACAGAACCTAATGATTGGCTAATCAGAAAGTTTGCCGGAATTAGGTTAATAAACCCTATTTCCGTATTTGAGCCTAAATTAACCCTTACAAAGTTTGGAAATTCAATTGTAGCTTGAGATTTTTTTTCTGTGGCTATTTTTTCTCCCTGCAGAATTTCTTCTCCAACATTAACGTTTTTAAAGTCCTCTATGTCTCTTGGTTCTTTTTTTACATCGCCTTTGAATAACGAAAGCTTCCCTTTGAGAGCGTCTGATGGTGGTTTAAGAACAAATGAAGACTGTTGAGGTGAAAAATAAACGTGTTTCGCCCCCTTTACCTGCCAAAGACGAAATGCTAAAACGCTCACTGTTCCTATGAGAAATAACAATAGAAATATTAAATAGTGAGCTCTTTCCACAACACAATCATATCAAAATAAAAAAGGAGTAAAAATTTATCAATTTTCAACACTTTTCAACACCGGGCGTTGACTACTCTTGCAACATCGGGGATATCACCTAAACTCCGGGTAGTGGCATTTTTTTGCCGCCCGCCTTTTGGTGGGAAATGCTATCAAAGAGGGTACCACACACTTTCAAATTCTAGTCTTTCGTAAATGTTATGAGACAACTTTTCCCTGAACGTTCTGACCAAACAGTATCTCTATTAGTATTGCCAGAATAATTCAAACATCTATCATATAGTAAATTAGCTTTTTTATGATCATATCCCCACGAATCTATTCTCATCATACACATTTTGGTCAAACGCGGATATATTGCATCAAAAGATTTAGAATAATTTATACATTCTTTATAGGAACTTGGCAAAACAAAATCATTTTTATAATAAACCAGTTCGCAAGTATCAGATGATCTTGTGCATCCTCCTGACAGAGAACAACCTACTAATCCTCCTGATTTATTTCCTCCACGAATTAAACAGGAATTGTATTTTATAAACTCGCTGTCCCTAACCCGCAACACGCAATGAAAATTATTATGCTCATAATCGTCAGATTTTCCATATATTTTCATACACTGGTCATAACTGTCCGGAATTGATAAAAGAAACAGAGCAATAAGAGCTGAAGATAACAAGAGGAAAAAAACTATAATAATAAATTTTGTCTTTCTACCAAACACAATTTTAGTTTAGTCTAGTAATACCATTTACGCAATAAAAGAAAAACTTAATATCACCCAAACTTCGGGTATTGGCAGCGTTTGACGAGTCTTGCATCTTTCTAGTATCACCTGTAAAGCTGACTGTGAGTTCCTAATAATTCGAAGATGACTGTTTTTTCTGAGTTTTTTTCTTCTACCAAATAGATTGCACGCCAGTCTCCGGTAATATTAATACTTCTAGAGCCAGCAAGTTTTCCTTTCAAAGAATGATTGTTTAGACTTGAATGAAATTGATTGCGAAGAAACATACTTAATCTTTGATCGAACGCCGATTTAATTTTTGGACTCGCTTTTGAATAACTTTTTTGGAACTGTCGGCTAAACCTTATTTGCATATTTCTTCTTAGGGGAATTCAGCCACTTTATTGCATCTTCGGCGTTGGAAAATGTAGGGGAAATACGTCCAGCTTTTATATCTTTTTTTGATTCCTCTAAAAGTTTCAGCATGTACGGAGTTGGTTCTTCCCGGACACTAAAACTTACAGACCTTGACCTAACCATCTGTTTAAGACAAGCATTGACTAAAGAGCTTAAGCTAAAACCCAATTCATCAGCTAAATTTTTGGCCTGGTTTTTAAGCTCGGGATTGACTTTGACGTTGATAACTGCGGTATTCATATATACAAAGTGTATACTTTATCTACATAATTGTCAAGAAACAATTTTACCTTACCCAAACTTCGGGTAATGACATTTCTTATATTTCTTTCCGCTTCCGCAGGGGCAGGGTTCGTTGCGGCCAGGGGCTTTTTTACCGGAAACCACCGGTTTTAGGCTGACTGCGCCTTTTCTGGTGATAATCGTGTCTTCTTGCGGTTGATCTGATCCGCGGGCTGGTTGGGCAGCTGGTTTCTTCATCAAATCCGCTGCCACATCCTGCCTGCCTTCAATGATATTTCTTGTGGGCATAACGCTCACCGGCTGCTGGATTGGTTGGATCCGGAAGATCTGGCGGTTGATTTCGTAGTCAATATTGGCAAGCAACCGTTCAAACATATCAAAAGCCTCTTTTTTGTATTCAACTAAGGGGTCGAGCTGACCGTAACCTCTAAGCCCAATGCCTTCTCTCAGGTCATCAATCGCGTCAAGATGGTCCATCCAAAGCCGGTCAATTGTAGAAAGGGTGGCAAAACGTTCCACTTTGCGCATCAACTCGCTGCCGAATTCCTTTTCCCGGTGATCATAGGCTACATTAACAATTTTCAGAAGTTTATCCACCATCGCTTCTTTGTCTTTTATTTTTTCCAATTCATTTTTTATTCTTGCCTGGGAATCTTTGTCAAAGGGAATGATGCTGGCAAATTCCAAAATAATTTTTTCATATTCAATCGCTGCAAAACCTTCCGGAGCATAAGCGTTAACCAAATCCCTAATTTCCGTGTCGATATTAGTCAAAATTTTTTCCTTTAAGTCCGATTCGCCCTCCAAGATTTTGTGTCTTCTGCCATAAATAATCTCTCTTTGTTTATTCATGACATCATCGTATTCAACCACATGTTTTCGGGCATCAAAGTGAAAGCTTTCAACTTTACTTTGTGCCTGGGCAATTGCCCGGGAAACCATACCATGTTCCAGGGGAATATTTTCTGGCATTTTAAAAATATTCATCAAATTCTGGATTTGGGCGCCGCCAAAAAGCCGCATAATGTCATCATCCAAAGATACGAAAAAACGAGAAGAACCAGGGTCACCCTGTCGGCCGGCCCGGCCCCGAAGCTGATTGTCAATTCGACGGGATTCATGGCGTTCTGTACCAATCACATGTAAACCCCCAAGCCTCACTACTTCATTATGTTCTTTTTGCCAAACCGCTAAAGCCTTTTTATCAGTTCTCTCTTGGGGCAGTGCGCCGCCTAAAATAATATCAACTCCTCTACCAGCCATGTTGGTAGCCACAGTTACGCCTCCCTTGTTGCCTGCTTGGGAAATAATCATTGCTTCCCGCTCGTGATTTTTAGCATTTAGAACATTGTGGGGTATGCCTTTACGTTTTAAAAATTCATCAATAATTTCGTTCTTTTCAATTGAAGTCGTACCAACGAGTACCGGCCGGCCAACTTTATGCATTTGGGCTATCTCTTCAACCACGGCTCCATATTTAGCCCTGATAGTTTTATAGACAACATCGTCATGATTTTGACGAATCATCGGTTTGTTGGTGGGGACGATGGCTACTTCCAAGCCATAAATTTTACCAAACTCCTCAGCCTCGGTTGCTGCCGTACCGGTCATACCAGCCAGTTTTTCATACATCCTAAAATAGTTCTGAAAAGAAATTGTCGCCAGGGTCCGGGATTCCTGCTGGATCTTCACCCCTTCTTTGGCTTCTACTGCCTGATGCAAACCTTCTGACCAACGCCGGCCAAACATTAGTCTTCCGGTAAATTCATCAACTATGATCACAGCATCATCTTTGACAACATAATCCCGATCCCTTCTAAAAAGCGTCGAGGCTTTAAGGGCATTTTCAATGTGATGCAAAGTTTCAAAATCTTTTTCGTAAAGATTGGCTATACCCAACCGCTTCTCGACTTTAATTACGCCGTGTTCGGTCAGGTTAGCTGTTTTTAGTTTTTCGTCAATGACAAAATCCGTATCCGAACTCAACGTTTTAATCAAGGTAGCAAACTTGAAATATTTATCAGTCGGCTCGGTATCGGGCGCGGATATGATAAGGGGCGTTCTGGCTTCATCAATAAGGATTGAGTCAACTTCATCAACAATGGCAAAATGATGTTCCCTCTGAACGCACTCGTTAATATCGGAAACCATATTGTCTCTTAAATAATCAAAACCATATTCATTGTTAGTGCCATAAGTAATATCGGCCATATAGGCTTCTTTTCTGGAAACCGGTTTTAAGTGGCTCAGGCGCTTATCTTGAACATTCGGCGCTTCAAAGTGGGAATCCAAAATAAAAGCCTGTTCATGAATAATACAACCCACTTTCAAACCGCAAAGCTCATGGGCCACCCCATACCAACCCGGATCTCGTCTTGCCAAATAATCGTTAACGGTAACTACATGAACGCCCTTACCGGATAAAGCGTTGAGGTAAGCGGCAATTACCGCGGACAGCGTTTTGCCCTCGCCGGTTTTTTGCTCGGCCACTTTGCCCTCATGAAGGGCAACGGCTGCCGCTAACTGCACGTCAAAGGCCCGCTCGCCCACAGTCCGGTATATGGCTTCCCTAATAAGCGCAAAAGCCTCGGGTAGGATATTATCCAAAGTTTCGCCTTTTTCCAGCCGGATTTTGAACTCGGATGTTTTCCCAGCAAAATCCGCCTTTTTAAGTTTTTTCATTCGCCCCTCCAGAGAATTAACCTGGCTGATTAAAGGATCTAGAGAGTCAATATATTTTTGGTTGTAATCAAATATTTTGGAGAAAAATTTGAACATACTAAGTACTATTTTACCCCGAAATCACCGGCAAATCACCAGTAAATTTGCCACTGTTCTTATTAGCTCGAGCTTAGAAAAAACTCTCTCCGCCTTTTTAACAAAATTTTCCGCTTCCTTTTTGTGTTCGTCCCAAAAAATCCGGTTGAAAATGACAATTCCGTTTTTAGCCAATAAATTTTTCAAGTTTTTTAAAAATAGTAAACTTTCTGCTATAGGAGGTATTTTTTCCCCTAAATATATATCAACAATAATAAGATTAAATTTTACATAAGAGGTATATTTAAGTGCATCAGCAGCAACAATTTTTAAATTAGGAATTTTATCAAGACCAAAATACTTCTTTCCCATCAGGATAACCAGCGGATCAATTTCCACCCCAATTATTTTTGCCTTAGGGAATTTTTTAGAAAAAACTTGAGCCGCTGTCCCACACCCTAACCCAAAAATAAGAATATTAGAGATTAGAGGATTAGAGATTTTTTTTGTCGCTTTTTTCCAGATATCACCAACAATACCTCCAGATTGTAAAAGCCCACCGATGGTCACTTTCGGCGACCCGAAAGAAGTATAAACGGTTATTTGGCCATTAATCGGAGAATTAATCTTTTCCAGGATTTTGTAAAAGAAGAGGAACATTACCGTTTAATTATCTCTTTCCCAACATATTTTTGCAGCACCTTCGGCACTCTAACCCATCCCTCTTTAGTCTGGTAATTTTCCAGGATCGGGATGAGGATTCTCGGACTGGCAATGGCCGTATTATTGAGCATATGCGGGTATTCCAGTTTTCCTTTGACAGACCGAAAACGGATATTTGCCCTTCTTGCCTGAAAATCACCCATATTGGAATCAGACATGGTTTCACCGTACTGGCCTCTTCCCGGCATCCAGGTTTCAATATCGTATTTTTTAACTTGGGGTTCTCCCATCTCGCCAGTGCACATGAGCATTGCCCTGTAAGGCAATTCCAAATCATGCAGAAGTTCTTCGGCGTTCGCCAGCAGTGTCTCATGCCAAATACCGGACTCTTTCCAGTCATTTTTACACAATACTACTTGTTCGACTTTTAGGAACTCGTGGATCCGAAACATTCCTTTAGTATCTTTGCCGTAACTACCAATTTCCCGACGGAAGCAAGGTGAAAAGCCAGCATAAACAATGGGTAGATCTTTTTCGTTTAAAACTTCACCACTGTGATATGAAACTAAAGGGACCTCAGCCGTACCGGCCAGCCAACGGATATCTTCTTTTTTTTCGCCGGTTGAAGTCTCGTAGGCTTCTTTTTTGCCCCAGGGAAAATGACCGGTGTTGATAAAACAGAATTCTTTATCCAAAACCGGCGGGACTAAGGGTGTCAAGCCTTTGACGGTCAATTTTTCCAAAGCATACATTATTACGCCTAAATGCAATAAAACCGCTTCATTTTTCAGGCAATATCCACGGAAACCGGCAAGTTTAGTACCTCTTTCAAAATCAATAAGATCCAAAGCCTGACCAAGTTCTACATGGTTTTTAGGTTTAAAATCAAATTTAGGAATTTCACCCCATTTTCTAATTTCCACATTATCAGCTGCTGATTTGCCTATCGGTACGCTTTCGTCCGGAACGTTGGGAATGGAAATCATCAATAAATTAAATTCTTTTTCTGCATCCCTTAAAACCGGTTCTAACGCAGCTAATTTCTTTTTGAAATCCTTCCCCTTCTCAATCGTTGCTTGGTCGGGTTTAGCTTTGATGGACTTTTCAAAATTATTTTTCTCTTCTCTGACTTTCTGTATTTCTATAATCAACTGGCGCCGTTTCTTATCAGTTTCAATTAATTGATCCACGATAGTCGGATCTAAATTCTTATCTCGGGCAGCCTTTTTGATTTTTTCTGGATTTTGAAGAATAAAGTTTATATCGAGCATATTGCTATCTTATCATATCCAAAATTTTTTCTGCTTCATTAATAAACTCAATCGTTAAAGGCAAATAATCCAATTTCTGCGCCTGCGGCGGACTAAACCAACCAAGTTCCCTAGTCTCAAAATTACCGATTTTTGGTGTCTGCCCGCCTATATCAACCACATACGTCAATAAAACTACTTGCAGTTTTTTTCCTGGTTTGTCATAAACATGAGTCCGGACTATCGGGTAGGGATATAAAATCCTGACCGAAACTTTTAATTCTTCCTCCATCTCCCTAGCTAAAGCCTGTTCGACCGTTTCGCCGAATTCCAAACCTCCACCTGGCAATTGCCACTTCCCATCAGTCCGCCTGTTCTTAGGATCATTTCGTCTTGTCAGGAGGTACTGACCCTTTTTATTAATAACCAATCCCAAAACACCGATAAAAGTAATTTTAGTCATAGTCCTAATTCTCCTGCCACATCCTGCATGGCCTTCAGGCAAATTCCCATAAATTCTTCCAATGAAAGTCCAAGTTTTTCCTGGCAGAGTTTAATATCCTCTCTTCTGGTACCGGCAGCAAAAGACTTATCCTTGAATTTTTTCAAGACCGATTTCACTTCTACTGATGATAACTTTTTGTCCGGCCGGACAAGCGCGGTGGCCACAATGAGTCCAGTTAGGCTGTCAGTAATAAAAATACTCCATTCCATTTTTGTTTGGGGTTTGGCAATATCATTTGATATTCCCCAACAGTGAGCTTGAATCGCCTGGTAAACCGACGGCGGTAAATCAACGTTTTCCTGCTTTAATATTTCGCTTGATTTTTTGCCGTGTTGGCCCTGATCCTGGCCGATTAATTCATAATCAATATCATGCAAAAGGCCAGCCAGACCCCATTCTTCCTGTTTCCCTGGCTCAAATTTTTGTGCCAAGGCTTCCATCACTGCCTGGGTTGCAATCAAATGCTTAATCGTATTCTCTTTTTTTAAATATTTTCGCAGAAGGGCTAGGGCTTTATCTCTGGTAATCATAACTTATTGGGTATATCAATAAATTCAATCTCGACCTTGGGAAATTTCTTTTTTAAAACTTCTCCTATTGCTTTTACGCCGAACTTTTCGCTGTTGTAATGGCCGAGGGCGTAATAATGAATACCCGCCTCCTGGGTCATAGCCGGCAGAGATTCAACAATCTCGCCAGTCAGGAAAGCATCAAGTTTTTTGTCGATTGCTTCCTTGATAATATATGCGCCGCCCCCGGTGACTATACCGAACCTGGAAATCTTTCCTGATCCTTTCCCGAAATAGCGTGTACCGGGGCAAAGGGAATTTATTTTTTTTCTAAAAACCTCTTCGGGTACTGGTTTGCTGTAGCTTCCTTCAAAACCCCAAAAAACACCTTCCTGGTCACCGAACGGCTGGCCAAGTTTGGCGCGCAACAACTTGATAAGTTGGGCGTTGTTACCCAAAGTCGGGTGGTTATCCAAATACAAATGGTAACTTAAAAGCGTTATGTTTTTGGCAAACAAAACCTCTAATCTGTTTTTTACCATTTGCGTTATTGTTGTCGCCAGTTTAGGGCCAAATAAGCCATGATGGAGAATGATTAAATCGCCCTCGGCTTTTTTAAAAAATTCCAGGCTAGGGGAGACCCCTAAGCAAATTTTCTTAACTTCTTTTTTGCCGATCACTTGCAAGCCGTTGAAAACCCATGGATCTTTCCCCTGCTCGACATTTAATGTTTTGTTTATAAAGTCAATAATAATGTCTCTGTTCATAATTTGACTGCTTCCCCTAATCTTTTCAAAACTTTTTTCTTATTCTCCAAAATCAACCAGGCGGCTTTTGGGCCGAAAGTTTTGCCAAACAACGTCAGGTAAATTGACTGAAAAGCTTTCTTGGGCTGAATGCCCATTTTTTTGGATAATTCATACATTTCCTGCTGCAATTTTTCCGGTTCCCAATCTCTATCTCCAACCAATTTTATTAATTCATGCAAATATTTTTTCTGTTCATTGTCAATCTCAACATTTGAATCTTTAACTTCAAATTTTATGTCCTCAGGTGCATAGGTTTTGAGCCAGATTTTGGCATATTTAATTCTTTCCTCAAGGATTTTTTTGTCAACTTTTTCAAATTTTTTATAAATATCTATTGATGGCGACTGGATGAAATTCGCTATATCTCTAAATCTTGGGAACAATGGTTTTTGCTCGGGAATTTTCGCCACTTGAGACAACTGCCAAATTCTTCCATAATCACTTTTGACACCAAACTCATAATAATAGTTAGCAAATTCGTCATATTCGTCAAATAGATCAGGTATAGTGTTACCGCTGGGGTCAAAATTAATAGCTGTTTTGTAGTGAACCCTCACCATCAGGAATCTTAAAACCTCCGGGGGTAATATCTTGGCTATCTCAATTGCCGAGGCGCCGATGCCTTTCGAGGAAGACATTTTTCTGCCGCCCAATAATAGATGCTCATAAAGCCGGGCGTCAGGCGGCCGGTAGCCTAAAACATCTTGGCAAATTTTGGCAGTAATTTCGTATGAACCTCCCTTTGTCATATGGTCTTTGCCGGCCCACTCGCAGGTTACGCCCAGGGTTTTCCAGTGGGCAGCCCAGTCGATCTTCCACAAAAGTTTTCCGCTTCCCCCGAATGGAGAAATTTTCCCGCTATAACCGCAACCGACAGCCCAAGCCACTTTATCCGGTAAACACGAAAAACTGACGTTTTCTCCGTCCCAGCCGGTCACTTTAGTACTGCCAAGCTTGCCGCACTTAGGACAAATCACCTGGAAAGGAGACCAAACTCCTAAGTCCTTTTTATGAGTGCCTTCATAAATCGCTTTTATTTCCTCCGTCTTGTCCAGACATTCCCTGACTACTTTATCCATTTTGCCTGATTCGTAAAGCTCGTGAGACCAGATAATTTTGGGATGACAATTTAGACGGTTGAAAACAGAGATAAATTCCTGGGCGTAATATTGGGCATACGAGTCAAAATCCTTCCCGGGCGAAGGAATTTTATAAAGAGGTTTCCCCATATATTGGGTAAATCCTTCCGGTAAATAAATCGGCAAGGAATCCATCGGATCCATATCATTGATCACATAGGAATAAATTGAATTTACCCCGGCTTGCGCAAGTGTTTTAAAAATTAGATCGTGAAGAATCACACCCCGCAACGCCCCAACATGAACACGACCTGAAGGTGTCTTCATGTCATCAACCCATTCCAAAACCAACTTTCTTTTTTTTAGATCTTGTGCGTATTGGTCAGCCCAGAACATGAGGCCTTTTAATGTATTTTTATTATTTGGTAGATTAGTCTACCCGCCGGTGCTTCTACTTCTACTTTATCACCAACGCGCTTGCCAAGCAAAGCCTTACCCAGTGGTGAGGAGTGAGATATTTTTTTAGCAATCGGGTCGGCTTCCCATTCACCGACAACAAAAAAATCGTGTTTGGCCCCATTTACCGCGACCGTAACCTTAGACCCCAGGGCAACTGCATCTTTAGTTTTACCCTTTTTTTCTTCGGAAATAACCTTTGCTTTGGCCAAAATTCCTTCAAGTTCGGCAATTCTGCCTTCAACAAATGACAACTCTTCCCGGGCAGAGGCGTACTCGGCGTTTTCCATTAAGTCACCAAAATCCCGCGCCGTAGCCACCCGCTTTATCAACTGCGGTTGGCGGACTTTCGTCAACTCTTCTAATTCTTTTTTTAAGTCTTCCAAACCTTTTTTGGTTAGAAAAACTTGATTATTGATATCCTGTTGTAATGTCATCAATTTTTAAAAAATTTACCCTTCGACTGCGAAGGGCAAAGATTTTTGGGCAGTTTTAAATTTTCAGGTTTCAGGCGTAAAGGTTATTGTAAAATAAAAAAAATACATCGTCAAGATGTATTGAGTATGCATTCTAAGCCTGTTAATAATAGTATTATATCATATAGAGATATTTTAGGGAATTTAGTAAAATAAGAAGAATGCCGCCATCGTCTATCGGTTAGGACACTGCCCTCTCAAGGCAGAAAGGCGAGTTCGATTCTCACTGGCGGCACAAAATGCAACAAAATAAATCTTTCGGCATTGCCAGCTTAACTGGCACTGCTTTTTTGTTTGGTTTTTTTGGAATTCTTGTTAGAATAACTGGTTTTAATTTACCCATCTTTTTCCAAATTTGGACTAGAGATTTCTTCAGCCTTTTTGTTTTGGTCATACCGATAATCATTTTTAAAAAGTGGCTATCGGTTAAAAAGAAAGATTTTGTTTGGATTATTGCAAGATCTGTCATTGGCAACTTTTCTTTTGTGGCTTCCTTTATTGCTTTTTACTTTATCCCTATCGGCACAGCCTTGTTTGTGTTTTATGGCGGAGCCACAATCGGCGGATATTTACTTGGCAAGATATTGTTTGACGAAAAGCTTACCAAAATAAAAATTATTTCTTTTTTAATTGCAATTTTAGGTCTTTATTTAATTTATTCTATAAATATCGAGGTTGGCAAATCATTCTATGTGCTACTTGCCCTAGTTTCAGGCATTGGGAACGCAATATGGAATACTTTTTCGAAAAAAATCTCCCAAAATTATCCGGCAATTCAATTAAATTTTCTTGATATTTTGATAACGTTTGGTTTATCTTTGGTTATTTCTTTTTTA
>Ga0315274_10006877_pt1 | contig 16531 bp, 13 predicted proteins | sample YL17G02_20_MG_FD_203700 | JGI IMG/M metagenome (GOLD analysis project Ga0315274, IMG submission 203700) | Sediment microbial communities from Yellowstone Lake, YNP, Wyoming, USA - YL17G02_20 | ecosystem: Environmental > Aquatic > Freshwater > Lake > Sediment | place: USA: Wyoming | collected...
TCACCATAAGTATATGTGGTCTTGTCAGGACTCTTGGCAACTGTACCGCTGCCCACCGTACTTATGGCAAGTGTATATTGATTCTGTGTGAATGTAGCGGTTACATTCTTATTGCTGTTCATTGTTATTGTTGTTGGATTGGTACTTCCACTAAGGTCAACGCTCCAGGCGCTAAACGACCAGCCTAAAGCCGGATTGGCCGTCAAAGTAACAACCGTGCCAGAGGCGTATGTTGCCTGGTCTGGAACCTTGGCAACTGAACCGCTGCCAACTGTGTTTATGGTAAGTGTATACTGCGGAGGTGGAACGCCTCCTTCAGGTTTGAGCGCAATGGTCATATGTCCATCAACAGTTGATGTTACCGTCGCCGTACTCGACCCGATAGCTCCGGCAGTTAATTTGACACCTGTTGCCACTCCCACGCCTCCACCGTTTCCTGATGAGGTTCCTTCGTCCGATCGCTCTGTGAGGCTTGAGAGATTTGCGTTCGTCCAATTTGACCACGCCTCTCCGGGTGCGTTGTCGTTATCTCTTGATGCCGCAAGCACGATCAAGTCGTTATTAACAGTTGTGGTGACCGTTCCGAATGTCGTAGTGGTTGAGGCCGTTGCTTTTATTCCACCTGCCGTCACGTCCCACGGGTCGCCAGTTGCGATAACATTGCGGAAAGTGAGTATCCTTCCGTAGGCGTGGTTTCCCGGGTCAGTCACGACCGGCGAACTCATTGATGACGACGTCGCCCGGCACCAGTACACGGTGATACGCGTTCCGTTCGTTGTAGTTCCAGTTGACTGCGGGCTGTTGAGTACATTCACGAAACCTGCCGGTGTCGTAAGCCCTGCCGCCTCACCTCCGCATGACTCAACAAAAAGAAGCCCAATGTCGCCCGCCTGATGTGCCGGCCAGGCGACGGTAATCGCTCCTGTGCCAGATGCGGCGGTCCCGGCCGCGACGAACACAACTTGGGGTTCGGGGGTGGTGGCGGATTGAGTGCTGGACCAGCCGGTTTCGTTCTGGGCAGGAGCACTATCGCGAGCCTTAACCCTGAACGAATACAGGGTGCTCGGTGTAAGACCTGTAGCCACGTATGTCGTGCTTGTTTGCCAGCTGCTGCTTTTGCTGCCGTCAGTGGTGCATTCGAAGTAGTATTGCACAGGCGGAGTAGTAGCATCCGTAGCGGTCGTTGCCGTCATTGTTATTGAAGTTGAACTTGTTGCGCTTGGCAGCGAAGCCCAGGTCATCGGGTTCGGCGTCGGCGCAGTAAGATCTGGCGTGTAGGTCGCGGTGTAATCCTGAGCTGTTTGATTAGATGTTACATTACTGTATGTTCTACTGGTCGGGCTAAATGTATAGTAAACTTTTGTCGGTGTGACTGTGCCGGACCAGCCGGAACCAACCTGTGCGCTATATACTCCGCTGGCGTTGGTAAGCGGGTTGCCCGGCAAACCGCTCATTGTTACACCTTCCAGCGGCGAACCGCCGGATGTCACTGTACCTGAAATAGTATAATTCACCAGACTAATCAACCCCAGGTTTGAAGCAAACTGCATACAGTTTGTAGTCCAGGCGTAGTCTGTGGTACCGCTTCCCTGTTGAGGTATACCTCCATCTCTAGGGCTATCTCCATCTTTGGATAAGAGCAAATCAATAAGGGTTTGGTAATTTGGATCGGTGCGGTATTCGCTGATAGCGTAGTGTCCCCAGGCGTACCATCCATTGTGTCCGTTTTGGTAACCATCACCTGTACTGGTGTCGCTGGCAGGCATATATGTCTGTGCGGTTGCTGCCCAGGTGGCTGCTCCACTAGAGTAATTTGGATCTTTATAGTATGAGTTCAAAACGCCCCAGACACCGACTCCGGCTGAGACCGCCCAGCCCTGTGAACCAAAGTTTGAGGTACCGAGCCAGGTTCTAACATTTCCTCCGAGGGTAACAGCTCTGCTTTTGTATGCGGCACTACCAACATTCACACCATACTGGTACAGGGCGCCGGAGGCAAAGCCGAGACATATAGCGTCGGTAGCGTTACTCGTGCCAGGGGTGTTATTGACTAAATGGTTTGCGCATGATGTGCCGTATGATGTATGGTCTACGTATCCCGCTCGACCTTGATAGACCTGGCGATATTTCATTTCCGCCAGCAGACCCCATCCCACATTGTAGGTATTATAATAATTGGTTGGGGTGCCGCTTTCCTGCCAGGATGGATTGGCGAGGCAGTATGTCCAGGAGTTATTTATGTTTGTTTGATAGGTGGTATAATTTCCAGTTAACTCGGCGTAGCGGGACCATATCCAGATAGACTCGGCAGTATTGTCAGTTTCGGCAGCGGTGGTACCTTCGTATTCTGCTATTCCACCGCCACTTTGCTGCAGGCCTGTGAGCCAGCCTGCCATTTGGATAAATTCTGCCCGATAGTCATAGGCACTTGCAGGTGCAGCCCCGGCAGAAATTATCAGGGCGCACAAAGTCAACAGACGAACCATTGTTTTTACTTTTGTCATTGTTAATAACCGTTTCATTACTCTTGCCTCCCTAAATTTTGGATAAAGAAAAATTTCATTTTTTGGCCGGTCGCACCCAATGCGCAAACCCGACCTATACATCCCTGCTGGTTTGGAAATACCGAAAGGCCTGGTTCTCTTACAAGCTACCAGCCCTCTTCATCCGTGAATACAAAACCGACAGCCACTAACGTGGCTGTCGGTTTATCTGCTCTATTCACTTAAAAAGAAGAACGTTCGAAATGGGACTCCGGAGTTCTGTCTCCTTCTTACAATTAAAGAAAGCCAGACTCCCTTTTTTCCCCTCAACACGCGGGAAAGCTTGAAATGGCATTATAAAAAGTTTCCTCACCACTTCTCCTAATTTTAAACCTGACAATAGCTTATCAAACCACCGGCTATAAAGTCAAGAAAATTATTAAAACATTTTATTATTGGCGATAGAGTCAAGAAAGTCAAGAAAATTATCGGACTTTTTATTAACAAAAACTTACAAAAGTGAATATCGTGCTGTCGCTCCGAAAGATTAAAGGTTCGAGTCACTTCGGCCTCACTTCTTAAGTTAAGCTCTGTCAAGCAGTTACGTTTGGCAAATTCGCAAAGTTTCTTAATCTTTGACAAAAGCGCTGTCCCAGTCTTTCCAAACCGGCTCAAACCCATGTGCCCTTATCATCCCCGCTACCTGAGCCGGGCTGCGCGTGTCGTCAATTTCAAATTGTTCGATTGCATTTGTCGGCTGTGAATAACCGCCCGGGCAGGTCTTGCTGCCGGCACTGACTTTGGTTACCCCGACTTCGATTAAATGGTTTCTCAGCTCCGCCCCTTCGCGGGTCGATAGCACCAGCCCCGCATCGGCAAAGCACAATCGCAGTGCAATTATCATTTGCACAAGATTTTTATCGCTAAGCAGGTGCTTAAACTGTGAACCTTTTATTATATGTGCCGGCCGCAGTCTCGGAAACGAAAATGAAATGTGAGACTGCCAGTAGCGCTTGATTAGATAATGAGCATGTTCGCCAATCGCCAGCGCCTCAACCCGCCAGTTCGTCAGGCCCAAAAGAACTCCCAGCCCAATCTCGCGCATACCGGCAGCAGCGATACGGTCGGGAGCATCTAATCTGTTATCGTAGTCGGACTTTGGGCCTGATAGATGATAATAGCAATAAGCCCCGCGGTTATATGTTTCCTGATATAGTGTAACCCCTTCGATGCCCGCATCAAGGAGCTTTGCATACTCGGCACTGCTCATCTGATATACTTCTATTGAGATGGAGCTGAATTTGCTTCTCAGTTTCCCGGCAAGCTCCGAAAGATAATCGATGCTGATGAATTTTCTATCCTCGCTGCTGACGAGTAATATGTCCCGCAAGTTCTCGGAAGCAATAACGTCGGCTTCGTTAACCGCCTGTTCAATGGTTAATCGTCTCCGCTCGGATTTGTTTTCTTTGTTGAAGCCGCAGTATCGGCAATTATTTATGCAGTAATTAGACAGATACAGGGGGGCATAGAGCCGGATCGTTCTTCCAAATCTTTGTATGGTAAGTTGCTGGGCCAACTGCGCCATCTCTTCAAGGTAATCTTCAGCAGCCGGCGAGATAAGCGCCAGCAGTTTCTCCGAGCTATAACTGCCGGTGGCCGTGGCCAAAGCCCGTTCAACATCACGACCCTTGATTTCATTGAGCTGTTTCTGCCAAAGTTTGTCATCGCCGTCGAGACCTTTTTTAGCCAGTATTGTTTTTATGTCGTCGCCGGTATATTTTTGTGTGCTAATCATTTTTCTTTTTGAATATCTCTTAAAAAGCCCGTTAGAGGACTTGAGGCGCTTGCCCGCTTGCCGGCTGCTGCTGCACCGGCTTTATAAGCTGTTCGTCCCGCTTCAACCGCGAGCTTAAAAGCCGTGGCCATCAGGCTCGGCTCGGTTGCTGTTGCGATTGCCGTATTGACCAGAACTGCGTCGGCACCCATCTCCATTGCATCTGCTGCATGCGACGGCAGCCCCAGCCCTGCATCAACTATAACAGGTACGTTCGCCTGCTCAATTATAATCTCTAACGCCGCACGGGTTCTGAGCCCCTGTTTTGAGCCGATAGGGCTGGCAAGCGGCATCACCGTTGCAGCTCCGGCATCTTCAAGTTTCTTTGCCAGGACCGGGTCTGCGTTAATGTAAGGCAAAACAATGAATCTGTCTTTAACCAGAATCTCAGCTGCTTTCAGTGTCTCCACTGGGTCCGGCAGCAGATAATATGGGTCCGGCGTGACCTCTAATTTCACCCAGTTAATACCTGTCGCTGCCCGCGCCAATTTTGACAGACGGACAGCTTCTTCGGCATCCCGAGCGCCGGAAGTATTCGGCAGCAGCAGATATTTTTTAACGTCGATTGCGCGGAGCAGGGTGTCGTTTTTGTCTTTGATATCCACCCTGCGAAGTGCAACGGTAACGATTTCCGTGCCTGACTTTTCCAGAGCTTCAGCCATAATCTCGCACGATGCGAACTTACCTGTCCCCACAAGCAGGCGGGAATTAAATTCTTTATCTGCAATCACTAACTTGTCCATTCAATTAACCTCCCCCGACAAAGCGCACCAGTTCAATACTTTGGCCGTTGCGAAGTTTTGTTTCCGTGAAATTTTTGCGTTCGATAATCTCGCCGTCAATTTCAGCCGCTGCTGTCGCCGCCTTGATATCCAGCTGCTCTAACAATTCAGCCACAGTCGAAGGTAGTTGCCCGGCTGGAAACTGTTTCTCAACACCATTTATTTTCAGCACTTCCATTTTTACATCACCAAAACTAAAAAAGCACCCCTGCAAAAGGAGTGCTTCAAATAACTTTTCTCAGCCTTCCTTCGCAGGTCTTAACCTGATCAGGTTCATAGGGTCATCCACCTTGGGCGGATTTCTCAGCTTTCCACCGGATTTATCCCCGGCGTGCTCCCCTGGCTTATTCAAGTTTATCTCGCCATCCGTTTGGCGGATTTCTTCGGTTATATTATAATACATTAAAATGAGCCGGCAAAATAAAAATTTCGTTATTCAGGAGCATTCGTCAGATTCGGGCGTCCACTGGGATTTTATGCTCGAATCCGGTGGTATCCTGCAGACCTACCGCCTTGACAAAGCTCCCAGCCAAATCCTGCACCTTGCAGTCAACGCTACAAAAATCTTCGACCACCCACTGAAGTTCCTCACTTATCAGGGACCGGTAAACAAAGGCCAAGGCAGCGTTCGCATCATCGAGACCGGCACATATAAAATGGTGCATCAGGCACACAACCGGATTGAACTGAACTTAAGCGGCAAAATCCTCAAAGGCAAATTTACATTAACCCACATCGAAGGCGACAATTGGCAATTTGCCGCAGATACCGGCAATTTCAAACAGCCATAGAAAAATAGTCTCTATGCGGTTACAATGATAGTTTCATAGGTGGCCTAAGATGGCATTAACTAAAAAGCAAATAGAAAGATACAGCCGGCATATAATATTAGAGCAGGTTGGCGGTGTCGGCCAGGAGAAACTGCTTTCATCGAAGGTGCTAATCGTCGGTGCGGGCGGTCTTGGCTCTCCGGCTGGCCTTTATTTAGCTGCAGCAGGGGTCGGGACGATTGGAATCGTCGATGCCGATAAGGTTGAGTTGACAAATCTTCATAGACAGATAATTCATCACACCGGTGACTTAGGTGTCGAAAAGGTCAAATCCGCAAAAACTAAAATGCGGGCGATAAACCCTGATGTCACCGTCAGAGCTTACCATCGACTGGCAAAGGCCGACAACATACGGGAAATTATCAGGCAATACGATTTTGTAATTGACGCTACCGATAATTTTGCCGCTAAGTTTCTTATCAACGACGCCTGCTATTTTGAGAAGAAACCATTTTCGCACGCGGGGGTTCTCAGATTTGACGGGCAGCTGATAACCGTATTGCCGGGCGAGACAACCTGCTATCGCTGTATTTTTAATGCCCCACCGCCTGCCGGCGTAATGCCTTCATCTTCACAATCGGGGTTATTGGGGGTATTGCCAGGTGTTATTGGTACGCTGCAGGCAACTGAGGCAATCAAATATCTGCTGAAAATTGGCGATTTATTAACCAACACATTGCTGACTTATGACCTGTTAAAAATGGAGTTTCGCAGGGTGCGTTTTAACCGTAACCCGAGCTGCCCGCTTTGCGGCCCAAATCCCACAATCACCGAGCTAAAAGATGACAGCCAATAAGTGGAACATCAAATTGCAGAGGTCAAGCCATCTCTCGTGGCAGCCCGAAAAGCAAGCTGATAAACAAATCGCGGTGCTGATGAGCGGAGGGGTCGACAGCAGCACCGCTGCTTATCTTTTGAAACAACAGGGCTGGGACGTCCTCGGTATTACAATGAAAGTCCCTGTATCAGTTAGCGCAAATAGCCGGCTCTGCTGTGGAGCTGATGCCGCCTTTGTCTGCAGTGAATTGGATATCCCTCATTATTTTGTCGATGTTATCGAGGCCTTCGAAGAGATTATAATAAAACCATTTCGTCAATCTTATGCCAGCGGCCAAACTCCCAACCCCTGTGTTGACTGCAATACGTTTCTGAAATTTTCCCTTGTCTGGGATTTTTTGGAAGAAAAATTCAGCATCCATTATCTTGCTACGGGTCATTATGCCAGAGTTTATAAAACCGATGGCCGCGTTTTCCTCGGCAAAGCAAAAGATAACGCCAAAGACCAAAGCTATTTTCTCTACGGCATATCTTCGCAGCGTCTTGCAAGGCTTGTCTTGCCTTTGGGCGAGTTGACGAAAGAAGAAGTCCGCTCGATTGCAGCCGGCGCGAATCTGCCCGTTGCTGAAAAGCCGGAAAGTATGGAATTATGTTTTGCCGGTGAAGGAGACTATCGAGACGCCTTAACTGACGCCCCGGCTGCTCAGCACGGTGACATAACAGATATGCAGGGCAACAGGATAGCCACACATAAAGGGATTGCTAATTATACGCTCGGCCAGAGAAGAGGTATTGGTTTTGCCGGCGGTAAGCCCCTTTACGTGGGCAAAATCGATGCTCAGAAAAATACCATCGCTCTTGGCACAAAAGACGAAGTAAGTTCCCGCACCGTCAGCGCAAATCAGTTAAACGTCCTTATTCCCGAAGAGCTTGTTGTCGGCGGTCAATTCTTCGGCAAAATTCGCTCCTATGTCGATTCCCATCCGTGTAAACTGATTGATGTAAATGAAAATGCGATGACCGTCGAATTCGACCAACCTCAATTCGCCCCCTGTCCCGGCCAGCGCCTTGTCCTCTATAACACCAAAGACTACATCACCGCCGGCGGTACTATAATATGACCCACGCCTGCCATGAGTGAGTGTGCCTTTTGAATCCGCCTTCGCCAAGGATACGGCGGACAAGATTGGGTTTGATTGGGTTTGTTTTGCCGTCGTCAAAAGGCCTGATTTATTTTCATAATCCTTTGTCGAACAGGAGTTTAATTTCATTTTCGGGTTTTCGGAAATTGGGTTTGTTTTGCATAATTGTTCATTTTTGATTGAGAGATTTTCAGCCACAGAGAACACAGATGACACAGAGAAATGAATTATAAACAATGTTAATCGGTTAAATAGTAATTGGTAAATGGTCATTGGTTATTCCCCTAAGGGGTTTAAGAGCATCTACGATTTAAGATTTACGATTGACTGGGCCTGCTGGCCTGAAAACCTTGCCCTACGGAGCGGTTGAGCGTTTGCATGCTTGCGAACAGGCGGGAATTTTAACATATTTTCAAAGAAAAGTCAACACTAAATTTTTGCTGCTGCGGCTTCCGGAAGCACTGCGCTGCTTCAAATCTATCCACAAAACCCGCTTGACCTTCGATTATCTTTAAGGTACTTTACCCTCCAAAGACGAACGCATCTGGGAGCGGAAAACTTCACTGAATTGCTCGGTTGTCATTGTGGAATCAACGCGAGATACGCTTCACGATATACGAGCGACGAATAGTGTTTCCCGTTTTATACAGACTGTATAATCATTGTTAGGCAAATGATAATATGAACACTTGCCTTTGTTGCAGGAAAGAAGGCAACCGGATAAGAATAAACCGCAATGGTGTGGGAGAATAGATGCTCAAACGTCGATTGAGAAAACAGGCTGTAGCGGATCTTCTCTACGAAGATGTGTTTCGTCCGCTATCTGATAATATATCAGCACGCTTGGGCGAAAGACTTGCTAGCACACCCCTGCTGGATAATCCAAGCACAAAGATTAGATTCGATTTGGAATGTTTTTATCTAACGGCTTTCCTTGTTACTTTTTCCTTTCAGAGAGAGTTCGAGTATCTCGGCCATGATACAAATAATTTCATACTCGACTGCTTTCAGAGTAAACTGTTTGAAAACTTAAGCAAGACTTGTGAAGGTGCCAAATTCTCTGAACAGCTGAAATCTCGCTATGCCGAATATTATCCCAGCATAAAAGAAGACTTAAGGTGTCTAAAAGTAGAAGGCACGGTTTTGTTTCGTGAAATCTCTGATTCTTTTTTTAATAAAATTGCACCTGACAAGTTGAAATCTATGGAAAGTATCTTGTTCGGTCTTTTCTTAGCTGATTTGTATCCTTCGATTTGTGAAACCTATAATAAGATCAAAGATTACGAGATTGGTTGAAGTGAAGGAGCAGTTAAAAACCTAAACTAACTATATTCCTACTGCTCGGCCTCGGTGCGGTGATGTTGAGAAGGAAACGTTTTAAGTGAAATAGCGGTGCCGTTTTTTTATGGGCTTAACAATAACAATTTTTTGAGAAGAAGAGACCGATGTTCAATCCGTTTTTTGTTTTGATAGGTGTTTGTTTAAAAAAGCTGGGACTTGAACGATGGTGGATGACACACGGCATAGGGTCAGCTGGCTCTGTGGCCAAGAGTATGGCAAAAGCATATAGCCGTGCAAAAGTAGCATACCCAACAGCGTCGCAGGATGAAATTCTTTTTGTTACACTTAGAAGTCGCTACACTGTGGTTGGAATTAACAATCTCACCGCAGATGATATGGTTGGTATGGTTGAGAATTCAGGAGGCCGGTTAGCAGCACTTAGTCTTCAGGTAATGATGCTTGAGAATCCAGCTGCAAAGGATGCTCTGCTGTTTTATCCCCAAATCTATGCTATGATGGTTGACGTCATAGAGGAGGTTACGGCTAAATTCGCTGTTGACACATAGGATAGCCCGGCAACGCTTTTACTGCTCGGCCTCGGTGCAGTGATGTTGAGAAGGAAACGTTTTAAGTGAAATAGCGGTGCCACAGATTAAAATAGCAGCAAGCATTGTTAGGAAGTAATAAAATTTGTTTGAGAGGTCGTATGGGATTAAAAAGGATTTTTGGGGTGAAAGGATTGATAAATGTCAGAAAGTTACGATATACAACAAGTCTGTGAGAATGGACATCAAATAACCGATTGTTATAATATCAACCCGGAGAAACAGAAAAAATTTTGTCAAGACTGCGGTGCTGCTACCATAATTGCTTGCCCAGGTTGTGGCGAAGGAATTCAGGGTGCTCGGATTAAAGTTAGTCAGGATTGGATTGACGCTAGGTTTGGTCGTCAGAAAATGATTCCTGAAATGCACGCTGATGTTCCTTCCTATTGTCTTAATTGTGGTAAACCTTATCCTTGGACAGAGAGTAAGATTGCGACGGCTATCCAGATATTAACGGAGTTTGGCAATCTTGACGAAAAAGAAAAGGAGACTATTAAGCAAGATATTAATAATGTTGCTAAGGATACGCCACAGGCCGAGCTTTCGGCGATGAGGATAAAGCGGATTTGGGAAAAATGTAGAATGGCTGGTTACGAAATTATAATGGAATTTGCAAGCCGTACAGCAGCCAAGGTATTGAAGAACCCGTGAACTGATTCTATTGGAAATAAAGCTTAGTCCCAATGAAAAATAAATTTACCTGTAAAAAGTGTGGTCAAACTGGCGAGTCAGCTTGTTCAAAAGAGCTTTCCTTTCTACATTGTTCTTGGTATAGAGATTATAAGGGTTTGATACATGGTTGTCTCTATTGCAGGTCTTGTGGAGCGGTGTATGATACAATCGGGTCTCTCTTATCGCCAATAAAATTACTATTTGGAAGAATGCCTTCCAAAGTTCTATGTGTTTATGAATTTTCAGAATTTAAGAAAATAACAAAGATAAATAACCCCGATTTTTCGGGTCTTCGCTCAATGAATCCTTTTATTATTAACACTATGATAGAAGATGGCAGATTGACAGAGGAGGATGATGGCCTGATAGAAGAACCGACGATAGATTTCCTGTTAGAATGTTTGACCGGCAAAAATTTCATTGTCAGAAGAGAAGCAATAATAGCTCTGAGGAGATTTAAAGACAAACAAGTAGTAGACCCAGTAATAAAAGCACTAAAAGATAAACATTGGGATGTAAGAAGAAACGCCGCAATTACTTTGGGCGAGACAGGCGATAGTAAGGCGATAGATCCATTAAGAGAACTTTTAAGAACGGAGACATGGGAGCATTTAGTTAGAAAAGAGGCGAGAATAGCTTTGGAAAAACTGAAAAATAAAAGAGCGTAAACACGAGAACAAATAGGGACAGTGGTGCTGTTGAAAAAATATTTTGATTTTTAATATTTGATTTTTAAATTTCTTATAGAACCACTGTTACGGTATTACTCGGTGGGCTTTGCCCTGCCTTATTTATCGCAATGACTCGATACTCCATATCCGTAAGACGAGGCTGGTCGATGAGTTCGGCTTTGGTCTTTAAGGAGGTTGCTATATCAGACCACTGGCCTGAGTCTTTAACAGAACGCTGGATTTTATAGGCGGCCACCCCAATTCTTAAATCCCCCAACTTAAAAATCCCTGACTCTTAAAGCATGACATTAGTATATATGCATATACGCATATACTAATATACTTCTATCTCTGCACAAAAAACACCTGTTAACATAGGTAATTTTTGGCTGATAAAAAGACCCCATAGGTGAGCGGAGTAAAATTTCAATCAAATGCGCATATAGGTTCAAAATTTTCGAATATTTTCGAATATTTTCAAACGTTTCATATCAATTTTCGAACGTTTCTATATAGTTTTCGAATATTTTTGAACGTTTTCGAATGTTTCCGCACACATTTTTTAAAAACTTGCGCGTTTGATTGACGAAAATCCTGCCCACCAAGCTAAAAGCTCGGTAATTTTTAAACTATACCCTTCAAAAGTTTGGCAGGATTGAGATTTTTCGCTTCAATATCTTTGAAGTAATTGACCGTGCCGACTTTGAGCTCAACAGTGGTTACATCATCGCAGACAATAATGCCCCTTGGGTGTAATTGGAGGGCGCTGACCGTCCACATATGGTTGACAGCTTCTTCAACTACCTTTTGCAGGGCCCGGGCCTTATTAGACCCGCTGACAATAATTAGCACCTCCCGTGCATCCATAACCGTTTTAACCCCAACGGTTAACGCCGTTTTTGGCACTTTGTTAATGTCGTTGTCAAAAAACCTGGAGTTAGCTACGATCGTATCATGAGTAAGTGTTTTTACTCTGGTCAAGGACGACAAAGAAGAGCCAGGTTCGTTAAACGCAACGTGGCCATCAGGGCCTATGCCGCCGATAAACAACTCAACACCTCCAAGGTCCGCTATCTTCTTTTCGTAATTATCACACTCGGCTTGCAGGTCTTTGGCATTACCGTTAAGGATATTAACGTTTTTCTTCGGAATGTCTACGTGGCTGAAGAAATTGTTCCACATAAACGAATGATAGTTTTCAGGGTGGTCCTCCGGAAGGTTCACGTATTCGTCCATATTGAAGGTAATAACATTTTTGAATGAAACTTTTCCCCTTTTGTTGAGTTTTATCAGCTCTTTGTACATCCCCAGAGGCGACGAGCCGGTAGGAAGGCCTAATACAAAGGGCTTTTTGATACTTGGTTTAAATTCATTTATCCTTTTGGCAACATAATTGGCAGTCCATTTGGATACTCTGTCGTAGTCCGGCTGAATAATAATTCTCATAAACGGTTCCTTATTTAAATATGATTAATGTTAACGCAGTTTTTTCATACGGCTGATAAGCTCATCACCGAGCTTAGTTTTTCCAGCTATGTGTTTTTCGATTTCAGAAACGAAACTATCTTTTTCAAATATACCTCTCACCTGTGCGAAGTCGCTGTGTTTTGTTTGTTCGTTACCGTCGATGCCGTATCCAATTTGAGCGGTGTCGGTAAATTCTTTTTTGGCATCGGCATAAAGCCTGTGGTCAAGTTCCACCACCGCTTCCTTCCATTTTGTTGTCAGTTCAATAATATCGGCTGCTGTTATTTTATTGATGTTTTTACCAAGTCGCTGCTGCAACACGCTTGCCGTCCATGCCCACTCATACATAGGATAATCATCGTGTATTGACTGGAAAACCTCCATTACCTGCTCCAGTGTACTGATGCTGCCGTTTTCAATATCGCCGAGCATTTTTTCAATGCTTTCCTCGGGGGCAAACAAACCGGCCAAATCTACCCATTTGCCCGTTCCTGTGCCGGTTTCCGGTAACAAAGCCGCTCGAAGGCCTCCGATGTTCTTGAGCTGCTTGTTTTCCAGTCGCTTAATCAGGCAGTTGCCTAAGAATTTGTCGATGCCAATCTGGTACAATTTAATACCATTGTCCAATGAAGAGCTTTTAATCTTGCAGCTATGGTAGGTGTAGTAATCGCTCGTCTCGCCGGAAGTTGATTTGAGATTGGTGAGCAACTTACAGCCGTTGAGCATTTTTTGAATTGTGTATGGGCTTAAAAGTTTGAAATTTATGTAGTCGAGTTTTTTGGGGTCTTTTCGTTTGTCCCGTTTTGGCCATTTTCGAGCGTCTCGGACGGTTCCTACACTGCGCAAATTCACACCGGGAACAAGAATACTTTCATCTTCGTGCTCAATCAGGTATGAGAAAGGCAGATCCGAAGTATCAGAATTTCTGTAGTGTCTGCCCATTACAACGGTAAAAGCCCCGACTTTTGCCGGCCAGAGCATATATGAGTCACTGGCTGTCTTGGAGCCCCGTTCGACAATGCCTTGGTGAACCGCCCCGAGTTTGTACATATGATTGCTTTGATTTGTTCCGCTGCCGGCGTTCAGAAAGGAAAACAACCCTGCAATCAACAGTGTGGATTTATGATGTGTAACGGTGTATGGCCCGGCAAATATGGCACACGCTTCACCGTGGAAACCACCGCAATTGGCGAAAAACACTGAGTTTTCCGCTGAATATTGTTTAGCCAATTCCGTGCCCTGGCCTACGAAGCACTTGGATATTATTGTGCCGTCGGTAATCTTCGAGCCGGAGCAGACAATGAAATCCTCTGCGAAAACACCAGGACCGATATAGACAGGGTCTTCCGGACAGCTATTGATTGAGCCGTTCTCCAGCCTGCTCGCTCCTTCGATTACACTTGCAGGGCCTACTTTGACATCCTTGATAATGCGGCAGTTGATAAGCTTAGCGCCTTTTGCTAACAGGCCCACAGATGAAGTTACAGACTTGGTGTAAGCAGCAATCATTTTTTGCAGGTTTTCAATTACTTTCTGCCTGTGTCGATAAAAAGCTATCACATAAGCGGTATGAGCGGACAAATGGTCGTAAATCGGTATTTCCCTGCCGCCAGCCTCATTAACAACGGTAACTTCGGTCCCATTACCAAATGAGCTCTCCTGCTCAACTGCCAATAAATCAACATTGTCAATAACTACGTTGTCCTCGATTATGTAGTTGGCTATGTAAGTATTAATATTGTTAATATAGACATTGTTTCCAATTTTGCAGTTGTGGATTGTTGCCTGATTAATACCTGCCGGCTTCTTCACTCCGCCGTGAAAGGCTATTGTTTCCTTAAGCTCGCCTATTTCCACATTACCGGAGAAATGTGTGAATCTCACTCTTTCGGGGTCGAAGCTCTGAGCAACTTTAATACTTGTCCAATCTGAGCAGTTGCATCCCTGCTTTTGCAGCTGAATAATTTCAGCTTTAGATAATGCGCGGAATTCCGATGCCATATTACGCACTCCTTCTGATATCAGTTTTAACCTATCTTCCGAAGTCAAAAAAGCCTAAACGCCAACTACAAATGATTAACAAGGCAATCTCTGGATAAAATCAAAGCAGAAATATCCTCAGGCAACCGTTGTCCAGAAAGGAGTTATACCTGTTTTGAGGAGCAAGTCAATAAATATTACGGATGTTCCTTTCCCAGCCCAAATAGCCGTCAAAATGGGTTTGACAGGGTCGTTGCAGGTTTTTATAATATTTTTATCGCGAAAGTATTTTTGCGGGCGTAATTCAGTGGTAGAATGTCAGCTTCCCAAGCTGGACGTCGGCGGTTCGAATCCGCTCGCCCGCTTTTCCTTTTGCCACAAGGAGTTACAGCAAATATCAGCTTGGTTTTTTTCCTGTCTTTCGCCACTGATACTACAATATATGGTGGTGTGGGTCAGTAGTCTGATTTGCGCAGTGCGGAAGTGTATCTGAGCATTTTCGGCAAAGATGATGGCGAAGATAAACAAACTACAACAAAGGCCGTTTTTATTGCTGCTTTCTATAGTTTTGGAATCTTCTATAGCCTTGGCAGGTCTATTTATCTTATTGTTAGCCACAACCAAACTTGGCGTGTTAGTGGCAAATCAAACCTTGTGGGCCACCGGCGACGGCAAGATATTCGTACTCGATCTGCCCGAATGCATCCGCATAAGGACGGGTGAAAAGGGCGGTGAGGCGATAGGTTGAACGAAGACTTTTGTTAAGAAGGCAAGTCCTGTTGTGATGTGCTTTCTTTTCTATCTTGTAACTCTCTGCAATTCTGGATAAGATATTGCAGCAGTAAAGCAGATATAAAAAAATGAGAAAATGTTTGTAAGAAGGAGAAATCAAATGACACCGAAAGAGTTTTTTGAATTCGCAAAGAAGAACAATGCCAAGATGGCGGACCTGAAGTTCGTTGACCTTCTTGGTACATGGCAGCACTGCACGTTCCCGGTGGAGTTCCTCGACGAAAAGACCCTTAAGGAAGGTCTCGGTTTCGACGGTTCCTCAATCCGCGGCTGGAAGCCGATTCACCAGTCCGACATGATGGCGGTACCGGACCTGGATACCGTGGTTATGGACCCGTTTTTCGCTAAGCCAACGGTGAGCGTCCTTGCGGACATCATCGACCCCATCACACGTGAAGAGTATAATCGCGACCCGCGCAATATCGCCAGGAAAGCGGCTGAATTCGCGAAAAAGAGCGGATTAGCGGATACCGCGTACTACGGCCCTGAGCCGGAATTCTTTATCTTCGACGAAGTTCGCTATGAGCAGAACCAGCATACCGGAATGTACTCAATCGATTCGGCGGAAGGGTCCTGGAACACCGCCCGTTTCGAAGAGCCCAACCTTGGATATAAACCGTCATACAAAGGCGGTTATTTCCCCGTAAGCCCGACCGACACACAGCAGGATATCAGGACCGAAATGGTCGAGGAAATGCAGAAGGTCGGGATTGTGGTCGAAAAACACCATCATGAAGTCGCCACCGGCGGACAAGCCGAAATCGATATTCTTTTCGCACCGCTGGTCGAGCAGGCCGACAACCTTATGTGGTATAAATACATCGTCAAGAACGTAGCCAAGCGACACGGCAAGACGGCGACATTTATGCCCAAGCCGGTATTCCAGGACAACGGCTCCGGAATGCATACGCACTTTTCGCTTTGGGAAAACGGCAAAAACCTGTTCGCCGGGAAGGGCTATGCGGGTCTGTCTGACCTCGCTTTGCACGCTATAGCCGGGCTTATCACCCATGCACCTGCTATCCTCGCTTTCGCCGCGCCAACTACGAACTCATACCGCCGGCTTGTCCCTGGTTTCGAGGCGCCGGTGAACCTGTGTATGTCCGCACGCAACCGTTCGGCCGCCTGCCGTATCCCGATGTACTCACCGAGAGCGAATTCCAAACGCGTCGAATTCCGCTGCCCGGACCCGAGCTGCAACGGTTACCTTACTTT
>Ga0315274_10006878_pt1 | contig 16530 bp, 15 predicted proteins | sample YL17G02_20_MG_FD_203700 | JGI IMG/M metagenome (GOLD analysis project Ga0315274, IMG submission 203700) | Sediment microbial communities from Yellowstone Lake, YNP, Wyoming, USA - YL17G02_20 | ecosystem: Environmental > Aquatic > Freshwater > Lake > Sediment | place: USA: Wyoming | collected...
TGCCCCGCGTTTAATCATTTCACAAAGGACCATTTCATGAATGCGGCTGAAACGGTGAGAACGTTCATCATAGACCAGTTCCTATTCGGGGAAGATGATGGGTTCAAGGACGATACGTCCTTTCTGGAAACGGGTCTGATCGACTCGATGGGCATCATGGAGCTGGTCGCCTTTTTGGAGAAGACGTTTCAGATCAAGATCGAAGACCATGAACTGGTTCCGCGGAACCTGGACAGTTTGAATCAGATTCAAGCGTTCCTGAAATTCAAAACAAAGAATGCCGGGTGAGAAGGTGTGCGGCATTGCAGGAATTTTTTTTCCAGAGGGCCCCGGATCCGTCGATCTGCGTCTCCTCAGGCGCATGACGGGCGCCCTCGATCACCGGGGTCCGGACGAGAGGGGTTTCTACGTGGACGACCGGGCCGGACTGGGGCACGCGCGCTTGAGCATCATCGATCTTGCGACCGGCACGCAGCCCATGCATAACGAGGATGGATCCCTGTGGATCGTTTATAACGGCGAAGTCTACAACTATATCGAATTGCGGGAGACACTCCAAAAAAAAGGGCATCGCTTTTACACCGGTTCGGACACGGAAGTCATCCTTCATCAGTTCGAGGAGGACGGTCCGGATTGCCTGCGTCACCTGAACGGCCAGTACGCATTCGCCATTTTCGACAACCGGAAAAAGCGGCTGTTTCTCGCCCGGGACCGTCTGGGGATACTGCCTTTATATTTCGCGCAGCTCAACGATACATTCCTGTTCGCCTCAGAGATCAAAGCCATTTTTCAGCATGACGGAATGCGGCGGGAGTTCGATCCCATCGCCCTGGACCAGATTTTCACATTCTGGACCCCCTTGCCGGGAAAAACCGCATTTCAGGATGTCCATGAACTTGCCCCGGGCCATCACATGACCGTTTCGGAAGGCGGGATCCAAGTTCAAAAATACTGGGATATTCCCTTTTCCCCCCCCGGGCAATACAGGCAGGAATCACCCGACCGTTTGACGGAATCCATCCGCGAGATTCTGCTGGATGCGGTCCGCATCCGGCTCCGCGCGGACGTGGAAGTCGGTACGTATTTAAGCGGCGGCCTGGATTCCTCGGGAATCACTTCGCTGGTCGCACGGTATTTCAACCATGAAGTCCAATCGTTCGGGATCCGGTTCGAAGAGCCGGCTTTTGACGAGAGCGGTCCGCAGCAGGTGGCCGTTTCCTTTTTAGGGACCCGTCATCACGATTTGCTCGCGGACAACCGGGCCATCGGAGAATCGCTACCGCAGGTCGTTCTGCATTGTGAGAAGCCCATTTTGCGCACCGCACCTGCGCCGCTTTTTCTGCTCTCGAAGAGGGTCAGGCAAAACAAGATCAAAGTCGTGCTGACCGGCGAGGGCGCGGACGAAGTGTTCGGCGGATATAATATCTTTCGCGAAACCAAGGTCAGGGCTTTCTGGTCGAAATTCCCTGAATCTTCCGTCAGGCCGAGGCTTGTGCGGAAACTCTACCCGTATCTTTTTCAGAATGCCAAGCACCCGGCTTTTTTGACCGCTTTTTTCGGCCGGGACCTGGAAGACACGCAGAATCCCTTTTATTCTCATCTCATCCGCTGGCGGAACAGTTCCAGAAACAAGCAGTATTTTTCCCGGGAGGTCCAATCGCGCATCGGCGCGTACGACGGATTGGATGATTTGTCACGACACCTTCCGGGGGATTATTCCGGATGGGACGTTTTTTCGAAAGCCCAATACCTTGAAAGTTTTCTTTTCATGAGCAATTATCTCCTGTCCTCCCAGGGCGACCGCATGGCCATGGCGCATTCGGTCGAGATCCGTCTGCCTTTTCTCGATCACCGGCTCTGGGAATTCATGGGGCAGGTTCCCCCCCGGCGCAAAATGCCGGGTCTCGACGAGAAATTTCTATTAAAACGCTGCCTCAAACAGGATTTGCCCGAAAGCATTCTCAAGCGCAACAAGCATCCTTATCGGGCCCCCAACCGCCAGAGCCTGCTGCATCCCTCGATCGCTGAACGGACGTCGGAATTGCTGTCGGAGAGCGCCGTCAGTAGGGCGGGTCTGTTTCACCCCGGGAGGGTTCAGAAAATGCTGCAAAAGATCACTCGAGCATCTCAACTCAACGAAGTGGACGATATGGCCCTGGTCGGCATCGTGACTTCCCAGATGCTGCACCGGGAAATGGTGGAACATTTCACGAAAGTCCCCGATGAGGATAGGGCCTGGCCCATCATCGATAAAAGACCGGAATCCGCGCCATGCAGGTGAACCGGTTTTTAGAAAATTCAGCGCAAAGAAATCCCGAATCCAAAGCCGCATGGCATGACGGCCGCTGGATGAATTACGGGGAGATCGAATCCTTTTCCAACAAAGCGGCGAACGGGTTGCTTGAAAACGGCATTCGAAAGGGAGACCGTGTCGCGCTTCTGGTTGAAAACTCGTTTGATTATATCATCCATTATTACGCGATCCTGAAGGCGGGCGCGGTGACCGTCGCGTTAAACACCGCATGGACCGCTGACATGCTGGCGTATGCGCTCAACGATTCGGGCGCAAAATGCGTTGTTTCCAATCAGAGATTTTCACAGGTTCTTCTTCCCGCATTGCGCCTGTCACCCGGGGTCGATTTCGTCGTTCAAAAGCAGGACGACCTGTCGGCATTTGAAGAGACCGGACGCCGCCGGGCCTGCCGGTTCAGCGACATTTATGAGACTGGAAACCCGGCGAAACCCGATGCCGAAGGCATTGACGCCGATATCGCCTCCATCGTATATACGTCAGGCAGCACGGGAAAGCCCAAAGGCGTGACCCTGACCCATTTGAACATTGTCAGCAATACCCGGTCGATCGTGGATTACCTGAAATTGACGCCGAACGACCGCGTGATGACGGTCCTGCCCTTCTATTATATATACGGCAAGTCGCTGCTGAACACCCACTTTTACGCCGGCGGGTCCGTGGTCATCGACAACCGCTTTGCCTATCCAGCGGTCATCCTTGAAACCATGAAGGAGACGCAAGTCACGGGATTTGCCGGCGTGCCTTCGACATTCATGATTTTATTGGGGAAAACGAATATCCGTGAATGTCGGTTCGATCATCTGCGGTATGTCACCCAGGCCGGCGGGGCCATGGCCGTCGCCGTGCAGAAGGATGTGGCGAAGGTTTTTTCGCCCGCGGAGCTCTTTGTCATGTACGGCGCCACTGAAGCCTCCGCCCGTTTGTCCTATCTTGATCCGGAACAACTCCATCGCAAATGGGGGTCGATCGGGAAGGCCATCCCCAATGTCCGTTTGACCGTTGTTGATGAAAGGGGCGAGGAACTGCCTCCCGGAGAAATCGGGGAAATCGCCGCGAAGGGATCCAATATCATGACGGGATACTGGAATGACCCGGCGGAAACCGACAAAGTTCTGAAGAATGGATGGTACTTTACGGGGGACCTGGGAAAGACGGATGCCGAAGGGTTTCTATACGTCGTCGGCCGGAAAAAGGACATGATCAAGGTGGGCGGGGAGCGCGTCAGCGCAAAGGAGGTGGAGGAAAAAATCCTCGAAATCCGGCAGGTTCATGAAGTCGCCGTGATCGGCGTTCCGGATGAACTGCTGGGCGAAGCCATCAAGGTATTTATCGTTCCCGGCGGGGATGCACGCTTAACCGAACAGGATTTTGGACTCGAAATCAGGAAAAGACTTCCGTCTTACATGCATCCCAAAACCATTGTGATCACGGCCGAATTGCCCAAGAATGAGTCGGGGAAAATACTGAAAAACCAATTGATGTAGGTGCGGGAGTCATTTGCATGAAAAACCCATCCTTCTCCAGGAAGAGTCTCGACATCGACTGTGAGAAAGAGATCGACCGCATTTCCGGCGTCCTGCGCCGGGTCGTTCTCAAGGATTTTCGGAAACGCGGGACGGTGGTGGCTCTATCAGGAGGCATCGACAGCAGCGTGGTGGCCGCGCTCTGCGCTCGGGCCCTGGGGAAGGACCGGGTCTTCGGCCTGATGATGCCTGAACGGGATTCATCCGAGGATACCGGCGCCCTGAGCGAACTCATCGGGAAACTGCTTGAAATCCCCTTTCTTCGCGAAGACATCACTCCGATCCTGGAAGCCGTGGGTTGTTATCACAGGCGCGACGAGGCCGTCCGGAAAATCGTCCCCGAATATGGTTCCGGGTATGCATGCAAGATCGTGCTGCCCCAGGTTGCGGCCGAGGATACGTACAGGATTTTTTCCATTGTCGTGCAATCACCCGGGGGAGAACAGGTCAAGAAGCGGCTGACCCCGGAGGCTTATCTCGAAATCGTCGCGGCCACGAATTTCAAGCAGCGCGTGCGCAAGATGCTCGAATATTATCACGCGGACCGGCTCAACTACGCGGTCAGCGGAACCCCCAACCGCCAGGAATACGACCAGGGATTTTTCGTGAAATCGGGCGACGGCGCCGCCGATATCAAGCCGATCGCCCATCTGTACAAAACCCAGGTTTACCGGCTGGCGGAATGCCTTGGCGTTCCGGCGGAGATCCGAAGCCGTCCCCCAACAACGGACACCTACTCGATGCCACAGACGCAGGAGGAATTCTATTTCGCGGTTCCGTACGACGTCTTTGATCTCTGTCTTTATGGCAGGAATCATGGGATCTCTGCTAAAGAAGTCTCGGCGGTAACCCTTCTGACCGTGGAACAGGTGCATTCCATTTATAAGGATATCGAAAACAGGCGGATGACGACCCGGTATCTGCACGCGCCGCCCGTGCTCATCGATAAAATCAGTGAAGTAAGCGGAGCATAAGGCCCAACTTAGCCTGATAAGAAATAAAATGGTCAGAGCGCTGGAGGTTTTGAATGAAAACTTTTTACTGCAGGTTGATTAAATTTTCAAGATGTTCGAAAACGATTTATCCGCTCATACGCTGCAGGCTCGCCCTTTTGTTCAGGTTTTGCCTATTGTTCCTGCAATGTTGTGCAATAGAAACAGCAGCCAGAGAAGGCTTGATTTCCGGCGACGGCTTTGCATTACATTACAGGATTGTTGGAGCGGGGGATACTCTTGTTTTGCTGCACGGCGGACCCGGATTGGAGTACACCTATTTACTTCCGCAAATGGACAGTCTTGCCGCACACCATACGCTGATTTATTTTGACCAGCGTTTCATCGGTGGATCCACGGGGGATATCGATTCCCTTAAGGTGACTTTCGATGCGTTTATAGAAGATGTGGAGCTGGTCCGAAAATATTTCGGCCTTGCATCATTTCACTTGCTCGGGCATTCGTTCGGTGGTTTGACGGCAATGGTATACACTTCTCGTCACCCGGAGAAAGTTAAAACACTCGTTCTGATGACCTCAGCCGGGGCTGATACCAGTTGGAGGTCCCGATTCGGCGAAGCCCTTTCCAAAAACCGTTCCAAGGATGACAGTTTGACGCTTGAGGAGATCCGCAAGTCTGAGGCGTTCACCAACCATACTCCAGAAGGCTTAAAACAATATTTTCGTGTCTTTTTTACATCATACTTTTTCAATCCGTTTCTGACAAACAGCCTCACCATCACGGTTTCTGAAATGACCGCAAAAAACCTGTGGCGAATCAATTCATGGATTGGGAAAAACATCGAGTATTATGATTTTCGGCCTCAACTGGCGCAAATCGTGTGTCCTACATTAATCATTCATGGGGCCAATGATCCGCTACCTCTGGAGGCAGCCCAAATTATTCAAAAGGCCATTCCACATTCTCAGTTGATCGTTCTTGACCGATGCGGTCATTTCCCGTACATAGAAAATCCAGTTCTGCTTTTCAAAGAATTGGATGCATTCTATCTAAATCCTTGGAACTGCAGCATCGGCAATTAAGAGGAGAAATAATCCTTCCTTGCCCGAGCATGAATTGAATCCGCATGATCTCCGGAAGGCCGCAGACCTGCGGAAGATCGGACTTAAGGACTGATCAAACCATGCTCAAACGCATCCGCCATCCCATGCCCGATTTCGTCAGCGCCGCCCTTGTCCGACGCGGCCTGATGAAGGCCTACAGGGAACGTCCCCCATATCAGCGGAATGACTACATCGGCTGGATCGTCCGCGCGAAACGGGAAGACACAAAACAGAAAAGGCTGAACCAGATGCTCGATGAATTGGAGGACGGGCACCTCTATATGAAAATGAAATACCGGGTTTTATTGATACTGTGATTTTATAAAGGCTCAAATGGGATTTAAATCATTCTATTGAAAATTTATTAAGATTGGGTCTATCCTCAAGTACTCACTAGGCTCCTCCATGAAGAATGTTAGCGACAATTCTCGATTTATTGGTTTTTTAGATGAATGTGGCGATCATTCCATGGACAATATTGATGCCGATTTTCCGATATTTGTTTTATGCCTTGCAGTTGTGGAGCGTAACGCTTATGCAGAAAAAATTATTCCGTCAATGTCTGCACTCTGCACAGTAGACACATTCGAAAGGCGGAAGGTCCATACGGTTTTTTGCAAGTACCTGCAAAAAGAGATCAATTCCTCTCAGACATCAGCAGTCTCATGGAACAGATGCCTGCTACCATTTTCATTATGTGCATAGATAAGAAAAAGCATATTGACAAATATGGTCCAAGTGCAAAAAATCCGTATGAGTTTGCATTAACCATGTGCATGGAAAGAGTCGTTCGTTTTCTTGAGCAGAATGCCGAAGTGCAATTGCCTATTATTGCAGAATCAAGGGGCAAGCGTGAAGATACAGAACTGGAAAAAGCTTTTTATGAATTCATGACATGCGGAACTTATTATGTTCCCGCCTCCCGATTCAAGGCGTTGCAATGTCCGCTTGTTTTTTGGGATAAAAGAGCAAATATCGCAGGGCTACAACTGGCGGATCTTATGGCTCATCCGTCTGCTCGCCATATTTTAAAACCGGATCAACCAAACGTTGCATTCGAAATCATCAGGAAGAAAATCTATTCGAGTGGAAAAGTGTGCGGATGGAAAGTCTTCCCATAATACAAAAATGGACGGTTCCGGTAATTACCAGAAACCGTCCACCGACCAGGCATTCCCAGTCCATGAATCAATATACAAAAGATTTGAATGTGAATCAATAATTTTTTTTCAATCTCGAAGAGGTCGGATTGACTCATAAATAAAGTAACCATGGCTTTTTCATAGCATGGTCGTTGCCTCATAATTTATGTAACCGAAAAAAGGGGGCATAAATTATGGGCACAGCCACAAAATATGAAGTACTTCGTTCCATACGGAACCCGATACCGATCCAGTTCAAAGATTGAAAAAAAAGTGATTCTGGATGAGTTTTGCGCCACATGCCATTACAATCGAAAATATGCGGTTCGATTGCTGAATTCCAAGACCATCCAGAATAAACCCCAAGGCCTTACTAAGCGTGGCAGAAAAAAACAATACATGAGTCCCTTGATCTCTCAAGTCATCCAAGATATCTGGATTGCCACCAATCTGCCTTGCTCAAAAAGACTTAAAGCCATCCTTCCATTATGGTTGCCATATTACGGCCGATTATCTCTCCCGGACCCTGTCAAAGATCAATTGCTCAAGATGTCTCCCGCTACGATCGACCGATTAATGGCATCCTCCCGTGCAAAATTCACAAGACAAGGGCTGTGCACCACAAAACCGGGTTCTATTATCAAAAAACACATCCCCATCAAAACCAACCAATGGGACGAGAAAAAGCCAGGATTTATGGAAGCAGACGCTGTCGCCCATTGTGGTGATTCCGCCTCTGGCACCTTTGTCTTTACCGTCAATTGGGTAGATATTTCAACAACTTGGACCCAACAACAGGCTGTCTGGGGAAAGGGTGAAAAGGGCGTCCTTATGGCCATCCAGAACATGGAAAAATCGACACCCTTCCCCATCTTGGGTTTTGATTGCGATAATGGCTCCGAATTCTTAAATTGGCATCTGATCAAATACTTCACTGACAGAAAACGGCCTGTCCAGTTCACCAGAGCCAGAGCCTATATGAAAAACGACAACGCCCATATTGAAAATAAAAATTGGACTCATATCCGACAGTATATCGGGTATCAACGCTTCGACAATCCTGAACTCGTAGATAAACTCAATGAACTCTATACCACGGAGTGGAACCTGTACTTCAATTTCTTCATCCCCTCAGTCAAGCTCATCGAAAAAAAACGTGTCGGATCAAAGATCATCAAAAAATATGATAAACCGAAAACACCTTTCCAAAGAGTTCTTGAATCTGAATACATCCCAGTAAAAACCAAGAAAAATCTTAAAGATCAATTTACGAACCTTAATCCTTTTGAACTACAAAAACAGATGTCAATCAAAATCAAAACCATATTGAACATCGTCAATCAATCCCGGCTGTCGGAGAAAAACCAAGTCAAAGAATCAAACATTACAAAGACATAAAAACATCACATTTTTCTCTCAATTTCGGTTACATTTTATTATGAGTCAACTCGAGGTCAACAATGAAAAAGATCGTTAAACGGACATTGATCGTGACCGGATTGGTATTCATCCCGATGGTTGTTTTTCTTGGAGTCCGAATATACAAAACCATGAGGGATATTCGCAAGATGATCCCTGTCGAGACGAAGGAAATCGTCAAGGGGGTCTATTCAATCAAGGATTCCTATGTCAACATGTATCTGGTAAAGGGCGTGACCCATTACATCGCCTTCGATTCCGGGAATGATCCTGAGCACGTGCGTAAGGAAATGCAGAAACTGAACATCGATCCGGCGGACGTCGCAGCCGTATTCCTGACCCACGCGGACTCGGATCACACGGGGGGATTGCCTCTTTTTAAAAACGCCGCCGTCTACCTTCCCAACGAGGAGGAGCAGATGGTCGACGGCAGGACGCCGCGGTTCCTTTTTTTCAAGAACTCGCTGAACCGCAAACACGTCTCCCTCAACGACAATGAAATCATCGACGTCGACGGCTTGAAGGTGACGGCCATCCTGACGCCGGGTCATACGCCCGGTTCCATGTGTTATCTCGTCGACGGCCGGCTTCTTTTCATCGGGGACTCGATGAGCCTGAAATCCGGTAGGGCGGACATCTTCAGCAAGGCGATCAATATGGACAGCGACACCCAGCGCGAATCCCTGAAAAAGCTCGCCAGGCTGACAGGAGTCAAAGGCATCTTCACGGCGCATTTCGGGGTTTCGGATTCGTTTGATGAGGCGTTTGAAGGCTACAAGAATTTAAATTAAGAAAGCGGTTCATTCCGTGTTGCTAAAAATGGGGCTCGAAATTACACAGGATGATAAGGATAGAGGATTTTCAGATCATGGAATCGTTTGCGATTCAACGGGGAAGGTCCTTACTCCGTGACCAGATGGTAGCTTAATCCGTACTTGTTCTTCAGCTTCTCACCGGTCTGGCGGGCCTCGTCGACGGTTGCATAGGTCCCGATCCACACCAGGACCAACGTCGTTCCATCCTTTCTCTTCTGGCGCAATTCGACCGGATAGCCGGCGCGTTCGAAAAAGGATTTGCGCATGACCGCGTTGGTCTGGTTCGCGAACGCTCCGACCTGCACCGCGTAACGGGGGATGGGGGGCTCGGAGACCTTGTCCTCACGCGGCGCCGTATTGACGGCGACGGCGGACGAAGCCCCCATTGATGCAAGATGGTCCTTTGCGGACCGTCCGGCATCGGAATTTGGAGAGCGGGCGGCCGCGTTCTTGAAGAAAATCGCCGCAGAATCCATTTTGTTCAAATTGAAATAGCACAGACCGGCGGTGAACAGGCACTTGTCGAGAATCGGAGAATCGGGATACTTCTGCATCAGTTGGCGAAGGGGCCTCATCGCGGATTGGTAAAGCCCCTGAGCGAATTTGTGCTGGGCCAGGCGGATACAGGCTTCGTCGCCGAAGCGGCTTTCGGGATACAGCATCAAAAACCGCTCATAGACGTGCGCTGCGGAATCGCCGTCGGCCGTCAGCAGTCCCCTGAGAAACATCAGCTGTTCCGGCGATTTGCGCTCCTTTTCCATCCGGGCGAGGCGCTGCCGGGCTTCGGCGGTTTTCCCGGTTTCGATCAGTTCCACGAGATCCTGTGCGGTCTGCGAGCGGACACCGAGACACGCGGCTAGGCAGAGTGCCAGCCACACGGCACGGAATTCGACAATCCGTTTCATTTTCATGGACGGTCCGATCGGGTTTGTCCGGTTGACGGTTACGGCTTCTCCTCAACGGCCGGGATCCATTGCCGGCACCTGGGACACCGCCAGAACATGTCCTTCGATTCGTGTCCGCAGTGGACGCAGCGGAAGTCGAAGGACGTTTCCGCGTCCCGCCCCAGGATCGCCAGGGCCGTTTCAAGCGCCTTGTCCTTCTTGCCCGTCTGGATCAGGAAGCGGACCAGCGCGCGACGGGCGGCGGGCTTATCGGGATTGGCTTCGTACGCCTGCCTGCCGAGTTCAAGCGCCTCGCCCATTTTCCCCTGCTTTTCGTAGAGTTCCATCAGCTTGAAATAGGCGCCCGGATGGGACGGTTTGGTCTTGATGATCTCCTCGCATATGGTTTCCAGTTCCCCGTACCGGCCCAGGTTGTAGAGAACGTCGTTCAGCCGGTCGAGAATCACGTGGGCCTGGTCGGGCATCTTCAACGCGAAATCTTTCCACACCTTGAGCGCGTCCTCGTACCGCTTGTCCCTCATGTAGGAATCGCCGAGGCATAGGTACCCCGGCACGCACTGCCGGTCGAGCTTGATTGCCTCGCGGAATCGGATGCGGCCCTGGTGCTCGACCCCATTCTGGGTGAGCTCGAGACCGGCGTTGACCTTGTACAGGGCGAGGATGTGCTGGTCGCTCTTCTTGATCCACTTGTTGATGCCCTGGCGGATGAAGAACGCCTTGTCCCAATCTTCCTTGTCCTCATACAGTTCGAGAAGCAGCTTCCGCACTTCAATCCCCTTCTTATCGCGCTGGGCAAGGCGTTCGGCCATCTCGACGGCCTTGTCGGTCATGCCGGAGGCCCGGTAATCCAGAATCAGGTGGTGCAGGGTGTCTTCGGTCTGTTTTTCCGTGAGCGTCGTCCGCAGCAGAAGGTTCCTGTGGATTTTGGTAGCGCGGATCGGATATCCCTTTTCCCGGAAGATGTCCCCCAGCTTGATGTACGCCATGATGTTGTCGGTATCGTCGCGGACGGTTCTCTTGAGTTTCTCAAATGCCTCTTCCCGCCTGCCGTCGAGAAGCAGGTGAAGCGCGTCCAAGTAGGGCGCCTTCGAGGCGGGCTTCTTTCTCCGTTTCATCACCCAGTAGAGAAAGACGGCGAAAACCGCGATGATCAGTCCCGTGATCAGATAATGCATCATCATTCTGCCTCAGTTGGGTCGATCGATTCCGCCGGTTCGAGTTCCTCCTCGATGTTGGCGTTCCGCAACCGGTTGAGCTCCTCGCGTATCTTTTTGTCTTCCTTCTGGATTTTCCGCATCTGATTCTTAAGCTTCAGAATGGTAAACGCCAGCAGAAGGAACATGAAAAGGATGCCTGCGGCAAAGGCGCTGTAAATCACGAAGGAAAGGGAGAGGTTCTGGGTTTCGTAATGCAGGAAATGCACCGACACTTCCTGCTGGTAGTTCTGCACTCCGAAGAAGAGGAACAGGAAGAAAAAGACGATGATGATGAATAATCTAATCAGCATAAGCGTCCTCCCTTATCGTTTCAAATTGTGCCTGCGCATCCGGTGGTTGCGGGAGCGTGCTTCCCCTCAGCGTGGCGCCCGTGCACGATTCAATCAGGACCTGCACAGGGAGGCCCGCCCGCGTTCCGTCCTTCCGGAAGACGACCACGTGCGCGCAGGGTGTTTTGCCCATCCATTCCTCGGCGGAACGGGCACTCGGCTTTTCGGGAAGGACTTCGACCGTCCTTCCGACCATGGCCCGCTTGATCTCGAGGGTGATGCCCCGCTGAAGGTCGATCAGCGCGCCGAGCCTCCTCATCTTCTCATCGTCCGGCAGGGAATCGGGCTGGTCCGCGGCGTCGGTTCCGTTTCTCGGAGAATAGGCGTAGGTGAAGGCCTCCTGAAACCGGACCTCCGCCACCAGATCCATCGACTCCTGAAAATCCCCTTCGGTTTCGCCGGGATATCCCACCATCACGTCGGTGGTGAGGGAAACGCCACGAATCCGTTCCCTCGCCTTCGCCGCCCGTTCGAGGACATGGTCGCGCGTGTAACCGCGGTTCATCAGTCCCAAAATCCGCGTGGAACCCGACTGAACGGGCAGGTGGATGTGCGGACAGATCTTTGATTCGGACGCCATGGTTTCCAGCAGCCGGTCCGACAGGTCCTTGGGATGCGAGGTCATGAACCGTATGCGCAGGAGCTCCGGGATCCGGGCGACGCGTTCGAGCAGACCGGCGAAATCCGTTTTCCCATCCTTATAGGAATTGACGTTCTGGCCGAGCAGGGTCGCTTCTCGGAATCCCTGTCCGGTCATTTCCTCTATTTCACGAAGGATTTCGACGGCCGGACGGCATCGCTCCGCCCCCCGGGTGTAGGGCACGATGCAGTACGAACAGAAATTGCCGCATCCGCGGGAAATCGTCACCCAGCCGGATACGCCGGGTTCACGGACCGGCGCGACTCCGGAATACAGTTCCTCCGGCCTCAGTTCGGCGTGGACTTCCGGCCGTTGGGTCGGACCGGCGAGAAGCTCCGGAAGCCTGCGGTATGCGTCGGGACCCACGATCAAGTCCACCTGGGGCTTGATCCCGGCCAGTTCGTCGCCCAGGCGTTGGGCCATGCATCCCAGCACGCCGATCCTGCGGTGTGGAGACTTTTTCTTCCAGCCCGCCAGGGCGCCGATTCTTCCGAGTACGCGCCGTTCGGCATGGTCACGGACCGAACAGGTGTTGATTAAAATGACGTCCGATGAATCCCAATCGTCCGAAAACCGAAATCCGGATTCCAGGAGAATGCCCCGGATCAGTTCGGAGTCATTCTTGTTCATCTGACAGCCGTAGGTTTCGATGAAAATGGAAGGATATCGCCTGATATTCGTTTTTCCAGAATCCATATCACAATAATTTAGTAGATAATTGCTTGAAAATCAAATGATTTTTGGGGATCCCTCTTTTTAATCCGATCTGTCATCAATATTCGCTTTCCCGAAAATAAATCATTTTCTACTTGACTTTAATGAAAAAGTTTTTAAACTTAATGCAGTTCCGTAAGAAACCTTAAAAACCCTTATTCTGGTTAATTTAGGTTAACGTTGAACTGAAACTTGGATCTTAAATGCCATTCTTTGCTGGAAGTTATCCATATACTGTTGATAATAAAGGGCGGATGAATATTCCAGCCAGTTTCAGGAAGCAATTAACCGAGGGACAGGGCGATTCCAATGTTTTTATCACTCTTAATAAAATTGATTTTTTTCAATATCTCTGTATTCTGACCCAGGATCACTTTCAGTCCATTTCTTCCGAGCCTGCCCAGGCGAGCGGCGGTCCGCTGAAGCCCAATCCGAAAATGATGCGCGAGCTGCTCGATATCATGATGCAGGTTCAGGAATGCCACTATGACGAACAGGGCCGTCTGATTGTTCCCAAAAAATTTCTCGAACATGCCAACATCAAAGGCCAGGTGATTATCGTCGGCGTCAGGGATTATTTGCAGCTTTGGGATCCCGACACGCTGAAACGGTACATGGATGCTTTCGGTCTCGGAGAACCGAGACCGAAAGCACCCTGAAATGGTCGGGTCATTTTTTGAGTGAACCTTTTTACCATACTCCGGTGATGGTCCATGAAGTGCTTGAATTCATCCTTACCGATCTTTCGGGGGTGTACGTCGACGCCACGCTGGGGGGCGGCGGACACAGCGAGGCCATCTGGAAGCGCCTCGAGCCCCAGGCGCGGCTCATCGGGATCGACCGTGACGGCGAAGCGATTTCCTATTGCCAAAAGAATACGTCCCGGTCCTTGGACCGGATCCGTTTCCTTCACGGGGAATTCGCTTCCATGAAAATACTCCTGACTTCCGCCGGCATCGACAGCGTGGACGGCGTGCTGTTCGACCTGGGCGTATCGTCCCGCCAGATCGACGCACCGGAAAGGGGATTCAGCTACCAGCAGGACGGACCTCTCGATTCGCGGATGGACAGCCGAACAACCTTGACGGCCGAGGATGTGGTCCGGACCCATTCCGAAAAAGAACTGGCCGATCTGTTTTTCCGCTTTGGAGAGGAAAGAAACGCGAGGCGCATCGCAAGGGCGGTGGTCGCTGCCAGAGAAAGCGCACCCATCACTACAACTCTTGAACTGGCTGCGACCATCCGCCGGATCACTCCGGCCCGCTGGCAGGTGAAGACGCTCTCCCGGATCTTCCAGGCGCTCCGGCTCGAAGTCAACGACGAGCTTGGGCAGCTCCAGGCGGGCCTTGATTCGGCGGCCTCGCTTCTGAAAAAGGGGGGACGGATTGTCGTGATCACCTACCATTCCCTCGAAGATCGGCTGGTCAAACGGTTCCTGAAGGGTCCCGAAGAACGAAGTCCCCTTCCGTTCATGCCGGACAAACCGGAGTCTCCGTTCAGGATATTGACGAGGAAGGTCGTCACGCCGTCGCCGGAGGAAATTCGGGCCAATCCCCGCGCGCGAAGCGCAAAACTGAGGGCGGCCGAACGGCTGTAACACAGGGCGGATCCCGCCCAGAACGGGCAATCCAAAAGGATCACGAGTGATGACGCAGCGACAACCCCCATTGATCCGGAAATCCAAGTCCCAGGCCAAGCCGCGCATTTACCGGGCGCTCCTGGCGCTGATTTTTTTAATCGACGTGATCATCGTCCTCGTGCACCTGTGGGGCAGGGTGCAAATCGATTTCGCCATGCGGCGCAACGAGGGACGGCTCTACCGGAAGCGAATGCTTCAGGCGGAGATCGCCGAATTGTCCGTGCAGATCGACAACATGAAAAGCTACCAGCGCATCGCGGCGCTGGCCCGGGAGCAGGGACTCGAGCCGGTTTCCGCCGAACGGCTTCAGGATCTGCCGGTGGATTTAAGGCACCTCCGCCGTCCGGAACCGGAGCGGAAGCCGGCGGTCGTGTATGCCGGCCTGGTGCCTTTTCGTCTGAAATCCCAGCCTTCCGATACGTCCGGAGGTCCCGATGTTCGATAAGAGAGGGTGGGAGCCCGTGGACGGCAAGGACGCGCGGCGACTGAGACGCACGGCCTGGTTTTTTCTGGCGTTGATTGCCGTGATTCTCGGACAGAGCGCTCGGATCCAGATCGTGAACCGGGATGAATACCTGAAAAACCGGCCCCTCTACACTCAAAAATCGACGTTGTATTCGAAGCGGGGCATGATTTTCGACCGAAACATGAACGTGCTCGCCATGGATCTAACGACGTACACGCTTGCCGCGGACCTCACCACTCTCAAGGACATGCGGCGCGCGGCTGCGGCGTTCGCCAAAACGCTGGACGGGGATCCCGAAGACTACCTGCCGCGGCTCATGAAGAACCAGCGTGATCCCTTCGTGACGATCAAAAAAGACATCACCGAGGCGCAAAAGGCGGAACTGACCGATGCCGGACTGAAGGGTCTTCTGTTCAATCCCACCCGGCGGCGCGTGCATCCCTGCGAAGCGCTCGCCCTGCCCGTTCTCGGACTGACGAACGCCGAGCATCGGGGTATCGCCGGGATCGAACAGCGGATGGAATCCGAGCTGAACGGCGAAAACGGGACTGAAGTCCGACAGGTGGACGGCAGGAACCGGGCGCATGCGAGCCCGGACGATCCCATCCAGACGCCCAAAGACGGCAGGCATGTCGTGTTGACGTTGGACCAGACCTATCAGACCGTCATCGAGAAGGAGTTGAGACGCGGCGTGGACGGTTACCGGGCGGAATATGGATCCGCCGTGCTGATGGATCCCTTCACGGGCGAGATTCTAGGCATGGCGTCGATGGGCGCAAGGGATTTCGACGACTCCGGCTCCGACCTTGTCGAGAGTATTCAAAACCGCGCTGTGCAGATCGCGTTCGAACCCGGATCGACACTAAAGGTCGTGACCTCGGCCAAGGCCCTGGAAGACAAGCTCTACGATCCCGAAACGACCATTTATTGCGAGAACGGTGCGTTTCGGTTCGCGGGCCAGGTAATCCACGATCACGAGCAGAAGTATGGGATGCTCACCTTCAGCCAAGTCCTCGAATATTCGTCCAACATCGGCATCACGAAGATTTCCAAAAAACTCGGACGGAAGCGGCTTTTCAAATCCCTCCAGAATTTCGGTTTCGGCACGCGCACGGACGTGGACCTCCCGGGCGAGGCCTCCGGCACCATCCCCGAGGTGCATCGGTGGAACGACTTCACGACCGCCGCGATCAGTTTCGGGCAGGGCGTTTCGGTGACCACGCTGCAGCTCGCGTGCATGCTGTCCGCCGTGGCGAACGGCGGCGAATTGCTCAAACCCCAGATCATCAAGTGCTTCATCGGCGCCGACGATGAAGAACTGTCCCCGGCGAAACGGAAGGTGATCCGGCGG
>Ga0315274_10006879_pt1 | contig 16529 bp, 12 predicted proteins | sample YL17G02_20_MG_FD_203700 | JGI IMG/M metagenome (GOLD analysis project Ga0315274, IMG submission 203700) | Sediment microbial communities from Yellowstone Lake, YNP, Wyoming, USA - YL17G02_20 | ecosystem: Environmental > Aquatic > Freshwater > Lake > Sediment | place: USA: Wyoming | collected...
ATATTTGCCAGAAATAAAGGCGAAGGAGTACATCACCTGGTTTAACTTCGGGACCTGGAGCAGGTATCTCGACCTTCATCCCCACCCTGTTAAGGTTGGCGATTCTTACATTGAGTGAGCTATTTTCCAGCGCGCCATTTACCCTAGCTGCAATCTCTTGGAACTTAGACGGCGACATATAGCCGCTGACCATCGATTTTAGTTTTTGTGCCATTCCAATCGGCGGCACAATCTGGAAAAAGACTGGCGAAAGATATTCGGTCAACTGCGACCAGTCTGTTCCCTTTACCAATGCGCTTAACATAGTCACCGTTCCATACTAGAGATGAGGCAAAAGGCACAAGGCGCGCCAGAAACGAATTAGCGGCAGCTTAGAATGCGAGTTTTGCCGTCTAGAATTAACTGACCAACGCGTTTGTTGCCGACAGGTGTCACGACAAATAGGACTTCGCCACCTTTGGTGGCCGCGCCGCAGTCCCTTACAAAGCTGGTATCGAGATCTTCGATTGTGGTGAGGTCTTCACCGTAGCCGTAGGTCAGAGTACCCAGACCGGTGCCGTGCTCGATTTTTAGTACAGCTTTGAAATCGTCGGCGCCAGTGCAGCTAATTTGCGGGACAGCCGCTAGTGCAGAGCCAGCGGTTGCTAGAGTCAATACAGCAAGTGCATTACGAATCAGCATAGTGCTTCCTTTTCAGTGTTCGAGGTGTTCTCGGACCCTAGGATAAAGGAAGCTCAGATGATAGCAAGAGGATTCGCAGTCTGCTAGCCTTCAAGACTCCGAGTATGTCGTCTAGAATTCCGTCGGCTACGGACTACAACCTTGGCAAACACTGGAGCTATGGCGCTCGCGAGAGCCGGAGTTAGCAGGATGGCTAAGACGAACCACGACGGTAGGGGTGATGTCCCGCCTACTGTGCCGCAAGATATGCCAAAAATCTTCGGCTTTGAGGAGCTAGTTTTGGTAACAGCTGGCTCGTCACTGGGCGCCAAACTGTTGTCACCCGTCCCAGTGAGCTGGGGCAGGTTCTCGCAGCCTGCAGGTGCATCAGCAATGAAGCTACCGAAGTTTCTTGTGCCGATGGCCTGTCTGATGGCGGAATCATAGGAGCAGTTGAATACCGTTTTGTCCGCAATCAGCAGGGCCAACAGAAAATCGCGGATGCCACTATCAGCTTTAAAGTAGGTAATGGCAGTCATGGTGAGGTTGGCGGCATCTGATGCACTCATAGTCTTATTTTTCACCAGATCCCAAACCACGCCACCAATCACCTGCCCGTGCTTGTGCCCGCAGCACGAGCCGTACATCTGGGCGCTCCACTGCTTCCAGGACGTATCGTTATAAACCCACTCATTATCGGCAGTGCGCAGGCAGCCACTTTTCACGCAAAACGGTGTCCCTGGCGGGCATATGGATTCCCCGAGGCATGCTGCGTTCACGATGCCTTTACTCCGTTTATGCAAATATACTAAAAGATCGGCTACACCTTCATGGATCCCCAGCGGTTCGTCGCGGGTCACTTTTAAGTAGTTATATACGAAGTAATGCCCTGACTCGTGCGATGGTACATCGGAGTCTGTCGCCAAATTCTGCAGGCCTTCACCGTCGCCGTCACCAAGTTGGATGACGAATGGTTCGCCCGTTTTTTCGTTGCCCGGGATAAAGAGAGCGTTATTTTTTGTCATATTAATGAGTTGATGTAATTCAAGATGCAGCGGCAAGGCTCCGTAGGTTTTGCCACCTAGACCAAGCATCCAACGGAAGTGCTCGTCCGTATGGGCGTAGGCATTCGGCTGCGCGAATCGACTATCGTTCGGCTGATAATTAAACCTATGACTCGCCTCGATAGCTTGTAATTTATCGGTTGGCACATTTGTTTTTAAGTACTGGCTTGTAAGCGTACCGTCGCCTGAAAGGTCTTTGAGAGTATAATTGACTAGTGCACTGTCGTTCTTGTTATTGGGTAAAATGCTGGCACTGCCATCGACTTCAAAATATCGCCTGGAAAAGCTAAAAACCGTGGAGTCGTCAGCCAAGACTTCGTAGGGAAGTTTGCCTATTTTGGCAATGAAAAGCCACGCCGGACGAAGTTCGTTGGCAGAAGTGGGGAAGTAGTAGCGTTCGGTTGCCACGAGCTGCAGGTCTCTAGTATCCAGGCCTTGCTCAGCGACACTGCGCGCTACCACACCTTTAATTGAGTCTAAGTCTGGCCAGGATTTTAATGCATTCGCGACTGCAGAGGCGGATACATTGGGCATGGTCCCGAGTAAAAATGGTTCCCGCCCTTTCAACATGTGTGCCGCAATGTGAGTGCCGAAAATCGCGATGCCGTTTACCATAAATTTGCCATCAAAACGCTGCCCACCGCCGCCCACTTGCGGCGGCAGAACCGTTTGGCGCATGTCGAGCTGGATGCCGTTGGGTAGACGATCACCAACGATCGTCTTCACCGCCTCCGAAAAATTAATTTGACCGGCAGAAAATAAGCTTAAACCCCGCGATGGGGATAAATTTCCTAGTGGATGCATGGTTAAGTTGATTGTGGCCTTAGGTAAGCCGCGCAGAGGAAAGGGGAGGGCGCCGGCGACACCGTTAGCCTGTATTGGCTCGAAAATGCCGCAGGAGCTCGTACCTATCAACGCGGCCATGAGTCCGAGCGATCGCATGACCCGACCTATGTCCATTTGTTTGCGCAGACTGATACCCACGGTGTGCTCCCTCTTGACCCCGCAACAATCTCCTCCGACACCCAAACCCATATCGGCATTTTGCCTATAAAAGTTGAGTTTACCCGCTATGCTATGGTTTATTATTTAATGATTACGGTATTTTGATCCGTGTTCTTGGAGGCAGTGCTAAAAGCTATGTGGGGTCGAATGGGGTCGGTCTTTGGGTCACCATGGGCAACCCAGGTATGGGAGTGGTGGCTGATTAAGTGGCCGAGGGTTCTAGCTGCCACAGTTCTACATTCCCGGCGCGCTGGAGGATCCGAGCTGCTGCCCGCTCCCGTAGGGCTGTCGCGAGTGACGATGTGTCGTCGGTGATCACGTAGTCAATGTGATGTTCGTATAATTTCTCTAAAACCTCGGGCCCAGAGATACTCTGCACATTCCAAGTCCATGCCGGATGAGTCTTATTGGGGTGCCAAAACTCAGCATTGTTTAGGAAGTACTCCGCGTAACAAATTGTGTTCGCGTATACTTTAGGCACAAAATTTGGCGCTTCTGTTTTAATTTTCTGCGCTAAATAATCATTGAGCATGAAGTTTGGTTTGCGAGCCAAGAATGTTGACGTGATGTTGCTACTCGAGATGCCGCGGTAAAGGTCCCGCGCAGCCACGTCAAAGTTTGAGTACCCCAGGCCTATTAAGGCTATGACTATTGGTGTGATCCAAGCTCTGTGCTTATCACTGAAGGGTGCGACAAACACTGTGGCACTTAGTACGAGGAGTGGTCCCAGCACTACTAGATAATGTCTAGATTCTAAGTGGTGGCCAAATTCTCCGGTAAATAGCTGTAGCAGAACAAAGCCTATTATCAGGAATGCAATCATGAGTTGGTTGCCGGGATCTTTCGCGATGGTTGACAGAACTTTCCGGCTTTTTCTCGAAAATAATGAACCTAGCAAGGTTGCCGTAGCGATAACGATCATCGCGTCACTGGTTAGAAGTCTGCCAAAGGATCGCAGTAGCGAGTCCAAGTTAAGTTTAAAGGGCGCAGCTTCAGTAATGACTCGACTTAGGCCGGGGGCAAACGGCGTCGGGAAAATTTCAGTGAGTAGTGGGAAAAATGGATCGCCCGTAACAATTTCATTGCGCCAACCAAATGGTGCCCAGGTCAGAATCATAAGCACAGCACCAGCAAAAAGAAGGCGTACACTCTGCGCCACTTCACGCCAGCGGTTTTGCGACGTAAACACCTTGCAGATAATCGTCGCCAAGCCTAAAGCCACAAAAGTTACGCCAGCTGTAGGCTTCATAATCATTGCGCTTGCCGCACCGGCGAGAAACATCACTGGCATGCTGCGTACCAAGCCCACTAAAGCTAGTCCGGCTGATGCAGCGAGGTAGCCATCATTTTTCGGTAGCAGCATGAAAAAAATCAGCCAAGTATGCATGCATACTAAAATAAACGCGGCTCGCTCTCGCCGCTTTAGCCATGGTTCAGCCAAAACCAGTAAGGCGCATACGAATGTGCCGTAGCCAAAGATGGCGTGGCTCAGCTGTGCCAGGGCGTTTTGTTCGGCATTGCCACGCGCTAATAGTTTTAAGAATAAATAGTAGTGCTCAACCGCGAGTGCATAGCCGGAGAATATGTTGGTGAGAAATACTCCTGTTTGGCCGCGCTGCAACCAGCTTTCTGCCGCAGACAGGTGATAAAGATACGCGTCTTCGTGGCCCTGGAAAAAGTACACGCCCGAGATTCGTACAAAGACGGCGACGCCCAGAAGCCAAAGCAGCCGCTTGTCCCACGATTTAGACTTTTTTGGGTCGCGATGAAACACGTGCGTAACACATGGGCGCCAGCTCAGCCAACGCCGACTCCAGGCCAATGCGAACAGTAAATAACCCGAACTCACTAGGGGGAGTGCACCCTCCCAACTCGGTGCCCACACTAATCCAGATAGAAATATGAATAGGCCAGTTGCGGCAACTCCGAGCAGCAGGGCGCAGCCCGTCCACAAGGCTAGTCGAGGCCGAGTCACAGAGCTTTCGTCGCTCATCCCGATCACCTTAGCAACCCTGCCCAGTAGTCGGAGTAGGAAAAGTCCCCAGCCAAGCAGCATGGGGAAAAGGGAGATAAAGGTTAATGTCGACTTGATTATGAATAACAGAGGACCAACAGAGCTCGTTACTGACGCCTCTAGAGGCAATAACCGGCCTCCTAGCAACCAAGCTAGGGCCAAGATCAGAAGCATCGGCAATAATTTGTCTGACTTCACGACTAACGCTCTCCGGGAGATTATGTGCATCAAGTTATCGCGGAAAGCCAGCATTTTGAAGTCGAATATTCCCCCTGCTAGCTCACTTAGATTTTCGCTACGGCCGCTAGCCTGTGAGATAGCGCTAGCTAACTTATTCTAGACTCGCCATAGTTAACGGTTCAGCGGCAAATCTAGCCAGCTCTGTCGGAGGCAACATGCAGGATTCAGCATTAAATCAGGCCAATCAATCGATCCAACTAGGTATCGTCCGGGTTTACGTCAAAGACCTATCCTTTGAGTCACCTAGGTCACCACAAATCTTTCGTACTCAGTGGCGTCCCGAGATCAAATTGGATGTCTCTGTGACGCCTCGGCACATTGAGGAATCACTGTTCGAAGTAGTTTTAGCAATTAACGTCGAAGCTCGCGAGAATAAGGACCTGGGCTTTATCGTCGAGGTTGAACAGTGCGGTTTATTTGATGTGCGTGGCCCAGAGGGTCAGCCCATGGAGCATGCTCTGCGGGTAGTCTGTCCAAACGTCTTGTTTCCGTATGCGCGGCAGGCCGTCGATCAGGCGCTAGTGGCGGGAGGATTTCCACCACTTATGCTGGCTCCGATTAACTTTGAACTGCCCAATCATCAGAAACCAGCAAACTTAAGCTGAGCCTAGCGAGCCGCTCCGGCCTTGACGGCGGGAGTGGCCAGTAACTCATCGCGGCTGACGACGTCGCGAAAAAACCGCTGCGAGGCTGGCTTGCCCTTGGTTAGCCAGTCGTCTGCCAGCATGTTCCAAGGTGCTTTCATGGGCACTTCGTAGCTGCGTAGGTAGGTGACTACATCGGCGACGGTATGGCCGTTGCGAGCTAGTTCTTTTTGGTTAAGCCACAGCTGAGAAGCGCCGACGTAGGGTACCGCTTGTACTTGACTATCGGATTTACTGAAGTGGGCGTTGAGGTCTGCCTGGAGTTTACCGCGGTCGTAGCGAAGGCCACCACTGAGTTCCGGTAGGGGAGCGGCACCGTGATCGGCTGTGAAAGCGACAACCAGCTGACCATCAGTGGCCTTTTCCAACTGGGCGACCACTTTGGCTAGTTCTGCGTCAACGACATCAATGACCGAGCCGCACTCCTCGCTTTCGTAGCCGAACGCATGCCCACAATAATCCGACGATTTAAAGTTCATGAAGAGTAAATCGGTATCGTCGTGACTGCCTAGTTTCATCTCATTTATCGCAGCTTGCACGAGGTCACTTTCGAAGCGCACCATCGCCGGCGTGGCGCGCACTAGCTTGATGTCGATACCGTGATCACCGTGTTTTAGGGAGTGACCGAACCAGGCACCGTCGCCCTCCTTGAGTAAGGCCTCGACGTAGGGGTGAACCGACTTGTCCTTAAGGCTTTCCGGGACTCTATAAAAATTGGTATCGGCTGTATAGGTTCCCGCATCTTTGCCCTTCTCAGCGAAGTAGACGACGGCGGTTTTCTTGTTGTCTTTAAACATGGAGCCGTGGCCGCCAAGGGACACCGAGGCGCGTGCTGCTGCACAAAGGGAAAAGATTTCGGGTTTATTCTGCCGCGCCTGGAGCCAGACATCGGCCAGTGTGGCTGCACTAAGTTGCAGCGGGAACTCTTCGCTAGTTAGGTCTTCTGTCAACTTGGTTGCGTATACGGGTTGTGCTGCCCATAGGCCAGTTTGCCAGCGAGTATTGGCGCTGACTCCGTGGCCCTTGGTGTAGGCGCCAGTCCCGATGGCAGCGTGTCCGACCGCGGTCTCGACATCGACGTGCGCCACTTGCGCGGCAGTGAATAAAGCACTGCGTTTAAACAGCGAACGCAAAAAGGGCAGTCTATTGGGGTGCGCATCAAAGTACTGCCAGCCCATCTGATCTTGCACGATCACCGCGACAAGTCGTGGGCGTTTAATCTTGACTAGATTGCTACTTATTTGGGTCCGAGCCTCCGCCAGCACGCGCCCTTCGGCACGGTCCGGAGCGGCGATGCCCAGCACGTCCGCTAGGGTAGGGGCGATATCTTGCTGCACGGCAAGCTTTGAATAGACGCCGGCTTTGAACCATTGGCCCGATGGGTCATAAAATGCCAATGGTATTTCCAGATCGTAGTCCCAGGCGTAACCATGGGTTATATCGGGGTGCGCTGGTAGGACTGTGTCGACTTTGCCGTCATGCTTTGTGGCAATGTGGCTGGCGTGAAAGCCAGCGGGCTTAAAACTTCCCGCTTCGAGCATGAAATTATATTTTTCCGTCAGGAAAAAAATATCGCCAGACGTATCACTGATGCTGCGTTTAAAGATTTCCCGCGGGGTAAGGCCGGACTCCGCTGGGTGAACCCCTGCACCCGCTTTGCCGGCAGCCTTAAGGTTAGTCGGGGATGGGGCTGTCTTGCCGACAGCGCTTTCGCTGGTTGCCGTTAAAAAAGCGAGTAAGCAAACACGCCAAGCCATGGCTGCGGTGCGCATTAGAGTATACCTCGGTCGAGTGGTGACTTGATGAGAACCTTCAGACTTCTATTAAGCTTCACCTGACCATAAGCTCTTCGGATCGCCAAGGACTTAATGTCGGGAGCATGTTGAAGTTGCAGTCTGGTGTCTGGGATGGCGCTACTGCCATGACGGTTTCGTCGTATGACTTTAAGATAATTAACTATTCCAGACTTTTATAGAATACCCCCCTACCAGCGTCCTTGCCGCGCAGCTCCGTTGATTGGCCACCGACCTGAGGTTGTTCACGAAGGATTCCTAATAAATTCAGAATATTTGCCGATATCAACCGCGGGGCCATTCGACTGAGGAGTAGTCCGATACTTTCCATATTTGAAAATTTTAGGCGCGCCAAAGACCGAGTCGCACCTTCAAAGGCGCAGGACACTGCAGAGGTACGTGCTGAGCTAAGGCATTGGTTTTTGCAGTATCAGTATGAATTGCGCGAAGCGACTGCTCTCGCAACGGCGCCGATCTGCGTCTTTGGCGGTATCGCGATGTATATTTTGGCACCGCAACCTGTGAAGCTTGCGTACGTGGTTAGCCTTTTTTTGCTAGCTTTTACCAATGGGGCCTACTACCTCTGTCAGAAAACTCAGCGGCTGAAACGCTCCTTCCGTTTGGCCGTGGCTCACAGTTTGTTCACTCAGACCGTGAATATCGTTGGCTTCGGCCTCAGTACTTGGCTGCTTGCGTCGGATCCAAGTATGGCAGCCGAGCATTTAGTCATAGGCTTCACGTTTTTTGCATTTATGAGCTCACTTATCTGCGATGTGAGCAAGTCGTTGTATGGGATATCGTTGGTTGGCGCGATCTTGCACACAGCCGTAGGCGTGTTCATTTGGCAGCACGCACAATTCAACCATCTTAATGCGTGGGTATGTTTGATCTCAGGGATAGATGTATACATGTATCTTTATAATTTTCGGCGTGTGGTTAATTTGCGAGAGCAAGCACGGGTTAGTTTTGAGTCCCGCCGACTGGCAGCGCAGAACGAAAAATTAAAGCGTTTAGCGATGGAAGCTGAATTACAGCTAGCCAAGGAAATTCAAGAATCGTTGACCCCTCCACCGGCGTCGCTACTAGTCGGGCGTAATCGAGTCGATTTTTTCCATGTTCCGTATGGAATCCTAGGTGGCGATTGGTTTGCGGCTCGGGAGATAGCCCCTGGTCGCTGGGCCATTGCAGTTGCCGACGTAACTGGCAAAGGTGTTCCTGCTGCGATGGTCGTACAGTCGCTGCAGTGTCTTTGGGCGCAAACTTTTAGTGACCTAGCTTTTGATCCGAAAGCTTGGATTAATATGGTAAACCGTACATTATTTACTCTGGGTAGTAAGCAGCCCCACACCTTGACCTTAGGTCTAATGATTTTAGAGGAAGGCAAACTGTCCTACTATTGTGCAGGCCATCTGCCGATTTACTTGGTACGAGACATTACTAATCCAGAAACAGTTGAAGCTAATGGTGGAGGCGGCGGCCTTTTAGGCATCGGCCCATCCCTTCAGATCGAACCAACCATAGTGAACCTGCCCACCGAAGGTAATTATGCGGTCATGCTGGGGACAGATGGTGTCTTTGACTGGTCCGTGCGCAAGGGTAGGCGCAAAGTTTTTCAGTTAATGACAGATCTCTCTCTTAGAGGGCGAGACGCCATTGTGGATCGCGACATCGGCGATGATAAGATCTTGGTGCTAGTTCGTAGCGGCAAGCTTGCCGCTTAAAGGACCCGACAGAGGAGTCCCTTTAGGTAAAGCGATTCGGGAAAGGTTAGTAGCACTGGGTGATCGTCTGCCTGAAACAGATAGGACGTGATCTGCGCGTTACGATCGGCATCAATCGCAGCTCCAAACACGATCTTCTGGTAGAGGTCTAAACTTATGTGTCCTGAGCATGAGAAGGTTGCCAACATGCCGCCCGGGTTTAGTAGTTTGAGTGCCAGCATGTTCAGATCTTTGTAGCCGCGCGCCGCTTTCTCCACTTGCCCGCCGCTAGCAGCAAACTTGGGTGGATCCAGGGTGATCAGATCAAAGCGCTCACCAGACTGCACAAGGTCACGCAGTACTTCAAAGGCATTGCCAGCCCTTTGCTGAAAGCGCGCATCACCTACAGCGAAACCATTAGCACTGAGATTTTCCCGCAGACGAGCGAGGGCTGGTTCGCTGGCATCGACACTCAGAATACTGGCCGCTCCGCCTTTGGCGGCATGCATCGTGAAGCCACCGGTATAGGAAAAGCAGTCCAGTACTTTACGGCCTGCTGCTAGGCTACCGATGATGGTGTGGTTTCGCCTTTGGTCCAGATAGAATCCGGTTTTGTGCCCAGCTTCGAGATCGATACGGAAGTTGATGCCTTGTTCTGTGATTAAAACGTCGTTTAATGCCGCTTCGCTGCCGTGAAGTAGCCTATTGATTCGCGGTAAGCCCTCAAGATCACGGACGCTATCGTCGCTGCGCTCACTGATAGTGAGGGGCGACAGGGCGTTGTGTAAGGCGCACACGATGGGCGCGATGTGGCGGTCAATGCCAGCGGTTAAGGCCTGAATTACAAGATGCTCGCCGTACTTATCGACGATAAGGCCCGGGAGTTGATCGGCTTCGCTCATGATTAAACGACAGGCAGTTTGATCTACGGAAAGCAGGGGACGACGCCGAGCTATGGCGGCATCCACGCGGCGCTGCCAAAATGCCGAGTCGATAGTCTCAGTGGGGTCCCACGTAAGGGCTCTGGCAGTTAACTTGGATGCTGGGTTGGCGTAGCCCCTGGCGAGAAAGCTTCCCTTATAATCGAGTATATCGACAATGGCGCCGGGAGGTGCTGCGTCGCTTCTTTGGATGGCACCGCTAAACACCCACGGGTGGCGCTGTCTTAGCGGTTTTTCGCGACCTTGCTTGATATAAATGGCGGGAGTCGACATCACGGCCTCACTGATCGGGTCTGAGTAGCCTTGGGCGGAGGTTAGGTACCAAAAAAATCGCCTCTTAGCGACCATTAGCAGGGCTGGTCGGGCCCTAAGACAACGGAATCTTGCTCGGAGCTTGAGTGTTAGTCTCGGGAAAGATATAAAAAGAAAGAGATAAAAAGTAGGTAAAGCCGAACAGTTACGACGACCAGTGACAACGATAAGGTGGTGAGGGATGGCGCGGCGGCAAGCGGATAGGCAACGCATACTCGTCATTCAACTCCGCCAGCTCGGCGATATCCTGCTGACCACTCCGTGTGTCAGGGCGCTCAAGGCGGGCGTCGATGTTGCCACGGAATATCCGGGGGAAGTTCACGGCAAACAGGCACCGGAAATTGTCTTTTTGAGTCACCCGATGGGGCGTCTGGTGCTGTCCGACAATCCCTATATCGATGAGCATGTGACCTACGATCCAAACGGCGGCTGGCGGCAAGAAGTGCAGTTGGCGCGGCAGCTCCGAGCTCGTCGGTTCGATCTAGTCTTAGATTTTATGAACAATCCACGCAGTGCATTTTATGCGCGCATGACAGGAGCGCCGCGGCGTTTGGCGTTTCGTTCAGCAAGGTGGCCGGCCTATACGCAGACGATTGCTCGGCCGCACGATGCTGACTACATCGTCCGCGAGAAGTTTAAGCTGCTCACTGCTGGAGGCTTCCAAGCCAGTGACGAGCGTTTAGTATTTACCTGGACCGAGGCTGACGCGAAAGCCTACCGTGACTTTGTCGCGGCAGTTCCCGAGATCGCGGCTGCGCCTTTGCGGGTCGTCCTGAGTGCTACTCATCGCCGCGAGGTGAGAAAGTGGCCGCTAGCTAGTTATGCTGCTCTCGCCGATCATTTGGTTAGAGATTGGGGCGCCGCCGTTTTATGGCTGCACGGCCCTGGCGAAGAGGGCGTAGTGGACCAGGCCATGGCTCTTACCAAAGCGCGCACCTTCAAAATGCCGCCGACCAGTTTTCGTGGGATGGCAGCTTTTCTCGCTCACTGCGATCTTTTTATCGGCAATTCTAATGGCCCAAGTCACGTGGCTGTGGCGGTTGACACTCCGTCGCTGCAGTTGCACGGTCATACTCGTGCCGCGTCTTGGTGTCCTCTAAATCAGCGTCACCAAGCGCTGCAGTCACCAGAGTTTGGTCATAAACCCGTACCAACTATGGATGCGATTACCTTAGCTGCGGTTTGGCACCAGCTTGAAGTTATGCGTCCAATGATTACGGCTGCTGCAGCCGCCAAGCGTGACCACCCAGTCGTGCAACCTTCATCAGGGAGAAACCTGTGACTTCGATAGCTCAGATAGATATGCAGGAAGAGGCTGGCGGTACCCGCATGGTGTTACCTATGCGCATACTCCCCGCATCGCTGGCGCGTGTGGCTCGTTCGGTGATGGTGCTTGGCGCATTGATGATGGTTGCTGGACTGTCACCGCTTCTTTTAGGCTCGACAATCAATTTTGGCCTAATGCATTTTCTGGCCGTTATTGCTGGGGGCTTACCAGTTGGCTGCGGCCTGCTACTGGCTCGTGGACATAGCAGCGTCCTGTGCAGTGGCGGTAAGCTCATCGTGCGGGAGCAGGCTGGACTACTGCGGTGGCAGCGTCATTTTGAGTTGAGTCAGGTGCAGTCGCTGCAAGTTTCGGTACTACCGCTTAATGTTAGCGGTAAGGCAGAGGGGGCGCGTATGGCTGGTGAGAGCATCAATATTTTAGCAGCGGATGTGGCTGGCAAGGGCCAGCGCGTTCTATTATTTGGCTATCCACCGGCAACTCTAGAACGGATCATCACCGAACTACGCAGGCGCGGTGGTTGGGCGGCGGCCTCAGCTGGTCCGGCTAAAGGCCGGTAGCTAAGACGCTCTGAAGCTCTTCAGTCTCGTAGCGGCAGAATAAAGTTTCAGCTTGGTTAACTTGCCATAGCCCTGGGGCCATACCCTTACGTTTTTTTATATTTTGGCGCTTAGTTAGATAAACCTCCGCACTTTGATCCGCGCGCAATTTAGAAAAATGCACAGCTAAGATGGCGGCAGCTCTGATCAGGCCTGGAAGAGGTGGTGCTTTAAGATCCCTAGCCGGCATTATGACGTGGCTTCCGGTTGAGCCGACGACGTGCAACCAAAGGTCATTGCCCTTAGCTTGGCGGCAAAGTTCATCGCTGTCGGCGGCACTCTTGCCAACCAGTAAGCGTATTGCGGCAGACTTTGGGGCTGCGCCCCCAGGACGCCATTCAAATATGCGGTAAGGTACTTTTTCCCCGGCTGCCGGTGCAACGCCGCCACCTTTCGAGGTCTGCAACTGATGGCGTCGAAGAATCTCGTTCACTGCGGCTACGGTTAACGTGCCGGCACGCAAACTTTCAAGATCCCGGGTGAGAGACTGAACCTCAGCCTCGGCCTCAGCAACTTGCTCTTGCAAAAGAGATGCTCCACGCCTGGCTTTTTTAGCGCGAGTAAATAAATCACTGAGATTTTGTCCGGGTGTCCGATCAGGATTTAGCTCTATGCTCAGCGAACGGTTGAGTCCGCTCTCTTCGCCGCTGATTTCTAGACTGGCCTGTCCAGGTTGAACGCGACTGAGGAAATTTTGCAGGAGCTGAGCTTCGTGTTCTGCCGCCAGTGCTGTGCTATTGTCGGTGCTTAGGCTCTGTGCTTTGTTCATTGCCTTGCGCACGGTTTTAAGGCGCCGCGCAATGCGGTCACGGGCGCTGCGCTGGTAGTCGGGAAGGAGGCCAGTTTGAGTGGGGCTGGCCCTGGCACTGATACTGGCGCTGATACTGGCGCTGATACTGGCGCTGGCAGTCAGCGCATTTTCCTGCGCAAGATCTGCCTCGGTCGGGCTCGATGCCGCGCTCAAACTCGCAGAAATGTCCTCCATCAACGCACTAACCTGGACTGGGTACGTTGGGAGTGGCTTAGTTAACTGCCAGCGTTTTGTGTATGTTCCTTGAGAACTTTTACGCACTAGGGCGGTGCCGGCGGCATCGATAAAGCGCAGCTCCGGCGGTGAGGCCACGGCCAGCTGTAACCAAAAATTGGGTTGTTCACTGCGGCTGGTGAAGATCGGTAACCAATAATCACCGGTATCGGACTCCCGAAAGATTCCGGCAATGCTGCCGCTTTTTGCGTGTTTACGCATGATGGCCACTACGGAGCCTGTTGATTTCACTTCTTCAAAGCGCTCAGGTGCGGCGCGGATGCCAAACGACTGTTGATTAGCATCGATGATGAGATGAAATTTTCGAAAATGTCCGGTCTGGTCTGGAGCATTGGCAGCAAAGGCTAGGATCGGTCCATGGCCCTCAAAGCACTTACTGTACTTACACATCACTGGCATAAGTTATTGCCACGCTGCTAAATCGGCGAAAGCTGCTGCCTCAGTGCTATTGAGGCCATCCCGTACCTGGTTTTTGACCGCTCCAAATGCTAGGCCCTGGGTGTCACTTGGCACAGGGATCGGAGTCCCGTAGCGGACAATCACGCGAGCAAATGGCTTTGGTATTTTGAACTGGTCCCAGCTGCGGAGCACCCAGTTGCGATCAGCTGTGGTGATCATCGGTACCACGGCGACTCCGGTCCTACGGGCGACGTCGACGATGCCGCTTTTGACTTGGCGGCGGGGGCCGCGGGGGCCATCGACTGTGATTGCCGTGAACCACCCACTTTCTGTGGCACGCACCAGTTGTTCGCGGGCCTCGGGACCGCCGCGACTGCTGGATCCACGCACGGTGTTGAAACCAAAGCGCGACATGACCCTGGTGGCGATATCTCCATCGGAGGAAAGGCTCGCTAAAGGAGCGAACTTCTGGCCTTTGTGGGCGACGACGCTGCCGAACAACTGCTCATGCCACAAAGCTAAACAAAAGCTGCCACCGGCGTGCATGCTTGCAGCCCGCTTCCGTTCGCTCATGCCGGTCACTCGGATGCGGTAGGTGATCAGCAGAAGGCGAGCTATCCCGTAGAGTAAGGCGCTAGCAATCTGAATTTTTATAATCTTCTGGGCCTCGCTCACTGATCACTCTCCTGTCCCTGGTCTGGGATACTGTCGTCGCTGTCCGGCGCACCGTCATCCGAGTCATCGTCGCCTGAGTCATTGCCTGAGTCACTACCTGCGTCATGTCCCGAGTCATTTCCTGAGTCGGTATCTGGGATATCTGGGTCGCTCATGAGTTCAGCGAATCCGGCCAGAGGCCGTCCGAAGTCACCTCGTGTGACGGCGTCTGTCCATTGGCTACCGGTGATGAAGCCCATGTTTTTCATGGTATTTAAAATCGCCAGAAAGCGTTTTTGCCCGAACGGTGTCAGGGCGCGGCGCCGTAGGCCGCGTGACCAGTTATTTGGGCTTGGCAATACGAGGGCTAAATGCACGGCTTGTTCTACCGTTAGTAGTTCTGGCTTGGTCCTGAAGTAGTGCCAGCTGCCTTGTTTGACGCCGTAAACACCGTCGCCGAACTCTACTAGGTTTAGATACCACTCGAGGATCTTGTCCTTGGGGAGGATCATCTCCATGAGTAAAGTCCCCGCTGCTTCTCGGGATTTGCGCCAAAGCGTCTTTTCGCGGCCGAGAAAAGACATTTTGACCACTTGCTGTGAGATGGTCGAAGCGCCACGAGCGTAGCGCTTTTTGCGCCGGTTAACTTCGTAACTTTTGACCATTTGGTCGAGGTCGAGGCCGTGATGCTCATAGAACCGACCGTCCTCCGCGGCAATCACGGCATGGAGAATGTGACGCGACATTTGCGCCGTGGCTATCCAGTGCTCTTGACCGGGACCGACCGTCGCTTTGGTTTCACCCGAACGCCGATCGTAGCGGCTAACCACGACAGGCCCTGTTTTTAGCTCATATACGGGCGGAATATACAACTTTAGTAGTATGACAAAGGTTCCGAAAAGGAGTATGTATCGGTAAGGTTTTGACCCTTTTTTGACTCTGCGATTGTCAGTATAAGGGTCTGAAACCACTGCGGATTTATCCTCAGTGGTGGAGAGGTCTGGTGGCAGGCTGGGGTGATTAGTATCGTCACCCTCGCGGATTGGCATAACTGGCCCCTTTCATAGAATCTCTATGGTGCCAAAAAATTCATGAAAAGTTGAGGAGGTTTACGATGACCACCGAGCTCACCCAGCAGGCGGCGCCCCAAATAGAACAAATGGTCACAGCCAAGCAATTGCAACGAGCAGTAGCAGATTTGCAGACGACGCGTCCAGGTCCGGGCTTGCTCAAGGTATCGATTTGCACTGCCCTATTTCTGGCAGGTGTCTCTGTAGCCATGACCGCAGGCTCAGTTGCTGTATTCACGGCTGCTGCTGTGTTTTGTGGCCTTTTGGCTTCGGTGATGATTATTACGACCCACGATGCCATTCATCATACCCTGACTGGAATGGTTTGGTTCGATGAGTTGTTTCCTCGCCTGATGTCTTGGCCGATTCTCTGGTTGCACAGCACTTATAGCGAAGTGCACAAAGTGCACCACAAAATGAATGGTGACGATATCACTGATCCAGAACGGGTGCAGTGGACGCGCGAGGAATATGCTCAAGCCTCGGCCTTAACGCGCTTTTATGTGCGGCATCAGTGGTTCTTTGACATCTTCGTATTTGGTGGATTCGGCCTGATCGTTGAAACCTTCAGAAATGGTCTGCGTTATGCGCGGGTGTCGAAGTCGATGCGCCGTGCAGTGATGACCGATATCGCCGGTCTATTGGTAGTCAATGGACTAATCTATTCCGTGGCTATCGCGCATGGCAACGGCCTACGCTGGCTGGCGTTTTGGTTGGTTTTGGAACGCTGCACTGGCGCAATTATGCAGTGGCGAGCCCATGTCGAGCATTACGGCCTGTGGGGTAAAGGTCGGCACTACTTTGAAACCCAAAGTTATACCTGCCGCAACATTCAGACGAATGGATTTGCGAGCTGGTTTTTTAACCGACTGAACTTTCATTCAGTCCACCATGCCTTTCCGCGGGTGCCTTTTTATCTATTGGAAACGGCACATAAGCGCTTCTTGGAGCTTTATTCTCAAGCCGGAGTTGAACCGCTCGTCGAAGAGAGGGGTTACGTCCTGACGTCTCTTAAGTTGGCGCGTCAACCGACTGTGATTGGCTCCCCTGATCCGCTTTCGGCGAGTCACAGGCGCTCCATGGTATCATTGGCGGAGCTGGACC
>Ga0315274_10006880_pt1 | contig 16528 bp, 21 predicted proteins | sample YL17G02_20_MG_FD_203700 | JGI IMG/M metagenome (GOLD analysis project Ga0315274, IMG submission 203700) | Sediment microbial communities from Yellowstone Lake, YNP, Wyoming, USA - YL17G02_20 | ecosystem: Environmental > Aquatic > Freshwater > Lake > Sediment | place: USA: Wyoming | collected...
TGAACCAAGTATTTCAACTTCATCTTTATGAATTGTAACCTCGTTTAGATTGATGTCTGAAACATTCTTAACCTTTTTATGTGTAACTACTTCATCGTATAAATCAGGATTTTTGATAACAAGGTTAAGAAGCATCTGATCTAAATCATCAACCTTGACTGAAACGCTTTCTAATGGATTATTAACCAGAACAAGCTTAAATCCAGTTGCACGCATACGAACTACGTAGTTTCTTAACTGTTTAATTTCTTCTATACGATTTTTATCCCAGATTTTGATAGATTTGAATTCAAAGACAATTAGTTCACCATCTTTCCTAGCGACTAAATCTGCCCTTATATTATCCAAACGAGCATCTTTTACTACTTCATAACCCTTTTTTTGATAATCATTAGCGACTTGCTCAATAGTAGCTTCAGCTAAATGCTTCATTAATATATTTTCACTGATTTTCATATTAAACCTCATTTCATTTCATATTCAAACTCAAATAAACTGTAATCTAAACTTCCGATTTCTACATATAAAATATGCTCTTTACCTTCATCAATCATTTTTAAAAAGTCACCTAATACGGATTGAGGTATTTTTAATGCTTCAATTGACTCTGAAATTAAATCAAAGACACCTGCAATTCGTAATTTTATATTCTTATCATCTGAATAAGCAATAGTATTCAGAGCATCCCATATAGGTTTACTTATATTGTCCGCATCAATTTGTGTTTGAACTCGATGAAAGTAGTAAACAACCCCATAAAGATTTCCTTCTAATTGATTTGCACTAAAGTTGTATTCTTTGAAGGCTTTTTGAATGTCTTGCTTAAATTTTTCTGTATATTTTGCATTAACAGAACGAGGTCTCGAATTGTTCAAAAAAACATACATAGTTAATTTATAGTTAAAAAAGCGTTTTAGTTATTTTATCCACACCATTTATCAACTCTTCGATCTCTTCTTTTGTTGGCTCTCTTTTTTTGTCATGGTCACACAAATTTCTTCTATCACCCAAAAACTGTATAAAACGCCAAGTCGCTACTTCAATAACATCATTATCTTTTAGCGTTTGATAATAATCAATAAGTGTTGCTTTCTTTTTAATTGCTAAATTATGGTTTTCACATACTTGGCTTAAATGGCGTTCCAAAACAACTCCTGCAATCGCCCCGGCTCCACGAGTAAAACCCTTTTTATTTAATTCTCTAGCGGCATCAAGTTCTGAATTAAATAAATCCGCTTGCGCTAATTGTTTAATATCAAATAGAGAACTCTCGAATCGTCTATTGATTGACTTTACGATCTCCAATTGTTGTGTAAATTTTGGTATCGCTGCATCTGGACTCGCAATTGGTTGTTTTGCCAAGTCACGTCTTGCTTGTAATCCCAGAAGATAATCAAATATAGTATAATTCTCATTATTAATATCAATACCTTTTCTTTTTAATATCGGTTTATATAATTCGGTAAAATCTTTGAGTCGGTCTGGTAATAACTGTTTTACACACAACAACGCTTCTGAATACCAAGATTGATATCCTTGCCTAAAATCCGGAATTTTTTTCTTAAAATCAAGATATTCTACACCCAAGGCCTCTTTCCATATCTTTTCAAATTCATCCGGGAAGCATTCTGATTGCATCGCAAAAGAAAGTAAACCACCCTCCTTGATGAGTTTATCTAAATCATTTTTGTATTTTTCTAAATTTGTTTCCATAATCCGTTATTCAAGCAAATTATTCGCTAATATTTTTAGCTCCGATAGGAGCGACATATATAACCTATCAACTACATGCCGCTCCTGACGGAGCTTATTATTTGACTTTAGCAATTTCTATAAACATGACACTCCTACGGAGTTTCATAGCGATTTATTCAGTCAAGCACTATTTGCGTAAAACCTTATCAATCCAATCTAAAGCGGGTACGCCATGAAAAACGTGTCCGCCATCGTGAATATCTAGTAGGCACTTATCCTCTGCGCCAAAGACCTTATAGGCTTTTTTAATCTCCTCAAAAGCGGGTTTTGCAACTTCGACAGGAAAACCGCCCGGCGCCCTTTCCAGTCTTCCGATCTCCATCACAAGCGGTCTTGGAGCAACGAGAGAGAATATGTCGCTGAAGTCAAAGTTTTCTTCGAGACCGTTAAAGTTCCAGCATGGGCAATGCCCCTGCTTCATATTTGCAACAGTGTTCAACCATCCACTACTAACTGCTACTTTGATGCACTCATCACACGCCGCAACGTACATGACGGATTCACCGCCAAGAGACAAGCCTGCCGTACCAATTCTGTCTTTATCCACTTCGGGACGACTGCATAAATAATCAAGCGTTACAAGTGCGTCCCATACACGCTCACCCATAAGCGACCAGCTTTCATGCTGAAGATCATGCTGACCAAGATCAAGCGATATTACTGCATAACCTTTCTGAGCAAAGGCTTTTCCATACCAATATAAGCTTTCACCGTTCACGATCTCTAAAGCTGTTCCGCCATGCCCGTGAAGTGCTAACATAGCAGGCAATCCTTCTTTTGGAACGTCTTTTTGCATAGCAAGCCAAACGTGAACTTTTCTGTCGGATAAGCTGTCAATAGTTATTTCCTCAAGAAAATAATTTTCTCCGGGAACTTCCACACGTTTTATAATCTTTGGATTCAAAGGCACATTCTTGGGCTTACTTCCGCCCATCATCAATTCAAAGAGTTTTTCTCTAGCTTGCTTTTGCCAGATTCTAGCTTCGTCAGGTGTTTTTGCCACAAACTGCATCTTCCTAACGTCATCTGTGGGATTACTGGCTATTGTAAGTAATAAAGACACTCCAGTAACATATTCCAGAACGTTTTGTGCTATCACTATTTATACTCCCCTTATATCATTTTGGTGAATTAATCTCTATGATCATGTCATGCTGAACGAAGTGAAGCATCTCAAATTACATTTACATCTATGAGCGATTCTTCGCTGTCGTTCAGAATAACAATTGTTGAAGTGCTTTACCAAAATAGCGTTAGATTAAGCCTTCTGCTTTTGCTAGTTCGGCAGCGAGGACGAGGTTGCCAGCGGCGCCACGGACAGAATTGTGTGCGAGAGTTATGAGTTTTATCCTATTTTTCTCGTCATGATCGTATCTAACTCGCCCAACCGTAGCCGCCATACCCCTGCATCTTACAGGTTCGCCGGCGTTTCTATCCAGTCTGGTCTGCGGTCTGTAAGGGTCTTCAGTGAGGTAAATTGGTATCTTTGGCGCAGTTGGAAGCCCTAGCTCCTGCGGTCTGCTCTTAAACTCTTTTATACTGCGCTTCACGTCCTCAATGTCAACTTCATTATCAAACTCGACGAACAGGGCTTCGATGTGCCCGTAAAGTGTATGAACTCTGTGACAGCTTGCAGAAAATACTGCTGGAAGCAGTTTCACTTCACCACTTGTCTTATCAAGCTCACCGAGTATCTTCAGGTTCTCAAACTCGACTTTTTCTTCTTCTCCGGGGATGTAGGGAACTACATTATCGGTTATCATCATTGATGGAACGCCATCGTATCCGGCGCCGGATACTGCTTGCATAGATGAGAGGAACACTCTATTTATTCCATACTTCCTCAATGGACCAAGAGCCATAGCGGCGGCGACTGTCGTGCAGTTCGGATTCTTGACTATTCCGCCCTTCCAACCCCTGTTTTTCCTTTGAGCATACAACAGCTTTATATGCTGGTAATTGATCTCAGGAATCATGACGGGTACATCTTTCTCTTTCCTGAAACATCCGGCATCGCTGAATACGGTTACACCTTTCTCTGCGAACATGGGTTCAAATTCCTGAGCTATTTCTGAGGGCAGGGCGCAGAAAAGAATGTCGAAATCTGCGTTTTTAAGGGCATCTTCCGTAGAGATAACCGTCATATTGGCGTATTCTTCTGGCATGTAGCTATCTTGATACCATTTTGCGGCGTCTTTGTAGAGCTTTCCTGCTGATCTTGATGAAGCCGATAGCACCTTCAAATCAAAATATGGATGCCCCGCCAAAAATGGCAGGAATTGCTGTCCTGCTATACCTGTTGCCCCTAATAGTGCGGCTGATAATTTTTCCATTTATTTTCTCCTATTAAAGTGATCAGTAATCAGTAAACAGTGATGAGTTGTTTGATACTGTTTACTGATTACTCCTTACTGATTACTGATCACTATTTCTTATTCTGGAACGTGGAACTCCACGATATTTCCATCTTCAAGTGGATGATCCCTGCTTACACTTTGACCATTATATTTACTTCCACCCCCCCATACTTTTGCGAACTTTAGGTTCTCTGCAAAGTCTCGATGTATTTCCCCTGCGGCATCAACAACTGTGCTTCCTCGATAAAGGACTATGGGGTCTGTGAGATCAGGCTTTTTAGTAACTGGCTTAGTATACACTCTTATAATGTCCAGAGCGTAAAAAATCATCCTTTTAAACGCATCAAACTCATGCTTTTCTGCCGAGAGTCCAAATATTGGCAATTCCTGAGAATACAATTCCTTTAGCGTTTCAATCCGATCCTGACTTCCTTCCAGATCAGTTTTGTTCGCTACTATTATTACTTTTTTTAGAATGAACTCATTCTCTTCATCCTCTTCTTCGTCATGTTTCATTACAAGTCTGAGTTTAGTCTGCTCCAGTCCTGTTTTTATAGACTCGATCTGCTCAAAAGCGTCGTCGCTACCTGCGTCCACAACCAATAAAATCAGGTCTACTCGTCTGATGAGATCAATCAGGTTTGGATCCATAAGCTCATCGGTGATCGGAGGCGTATCAATCAACTGGATATTAATGTTTTCATAAGGCATCATGCCAACTATTGGCTTATCAGTCGTGAAAGGATATGACGCCACTGGAGTATGCACTTTGGTCAAAGAAGCAACGAGACTTGATTTGCCAACGTTCGGAAAACCTATTATTACAACCTGTCCAGCGCCCTGTCTGACTATGCGATAGGGATTATAAGCCTTATGTTTTGATGGTTTATTCTGAGATTCCTTCCTCAGAGTGGCTAGTTTTGATCTCAGTTCCCCAAGCAGTTTGTTTGTACCTTTGTGCTTGGGAATTATGGCGACCATCTCTTGCAGAAGCTCAATTCTTTCTTCAGGGTCCTTTGATTGCTGTAATCTCGTTCTGAGCTCAATATACTGTGGAGTAAGATTAGCTGGCATTTTTACTTATCCTCCTTCAGTGATATCAAATTCGCTTGAGTAACTCAGATAAATTGCCATTATTCTATCACGTTCAGGCTTGTTATGTCAATGTGCTTTTTGGCTTATACCATTCACAAGGAAAAATTCATAATAACGTTGTAGTAAAAGATCGTGCTCGTGTATATTACGTTGATCAATCAAAAGGCATGTCTTAACTTAGTGTCCGTTTTTATGGGTGCAATCCAAATGTTTTAAAATTTTTGACAAATTAATCTAGTGATGTTATAATACGAATCATGCAAAATTTTTGTTTCGGTAGAATTGGATTAGCAATATCATAAATTCAGGAGGTGGTTTTGAGGTATAACTTATGAAAATTGTAAGAAACCTACTATAGTATCAGAAGGTTAAAAGTTTTTCATTAGAGGAGGCACTAATGATAAGGTTATTCTTATTTGTTGCGATTCTATGTGTGTTTTCGTTGTCATTTACTAATTCCTCTATGGCTAGTGAGTTCAATGTTGCGGTATTTGTTAGTGATTCGAGTTCTCTGGCAGAGTCAGCAGTGGTTGAATCTTTTAAAACTATTGGGGGCAACACATTCAAATACACAGAATTCAATATAGCAACCGGAGGTACACGCCCAATCGCCGGGGGAGCAAAACCTGTGGATTTAGTAAAAGATGGGAAATTGAAGTTCTCCGATTTCAACATTATCTGGTTTGCATGGAATGGACCTGGTCATGATTCAAACTACTTCATGGCTGGAGTTGAAGAAGACATATTGAAGCTTGTGGAGAATGGTGGAGTTGTTTATTCGTCAGCTTTCGATGATAATTTCAGAGATCAGAATGGCAAGCAGATAGGTGGTTGGATGCCGATTGATAAGTATCCCTGTGCTGTTATGGACACTGGTGATACTGATGCAGAAATAACTCCCGAAGGGGAGAAAACCCCTCTTTTCACCACCCCAAATAAAATTACGAATAGTGATCTCTCAAAACTGACACTGGACGACAACCTAAATCCACAATCCAATGAATACTTGGCTCTCGCAGTCCGCGCGGATAACAACAAACCTGCCATTGCACAGCTTAAATATGGTAAAGGTACTTATATTCACTGCTGTATTGATGCAAGGTCAACGTTTCCAGCGGCGACTCCATTGATGGAGAATATGCTGAATTACATCGCCACTTTGGGGAAGTCACTGGCAGTTGATCGCTCTGGAAAGCTGTCTACGGTGTGGGCTGATGTCAAGACTTTTCGGTAGTAGCCAACAATGAGTAATCGTAAAGAGTGATGAGTAACAGCAATTTATTGAAACACTTATCACTCTTTACTCATCACACGTTACTAATTAAGCGGAGGTTTGAAGGGCGTTTATTTTCTTTGCAAGTCGGGCTTTTTTCCTTGAGCCGGTATTTTTCTTTATTATGCCTTTTGTGGAGGCAGAATCAAGAACAGAAGAAGCCTCTGAAAGCATTTTCTTTGCTAGATCAAAGTCACCCTGAACTATTGCCTGCTCAACCTTTTTTATTTCAGTTTTAATGGTTGATCTCACGAATAAATTTCTTACTCGTTTTTTTTCATTTGATCTGATACGTTTTTTAGAAGATTTTAGGTTTGCCACTAGATACTATTCCTCCATTTCAAAACTCATTAATAAAAAATTGTGAATCGAAAATATAAGATAATACAAAATTTCAAAACTCAACCTATGAATGATAGCAGAATTCTTGCATAATGTCAACAGTTTTTCGAGTTTCTAAGATAGACCGCTCTCCTTAATAATTTAGTAGGCGTAGGGTGAGCAATGCCCACTCTACAATATCTGGCGTAGTGGACTAATAATATTCCTCATCTTCATCTTCGTATTCGTCTTCGTATTCATCTTCGATATCATCATCCTCATATTTTTCATATTGAGATGGGGACATCAATAAGGTGAGTTCTTTTGGTACCTCTACGTGCATCTTAACAAGCCAACCATCTCCTTCTGGTGACCTGTTTATTAAATCCGGTGAACTATCCAGTGCTTCATTTACCTCGATGACTTCACCTGTTATTGGTGCATAGAAATTGACTACTTCTCCGTCTTCAGATTCTATACTGCCCATGGGGTCGTCTTGCTCAAATTCATCACCCTCTTCTGGAAGCTCAACAAAGACGATCTCGCCAAGTAATTGCTGGGCACGGTCACTTATTCCTATTATAGCTGTCTTGCTGTCCTCTAATTCAACCCATTCGTGTGTTCTACTGTACTTCAAAGTACCCCCCGTTCTGGCAAATTGCAAGCCAAAGATTAGTTTTCAATCTGTAATCTTCAATTCACCGATATATCAACACTTATGGATTTGACCTGCTCATTAAAAGCAGAAACCATACTGTTCCTGAGATTCACAGTGACAAGTGTTTTTTCACCGTGATCCACACTCAAAACTTTACCTTTCATGCGATTGACAAGGTTTACAACTGATCCTATGTACTTGTTGGGTATATGGACATGCAGATCGGTTGATGCTATATTAATAACTCGTTCGGCATTTTTGAGACATTCTCTAGCTGTCTGGCTATAAGCTCTAATGAGTCCGCCGACACCGAGTTTTATTCCACCGAAGTATCTCACCACAACGCAGATCACATCCTGAAGCTCAGACGATTCAATGACTGAAAGGATCGGTTTACCTGCGGAATTTGCAGGTTCACCTGCGTCATTGCTCCTGAATAATTTTTTTGCGCCCAAACCAATAGTGAAGGCATAACAGTGATGGGTGGCATCAGAGAATTCAGTCCTGACGTTACGTACGAAATCCATAGCTTCCTGTTCTGTGTTGACTGATGTGAGCAGACCAATAAATCTGGACTTCTTTATATCAATCTCTGCTCTGGATATACCACGAACTGTAATATACTCGTCATCATATTCCATATTTTCAGAATCTGGCGATGAAGGAAAAAGAAGTTACTGATTCTTGTTTTTCCAGCCTTAATTTTTCTCCATCATTCAGGCTTGGTTCTCGATGTGGTGTTCTTGCAAGGTTTATCTCAGCGTTTTTCAGTTTGATACCCACTCCCAGAGTTATCCCTTCTCTGACCCATACCCGTTTTTCGTAGACGGAAGAACTATCATTCAAGTTTAAAAGAGCATCATCATAAGGTTGCGTATCACGCATATATCCTGCTCTGATTGCTAAACATTGGGCGTATAAAAGTTCAATCCCAGTTTTATATCTTAGACCATCCTCAAAAGGAGGATTTACGTCCATACTCACAGACAATTTGCTTTTTTTGCTGTCCTTCACTTTATATATGGCGCCTAATATAAAATTTCTGCGTAACTTGCCGGATATATCAGATTCTTTGAAGGATAGTTTATTACCAATATTCTGCAGAGAAGCACCGATTCTGACACGATCACTAACCTGATGCATCAACCCTACATTCATCACATAAGCTCGTCCTATTTTGTTTCCATTATCGGTCGGTATTTTTGATCGTAATGATTTAAAATCAAATCCCACAGCGATCCCTTTATTTAGATTAAGGCTATACCCAATCCCGATCAGCATATCATTTTGTGGAAATGCGTTGATGGCAGTGCCTTCTTCGTTTACTCTTATGAATCTACCGCTATGGTTAAAGGCAAAACTCAAGCCCAGACTTCCAAGCTTGCTCCTGGGTAATAAATAGTTAATATATTCTGTCTCTGTTGACTTAACGTCGTATTTGCCAAAATCTTCCCAGATTTTACCGTTTTCCTTCATGATAATTGCGACTACGTGGGGAGTTCTGTAAGAACCAATGAATAATTCATTGCCTTTGCTGAAAGATAAGCCTGCCGGGTTATTGTTCATTGAGCGAGACCCAATCGAGTATGAAATAAGGCTTTCACCCATACCACCGCCTTCTGCTGATACCATCTGATTTAGAAATTCAGCGCCGTATTTATCCTCTGATGCTAATAGTGGATAGCATAAAATAACTAAAAGAATTAAGCAGGTAATAAGCAATATTTTCATATTTTGTCCGCTTTCTGATGAATATTATAGTATACCTTTTTCCAGATCAGAATATGGAAAACTGATATAAGCTGTTGGGCTTTTAGTGCGAGGCTGTCCATCCCCACGATCTGATCTCCATATTTCACGATCCTTCCAAGCAACATGCATCTCTTCTCCACCAACTCTTAATATCTCACAATTGAAACTTACTTTACCACGAACACATTCAAATACAATCAATACCTCTGGGTTTGTACCCATAGTAAAGGCAAACATCGCCCCTAACTCAATCCACATATTATCCTCAACGTAAACATATATGGGTTCAGGTAAAAGAGTCAGGTCTGTCTTTTTACCAGTTGCATACTCGATCTCATAAGCAGTAAATTCTTCTGCTTTTTCTTTCATTGCCTCTTTGATATGGGTCATTTTAAGCCTCCTTACATTTACTTTCTTCAAGACTAATATAACGTTCAATCTGCTCGATGGCTTCCAGAATATCAAGAAGTCGCTCCCGCTCATCTCTCATAATGTTATAGCTTCTGCTAGTATACGTTCCCGAAGTCGGGAACGGAGACCTTTTTCCGTGACTACATCTACCTTGCAACCTAATAATTCTTGTAAATCGAGTATCAGTTCTGCATGATCCATGAGACTGCGCCCAGGCTCAAGTTCCACAAGAACATCAAGATCGCTTTCGGATTTTGCTTCACCTCGTGCCACTGATCCAAAAATTCTTACATTATGCGCACCATATTTAGCGGCTATGCTGAGAATTTCATCACGCTTTGTTTTCAAAAACTCAACAATATCCATCACCATGTCTAACCTCATTTATCATAGTTTCTTTCTATATAATACACTAGAAATTAGTTAAGCTAGATGATCCCCTTCTTTGTTAGTATCAACCGATAATCTTCGGTGGAAATCTCCCCGTTAATAACACTTTCAAATTCTTGTTTTGTTAGATATATTTGTTCTCGTAATATATATCCGGGAAGCCTTTTGCTAATATCTTTATCTCCGCCATGTGAAACTTTAGTTTCAATTATCTTTTTGCCTCGATGATAATATTCTAAATAAATATGATCTCGGCTTTTATTTTCAATGAAGCCTAATAAATGTAATGCTTTACAAAATTTGTCTTTGGAAATTACCCCTAAAGTCACAATATTTCCCTAAAATAGTTTTTCTAAAAACTCAAGTTTCGACAGCAATTCTTTTCCCAAAGAATCTTTTTGTTTTTTTAATCTCAAGTAATCTTCTTGCATGGAATGTAATAGATTAATTTTAGCTTCTTCTTTTGAACTCCCGGATGCAAATAGCCCACGTTGAGGCACCAGAGATATAACCTCAATATCATTTTCTTCATCAGAAAATTCTAATAATATAGGAATTCTTTTTTTGGGACAATCAAGATATGATAATTCATATTGAAGAGGTTCTTCTTGTTCTTGAAGTTCTTCACATAATTCAGGTTTTACGCTTAATAACCATGCTTGGAGATCCTCTTTTCTTTTTGCCTTTTTCCAAACATCAAGAGGAAATGAAACAATTGTTTCTGGCATATAAATACGTCTCCTTAAATTAGAATCTTCTGTTATCTATTCAGATACGAGAATAACCTGCGCTGCGCCGTAATTCTCAGTACTTGTAATTGACAGAAGTATGTTTTTCACGCCCATTTGCTGAGAAAATTCCTCTGTCCTGCCGCTTAGACAGATTGAAGGCTTCCCAAGTTCATCATTTATAACTTCGATCTCTTTCCAGTCAGTGCCGTACCGCCATCCTATTCCAAGAGCCTTGAGTAATGCCTCTTTGGCGGCGAATCTGCAAGCCAGCCTTTGCGCCCTGTCTTTTTTACTGTTGCAGTAGAACATCTCCTTTTCAGAGAATACACGATTCTCGAATTTGCTTCCCCAGCGTGACAATGCTAATGCAATCCGAGATACTTCTACTAAGTCAATGCCTATTCCGATTATCATATTTCTTATTAATCCGCGCCATCTGCGTTCTATTCTTAATCTTAATAATTAATTCAGTCAAGTATTACGGTTGTTTCAGCCGGGGCTACGCTTTTGAAGGATGCGAATTTCTCTGGGATCGGATCGGATGAACTTTAATCCTTCTGGAAGCTCAACGTTATCTTCACTCAAAAAAACCCGGTCCTTGTCCTTTCGGGTTATTTTCAACTTTGCTTGAAGCCCCGAGATATTAATATCTGAATTCGTTGTGCAGGTAATAGAGATTGCAATCTTAGACGGTTCTATAACGAGTTTTGAGGCTTCACTTGATCCAATTAACTCTATAGGAACGTTATGAAATGTTATTACACCTCTCTCTCCTCGAGTAATAACAGTGCTAGCTCTGTTTAGTATGTCTGTCCTATCATTTGCATAAAGCCACATTACGATAGCCAGAAACAGACATATAAGCTTAATTTCTATGTTATCTAGTAGTCTGCGTATCATTTTGTTCCTGCGTAGTATTCGACTTGCTGGATTTTGGTACCAAGTAATCAACGAGTATTGAATTAAGTGTTTGCGGATTTAGATAGCGTGTGATTTTCCCATCCACTGCCATTGATATTGCCCCTGTCTCTTCAGAGACTATTATCGCAATGGCGTCAGTCTCCTCTGTTAAGCCGATAGCGGCTCGGTGTCTTGTACCAAGCAATTGTTCCCATTCACCACTCTGAGAAAGTGGAAGAGTGCATCCTGCCGCTATTATCCTTCCATCTCTTATTATTACTGCACCATCGTGTAATTCAGTTTCAGGATAGAATATCGTCATCAGGAGTTCTCGTGAAACCTCTGAGTCTATGGGAACGCCTGATTCAACAAAAGTATCAAGAGTCGCCTGCCGAGATATAACGATAAGCGCACCTGCACGCACCGCTGAAAGCCTTTCAGATGCTTCAACGACAGCCTGTATGTACCGAAGCTCATCTCTGACGTTACCACTGATACCAAGAAAAGCCGACGTTCCACCCATCCTTGCCAGTGCGCTCTTCAACTCAGGGGCAAATAATATTATGAAAGCTACCACACCCCACGTCCAGAACTTTTGCAATAGCCATCCCAGAGTTTCAAGCTTTGCCAGAGCGGCAACAGCCGATATTATTATCAGTATGGCGATACCCTTTAATGCCTGAATAGCACGAGTTCCTCGTATTAGCATGAATGCTTTGTAAAATACATAAGCTACTGCCAATATATCAATAATTGTGAGGATCCTGAGACCGACGAATTTTATAATACTTAGTAATTCTGTCATGCAGGACTATCACCTCTAATAATGGCATCAGCCATTCGAGCGACTCTCACCATCTCTTTAGCATCGTGAACTCTTATTACGTCAGCGCCATTGGCAATCGCAATTGCTACTGTTGCGGCTGTCCCTTCAACTCTGTCCATTGCATCACTGACATTCAGAACCTTACCAATAAAGGATTTTCTCGACGTACCGATGAGAATCGGTTTACCAAAAGCCTTAAATTCTTTCAGTCTTCGGAGTATCTCCAGATTATGATCGAGTGTTTTACCAAAACCAATACCAGGATCAATAATAATCCGTTCAGGAGAGATCCCTGATGCAATAGATAACTGAATCCTTTCTTGTAGAAACTCGCTTATTTCTGAGATCAATGAATCGTAATGGGGGGAAATCTGCATGTCTCTTGGTGCACCTTTTTTGTGCATTAGAACTATAAAAGCTTCAGCTTCAGCAACCACTGAAGCCATGTTTGAATCCGACAAGGCACTTATATCATTAATTATAAAAGCTCCTGATTCCAGAGCTTTCTTAGCAACTACAGATTTACAAGTATCAACTGAAATGCAGACATTCGTTGATTCTGCCAATTTTTCGATGACAGGCAGAATTCTTTCCAACTCAATTTCGGTTGGTACTGAGTCTGCTCCGGGACGGGTTGACTCACCACCTATATCAATAATATCTACTCCATCCTCTATCATCTTACAGGCTTGTTCTAATGCCAATTCTGCATTTATAAACAGTCCGCCATCGGAAAAAGAATCAGGGGTGACGTTAAGGATACCCATTACCAGGGTTCGGTGTCCGAGTTCAGCAAGGCACGTTTTCAACTTGCCTGATTTTACAGCCAGTTCCAAAGGAAGAGAAGTATAAGAGTTATTTTCTGGTAGCATTATTTCCAAAGCATGATTAGAATGAATAACCTTAGTTATATATGAGTTAGATATGAGGATTTATGCTTCCGCTATAACTGGTTCGGCTGGTTCTTGTTCCATGAGTTCTTCTATGTCTTTGGCATTGAGAGATTCTCGCTCAAGGAGAGCATTTGCCAGCCTATCAAGTCTATATTCGTTTCCCTTAAGTAAGGTTTCAGCCTTTGACAAGCATCCTTCCACGATATTGCGTATTTCATTGTCAATTTCAACAGCAGTTGCTTCGCTGTAATCTTTGTGTGTAGCAATCTCTTTGCCAAGGAATATCTGTTCATCCTTTTTCCCAAAGGTTAGTGGGCCAAGTTGTTCGCTCATTCCCCATTCGCAGACCATTTTGCGTGCCATATCGGTAGATCGTTCGAGATCGTCTCTGGCGCCGGTAGATGGTTCACCGAATTCCATCATTTCTGCAACACGACCACCTAATCTGACAGCGATTTCAGCTTCAAGGTAAGCCTTCCCATAGTTGTATTTCTCCTCTGTCGGGAGTTTTTGGGTTATACCAAGCGCACGTCCTCTAGGTATAATAGAGCATTTATAATTCGGATCAGCTTCAGGTATAAGGTAGGACAGCAAAGCATGTCCAGCTTCGTGATAAGCTGTTATTTTCTTTTCAGCATTGCTTATGATCAGGCTTCTACGTTCGGGTCCCATCAGCACCCGGTCTTTAGCCTCTTCCATACTCGACATGTCGACTTTATCTTTACCCCTTCTAGCGGCAAGGATCGCCGCCTCGTTGACCATATTCGCAATATCGGCTCCTGAAAATCCCGGTGTACCTCTAGCTAATATGCTGACGTCAACGTCATCCGACACAGGCACTTTTTCGTGCATGTGAACTTTGAATATTCCCTCTCTGCCTTTTATATCAGGTAAGTCAACGACTATCTGTCGATCAAACCTTCCGGGGCGCAGTAACGCAGGATCAAGCACATCTGGTCGGTTAGTGGCTGCCATAAGAATAACTGTGTCCGTAGTGTTAAATCCATCCATCTCCACAAGTAATTGATTAAGAGTCTGCTCACGTTCATCGTGTCCACCACCTATGCCAGCACCTCGGTGTCTTCCGACTGCATCCAATTCATCGAGAAAGATAATACACGGAGCATGTTTTCTGCCTGTCTCAAACAGGTCACGCACTCTCGATGCACCAACACCCACGAACATCTCAACGAAATCTGACCCGCTGATGCTAAAGAAAGGCGCACCAGCTTCTCCTGCTACGGCACGGGCAAGAAGCGTTTTTCCTGTACCAGGAGGCCCAACTAAAAGTACGCCTCTTGGTATTCTCCCGCCAAGTCGTTGAAACTTTTTAGGTTCTTTCAGAAACTCTATTACTTCTTTGAGGTCTTCCTTCGCTTCATCACACCCGGCGACGTCGTCAAATGTATTTTTCGGTTGACCATCAGATTGCATCCTGGCACGGCTTTTTCCAAATGCCATTGCTCTATTACCTGTTCCCTGCATTTGTCTCGAAATGAAATACATGAATCCTACTATAATTAACAAGGGAACTAATCCACTTGCGAATAGCGCAAGCCATTCAGGGAATCTTGACGGCATCTGGTAATTGAAATCTACTTTTGCCGATATAAGTTTCTCCTCAAGGTTATAGTTGGAATATATATCACGAGGTGTCCTGAAATTTTTACTTCCGTCTCGTTCGTAACCTGAATTAAACTTCCCGCTAATCCAGTCTTTGCCTATTTGTATAGATTCTATTTCTTTTTGTTCTGAATTTGATATAATATTGTAAAATTCACCAGCTTTTAGGTTATAAATTCTTGTAGGCTCGTTTAGCAAAAGCCGCCAGAATCCATAAACAAGTATAGCTCCCAGCAACAGCCATACTATCATACTACGCATGTTTTTATTCACTAAGAAACTCCTTTGAAAGCCTGCGCTGTAATAATTCTTGCAGTAATTAATAGTTATTGGCTAACCAGACGATATATCATGTTTGATAAAAAATCCCAACTGAATTACTAACACAAGAACTTATTTGGTTATCACCTTTGGTTATCACCATAACGTTTTTAGCAGACTTCAGTAATATACTAATCAACAAAATAAGAAAGACTATGATTAATAAATTCTAACTTATAATAATCGCCTGTTGCTTATTGTTGAATCATTCTTGTTAGTCACACAATCAAATTATATCACTTACCCCCTACCATGTCAAGCGTATTAAGCTGAACTTGGACAAAAGTTTAGACAAAAATAACTCCCTTAATACAAGATAGTAATAGAAAACTATAACATCACAAGAGATGCTTTATCTTACCTCACCGAGAAGACCCTGATCCTGGCTTTTGGGGGATGGTTAATTCACAAACGAACTTATGTCATAAGATCAGTTAGGGCTATTTAATTTTTGAAAAGAAGGCATAGAAGGAGTAAAATATCACCCCGGAAACATATTTACTAACAATTATACTTTTGATGTGAAATGATCCTTAAAGTCTCCCTTTTCGTAGGGGCATATTGAATATGCCCTCTGGAGACTTAGAGGGATTTTTTAACTATCATTTTGTGAAAGACCATTCTGATTAGCTTTAAACAATTGCACATCAGAGGTATTATATGAAATGGGGTGATATTATGGTGACCGTATGTCAACCACTCGTAGAAATTCTATCAAAAATTCCTGACTTCAGAAAGGAAAAAGGCAAACGTCATCCATTATCTGCTATACTAGCTCTAGCAACTAGCTCTAGCATGTGTTGCCATGATGCTAAAGGCTACAGTGCTATCGCTGAATGGGGTCGTAACTATGACAAAGAATTCGCAAAAGCTCTTGGTTTTACCCATGAAAAAACTCCTTGCTCTGCAACCTTTTGGGTGGTGTATTGGAATCACAAGTCTATCACCAGAGGAAGCAAGTCCAAAGCGTTTGTTAGACTTAGTGAGAAGTCACTGGCACATAGAGAACAAGGTTCATTGGGTGCGGGATGTAAGGTTAGATAGGTTTTTATTCTTATTTATTCTTATTTATCTTGTTAGTCTCACTATGTTTGGAGATGAGCAGAAATGATGATAATACAAAAGAAATACGGATTGGCAATTTTATTTCTTTTTTTCCTATTCTATGATTTGCATTTTCAACGGAGTGCCATTTTAGTATAGTCTGATCAGATTTGTAAAA
>Ga0315274_10006881_pt1 | contig 16527 bp, 15 predicted proteins | sample YL17G02_20_MG_FD_203700 | JGI IMG/M metagenome (GOLD analysis project Ga0315274, IMG submission 203700) | Sediment microbial communities from Yellowstone Lake, YNP, Wyoming, USA - YL17G02_20 | ecosystem: Environmental > Aquatic > Freshwater > Lake > Sediment | place: USA: Wyoming | collected...
TCCCCTGCCACCCGATTCTCGATCCCGTCTTCCAGAATGAGTTGAATCCTGTGAGCAACAGCGTGTTGTCGGTCAGCGACGAGATCCAATTGCTTGTGGACGGGAGAGAATCGTACCCGGTTCGCTGGCGCATGCTCGAGAACGCGAAAGAATCGATCCATTTCACGACCATGTACATTTTCCGCGATAAGATTACGAAACGGCTGGAAGACCTGTTGGTGCGGAAGAAGAATGAAGGTGTGGACGTAAAGATGATCGTTTACGGTGCGTATTGGCTGGGAAACTTCGAGTTCTATCTCCGCATGGTGCGGAATGGCATCGAAGTCCAGCGTTACAGTTCCCTGCCGGATTTCCTGTTTCGGAATCCTTTGCGTTTCTGGCAGCGGCACCTCCATGACAAGTACCTCGTGGTGGATGGTAAGGAGGCGTTGCTCGGCGGGATGAATTGGAGCGGCCGATACGCCCGAGGAGGGACGAGCGCGAAGGTGGCGTGGCGCGATACCGACATCTATCTTCGAGGTCCGCAGGCGGAGGTCTTCGAGAAGGAGTTCATGGCGCGATGGAACCGCACCGCGAACCCGGAGGAACACAAGCGTCTTACAGCGGAGCTGGCTGCCATCTACGCAAAGCCGATGTATCCGGACTCCCTCGAGTATTCGGATTACGTGAAGCCTGATGTGGGCGCGGATGGGTGCTGCGAGGTGAAGCATCTGACGCGGTTCCTGTGCCAGCAGCCCTACGAGCAAGACGGCGTCGCGTATATGACCAATTTCTACAAGGAGATCATCGACCGCGCCCAGAAGTGTGTGTTTTGGCAGAGCATATCGACGCGGCCCGCGCCGGTCCAGAAAAAGGCGTTGATGGATGCCGCCGCCCGCGGCGTGAACGTCTGCCTGATAACGAATTCGAAAAGGAACATGCATATGCTGCCGGCGGGCGGCCAGATCATTTATCCTCTGACGCGCGTGATGTACCGCGAACTACTCGAGGGGGGCATTCGGATCTTCGAGTACAGCGGGCCTGCCCCGCTGCATTCAAAAGGGTTTCTTGTGGACGACGTAGTGGCCACGATCGGGTCCTACAACGCTACGTTCACGTCCGAACGCTTCTACACGGAAACTGGACTTGTCGTATATGATACCGAGGCTATCCGCGCTGTCCGCAAGATGATCGAGGACGATCTCGCCTACTGCAAGGAAGTCACGCTGGATGACCTGAAACCGCAGAAAAAGCGGCACAGCAAGTCCGGGTTCTTGTGAGTCCGAAATCATCTCGGACCTACATGCTGAGATAGAAAGAGTTCATGGGATAGGTGCGAAATCAAGGAGAAAATGCAATGCCGAAGCCAAGAATCCGCCTGACGTTGATGATTGCCGCCGCAATCGCATGCTGTATTGCGGCAAATGCGGCTGACCTGCCGGGTACGGGGGCCGATGCTGGAAAAACGGTGATATATCGAGACACGTGGGGCGTCCCGCACATATATGCGCCGACGATGGAAGCCGGATTTTATGCGATGGGCTGGGCGCAGGCGGAGGATCGTCCGGAAGAGCTGCTCAAGAACTTGTTGCGCGGGATGGGAGAAACCGCGCGGGTAGACGGGCCAAGTGCGGTGAGAAGCGATCAAGTGGCGCGGCTCTTTGAACTGTATGACGGCACTAAACGGATGGCGGATCGGATCCGGCCGGAGGTGCGTTCGCATGTCCAGGCATTCGTGCGGGGCGTCAATGCCTATTATGCAGTGCATCCCAAGGACGTGCCGGAGTGGTGGGGTAACCGGCAGGTGGATGAGTTCATGATCGGCGCATTCAGCCGGCTATTCCTTCAGTCGTGGTCCTTTGATGATGGATTCGATGACCTGAAGCGGGGCGGAATTGAGCCTGGGTTTGAGCGCGTCGAGCGAGGGTCCAATCAGTGGGCGGTGTCGCCGAGCAGGAGCGCCGCGAACGCGGCGATGCTGTGTATCGATCCGCATCTGGGTTGGCTGGGGGCGTCGCGGTTTTGGGAGTTTCGCATTCATGCCGGCGAACTGAACGGCAGCGGGTTTTCGTTGGCGGGCGTGCCGTATATCGGGCTGGGCCATAACGAAAACGTAGCGTGGGCAATGACGACCGGCGGGCCGGACACGGCCGATGTGTATGAGCTGACACTGAACCCCGATGATCCGTCGAAATACCGCTATGATGGGCAATGGCGTCAGATGACCTCCCGCGAGGTCACGATCGAGATCAAAGACCAGAAGCCTGCCACGTTCAAGATTTGGTCGAGTCATCATGGGCCTGTCGTGGCGCGGAAAGACGTCAAGGCATATGTCGTTAAGTCGGCCTACGCCGATGCCGTGCAAGGCAACGAAGCGTGGTATGATTTCAACCTCGCCAAAGACTACCACGGCATAATGGATGGCCTCGCCACGCTGCAAGTATTCCCGCAGAACGTCATGGCGGCTGACACTTCCGGCAACATTTACTACCAGCGGACGGGGCGTGTACCGCGGCGTCCAGCCGGCTATGACTGGTCGCGTCCCGTGGACGGATCGACCTCCGCCACTGAATGGCAGGGGTTTCACCCGGCGTCCGATCTTCTCCAAGTGCTGAACCCGCCTCAGGGTTACATGCAGAACTGCAACATCCCTCCTGATTCGATGATGGTGGACAGCCCATTCTCGTTGGATAAGACGTTGCCGTACATTTTCGCGGACCTCAGTCACAGTGCCAAACGTGACGGCTGGATCGGTCAGCGGGGCGCCCGGGCCGTTGAACTGCTGAAGAATGATGCATCGGTGACCATCGAGAAGGCTAGAGCCTATGTCACGGACACACACCCTTACGGCGTGGATCGTTGGCTGGCCGTATTGAAAGAAGCACACCAGCAATTCGGCGATTCGCAGAAATCCAATGCGGACTATACCGCGGGGATAACCGACATCCTGACTTGGAATGGAAACCTCGATGCGGGTTCGACGGGCGCGCTCAAGTACTACTACTGGCGCAAACAGATTCCCGAAGATTACGGCGAACAGGCCAAAAAGGTAGCGGACAAGATTGACTATTTCCTGGCCGCGCTCGGCAAACCGGCCCCACCCGTCCAGCTCACTGACGACGAAAAGCAGGGCGCAGTGAAAAGCTTCGCCGGGGCAATGGCGAAGCTAAAGGCGGATCTAGGCTCTTTGGATAAGACTTACGGCGACGTGTTCCGCGTAAGCCGCGGCGAGAAGTCGTGGCCGTTGGGCGGAGGCGGCGACAGCAACAAAGATATGACCGCCTTCCGCAACGTCGGCTTCGGAAAAGAGCGCCCGGATCATGCGCGTTGGGGACAAAGCGGACAAACCTCGACGGAACTCGTTGTCCTGACTAAACCGATCCAGAGTTGGACCTACGTACCGCTAGGCCAAAGTGACCGTCCCGAATCCCCGCATTATACTGACCAAGCCGAAAAGCTGTTCAGCCCGGCACAGCAAAAACTCACGTGGTGGACCCCGCAAGACTTGGCCGGCCACATCGAATCGCGGACAGTGTTGGACGACGCCCGGTAGAAATCCTGAAAATCTACCACGAAGGCTTACAGCTGTTGGCCTATGCCAGCTTCTTCCTGGCAGGCCGAACGTCGTAAAGCGCGTGATCTTCCCTGACAAGAGCGGACGCTTCTGCGTCTGCCCGTTCGAAAGAAAGCGTGGCGGTCGAGAATAGGTCGCTGTTCTCGGCCTTCAGATACCGGGCGGTCATGCGGCAGTACTCGGGGTCGATCTCGACACCGATGCTGTTGCGTTCCCATCTAAGGGCTGCGACCATTGTTGTTCCAGAACCGCAGAACGGATCGAGCACTGTGTCTCCAACAAATGAGAACATTCGTACCAGGCGCGTGGCGAGCTCGAGCGGGAAGGGTGCAGGATGGTGCTTGGTCGAGGCACCCGTTATGTTCCAGATCTGCTGAAACCATCGGTCGAAATCGTCCTTTCTGATTCTGCTTGCCTCTCTCTGCTCATCGGTCGGCTGCCGGTAGCCTCCCGGTTTCCGTTGCATGAGGATGAATTCCATATCGTTCTTGATGATCGCGTTCGGCTCGTAAGGCTTGCCGAGGAACTTTGAACCATTAGTGACTTCGTATGACGCATTCGCGATCTTGTGCCAAATTATCGGGTTAAGGTTATCGAAACCGATCCTCCGGCATAGAACGCAGATATCTGCGTGCAGTGGGAACACGAGATGCCGCCCGAAATCGCGTCGCGCTACGCAAACATCGCCGACAACACACACCAGCCGACCACCAGGAACCAGAATGCGGTAGACGTGTTTCCAGACCTTTTCGAGTTCGAGTAAGAACACTTCGTAGTCCTGGATATGGCCCAACTGGTCAGGGTTCTCGTTGTATCGCTTCAGATTCCAGTAGGGCGGCGATGTGACCACCAGATGCACGGAGGAATCGGCCAGGAACGACAGGTCGCGCGCGTCGCCGTTGATCAGCCTGTGAGTCGTTGGTTCCATGTTTTCACGCAAAAGCTGCCACGTGGGCGAGAAGCACTCTCGCGAAGCGTTCAACCGACACATCATCCGCTGGTGTCGCGAACTCGCCGTTGATGCCATTCTCCATTGATGACGTGATGAATGCCGATGCGGTGTAGTGACGTTCGAGAACGAGTTTCCGGCAGAAGAGTTCGTATCGCCGGGTATAAGACGCGTTGACAAACTCAGGAAACACCTTGAAGTGGGGTTCCTGCACGCTCACGGGACGATTCGATGCGTCGCAGTCCTCCAGCATGAAGAAGTAGCCGAGAAACGGTTGCGGGCTTGCCTGATAAGCGTGCTCCCGATAGGCCGTCCAGAGATCGAGAGCGCTTCCCATGGCCTCTTCGGTTCGATTATTGAAGTTGTTCCCGAAGGAGGGGCCGACCTGTGACTTGGCTTCGATGCAAGCGACGAGCGTATTTCCGCGTACCACAAGGAGGTCCCATTGCTTGGTGGGCCTGAAGAAGTCGGGGAGTTCAACGGCCTTCCTTCTGAAAACGAACCGCTCGGGGATTCCGGCCGATGTGATCAAATCCGAGAGGAGATCGATGAACCCATCCATTTGGGCCCCGCCGGTTACTGCGCTGCGCAGACCCTGGTCAGCTTTTCCGCCATGCTCCTGTTTTTCCCGCTGCGTCGTGCGAGCTTCCCAGTAGTGGGCAACGGCCTTCTTGGTTTGAGCCTCCAGATCCTGTAGGAAGTCGTTTCGTTCCATGCTCCGCTTTTATCAGATTTGGCCTCGGCTTTACAATTGCCGAGTCGTGCGAACAATAGAAGGGGGGCGGCGCTTGGAAGAACTCAGATCAGTAAATGGCATGGGGATCAGAACAATGTCGCCCTGTTTAGGGACGGTTCCAGATTTTGTCATCGACGCGATTGTCCCAGAAACCCAGGCTGCTCTCGGCGGCAGCCATCATCTCGCGACTCTCTTCGTTCTTATCCGCGACCAGCACGATGACCTCGACGATGCTGTCCTTTTTCAGCTTAATCGGGGGCAAGAGCAGGTTGCCCTTTGCCCCGACCTTGGCAACGTATTTCAGAGCTTGCATATACGATCATCCTTCGCCGCCTGCGCTCCCAGTCGCCTGTTACTGAGAACCGACGTTTCCTTGCGCGCATTACACATTGGTATTGTAACGCCTATTCACACAAGAGACAAGGCGCTCTCATGACTCGCTGGGATTAACCGCAATCCGCGCGAGATCATTCGGCGTAGAGTATCTCGCCGCCGCGCCCTTGGGCGATGAGAGAGACGTAGGTGTCGAGTTCTTTCTGAATGGCCGGGCTTGTGAGATCGATGGTCTGCTTGCGCTCGGCGGCCATGTACGCGGCCTGGCAGAGTTTGGTGATCTCGAGGCCGTACTGCCAGTTCAGAAGCGCGTCTTTGCCTTGGTTGAACGCTTTGCAGGCGTCGATGATCTCGTCGGTATAACCGTAGAGGTCGGCTTCGTTAGGTTCGATGGGCAGAAGCCCGCGGGACGCCGTTGATTTTTCGAGGGCCATTTCGACGTTGGCCGCCGCGTCAGCCGCATCGTCGCCGATGAAGATGTTGAGCGGCGTCTGAAGCGTGTTCATCTCGAAGGCGTAGCCTGGCCCGAGGGCGTCCATGAACAGGCGCATGCCTTGCTTATCGTACATCCAGGAGCTTGTGAACTGCGCCTTGACGACCTGCTTTGTCTCGGGATTGCGGAAGGTGACAATGCCCGTGCAGAAATCTTCGGCGGGGGTTTTGGCGTAGTCGACGCCCATCCGTTTCTTGAGCCGCTCGCGCCACATGGGCAGACCCCACTTGAGCAGGGCGGTCTCTGCGCTGACGGAGATCGGTTCGAGGAACGTGACGGGCTTGCCGAGCGGGGTCAGCACGTACCATGCGGCGGCAATGCAGTGGCAGGCCATGTCGCAAAGGACGCCGCCGCCCTGGCGTGTGGGATCCCAGAACCAGCCTTCGTGCGGGCCCGAGTGTTCCTCCGAACCGCGGGCGAGGGCGAAAGGTCCCATGGCCTTCTGCTGGGGCGCAAGCTGATTGAGCTGAGCTCTCATGCTCTTCATATGGATCTGGTTTTCAAAGTAGGAGGTGGGGAGTTTCATCTCTTTTGCGAGGGAGACGAGGCGCTTGGCCTCCGCGACGGTGCGGCCGAGGGGCTTCTCGCAGATGACGCCCTTGAGGGGCGCGCCGGCCTTGACGGCGTCGCGGATCTGTTCCGCGATCTCGATGCGGGCGAAGTTCGGAGCGAAGATGGCGACGGCGTCGCAGTGATTGCAGAGTTCCGCGACGCTCCTGCAAACTCTGCATTCGCCGAGGCCGCTCTTCCGAGCAACTTCGGATAGTTCCTCCGCACCTTTGAGCGCGTATACGCCGGACAGATCAACGTCGCGAACGAACTGCAGGGCCTTGGATTGAAACTTGGCAATGAACCCCGCGCCAATGAAACCGAGCTTGAAGTTTTCCATTGTGAGTACTCCCTTTCCCGGACTGGCTATGCTTAAGATTGCCCCAACCGCCACACATGCGATTATAAGAAAAGGCGCGGTCGTGTCTCAAACTGCAGGGTATAGGGTATAGGGTTCAGGGTATACGGTATAGGGCAGTAGGGTAAGGGGTTTGGAAATTGCGTCTCGGGCCTGAGCAGGTAAGAACCGAAGCGAACTCTCGGGCCGGCTTCCGAACCCTGAACCCTGGTCCCCTAAACCCTGAACCCTGAACCCTATACCCCAAACCCTCAGATGATTTGATTCCCTCGCGCGGGTCATGTATGGTCTTGCGCATGGGTACGGAAAAGAAGAGGCGGGGATGCTTTCGGACTGTTCTGAAATGGGCGTTCGGGCTTCTTTTCATCGTCCTGCTGCTCGCGGTCATTGCGATCTGCATCCGTTACCATGACGCACTGTACAACCGGTTTGTTCTGTTCCCGAAGCAGGCAGCCGCGTGGAAGGCGATCCAGTCGGAGCGGCGGGAAGTCCCGCTCGATGACGGTTGGACTGAGTATCGCGGGGTGATGCATGCCCACTCGGAACTGTCACACGACTCTGCCGTCACGTTTCCCGAGATCCTGGCCGTCCTTCACAAAGCCGACTGCAACTTCATCTTCATGACGGATCACGTCAACGAAGGGAAAGCGGACTACTCGAAAGGATGGAAGGGCCTGCATGACGGTGTCCTTTTCGTACGCGGTTATGAGATGGAAGGGGGTTTCATGCCGTGGGGTCTGCCGGACAATACGATCCTGGACAACAAGGAGGACCTGCGCGCGCTCGCGAAACGGATTGCAGGCTTGGGCGGGGTCCTTTTCTTTGCGCATTGTGAGGAACCGCGGCTTTGGGATCTGCCCGAGCTGACGGGGATGGAGATCTACAATATCCACGTCGATTCCAAGGATGACAATCTCAAAGAATTGATGCCGAGCGTCATCCTCTCGTTGTGGTCGTATCCGGACCAGGCGTTCCGGTTGATGTTTGACCGCCCCACGGAATTCCTGAAGAAATGGGATGAAATGAACATCACGCGGCATCTCACCGGTATCGCCGCCAATGACGCCCATCAGAACGTCGGCATACGTGTGTTCTATGACCCGAACAACGACACGTTGCGGCTCGTCGGTACGGGCGAGAAGGAAGGGGAGTCCAGGAGGATTAGGCTGAATTTTCTCACGCGGCCGCTGGTCCGGCTGGTATTAGGACCGTTGGCGCCTGACAAGGAGTTGTACCGGGTGGAACTGGACCCCTATCAGCGCAGCGCGCGCTACGTCAACACGCATTTGCTTGCGACCGAGTGTACGGAGCCGGCCTTGTTGGACGCATTGAGACACGGACGCGCATTTGTCGGCTTTGACATGCTTGCGGACGCACGGGGTTTCGTATTCCTTGCGCAGGGCCGCGAAAAGAGGGTTGTGATGGGCGAGTCCATACCGATCGAGCCCGACCTGACGCTTCGGATGGCATCGCCGCACGCGTGCCGGTTCACGGTTTTGCGGCAGGGCGTGCAAGTGGCCCAGCTTACAGGAAATGCATTCGACTGGAAGGTTCCGGAGCCGGGCAAGTATCGCGTCGAAGCTGAACTCCAGATTCTCGGCGAATGGACGCCTTGGGTTTACGCCAATCCCATTGAAGTGACCGCGGGTACCGGATGAAGACGATGGGACGAGCGCGTGGCATGTGTCTTAGAGCTACAGGTTGTCGGGGAGCGTGCCCGCTTTTTGACCTGAAGCGGGTGCGCGAAGTAAGGTATTGACACCGTGAAGATACATACGAGCGTGTTGTGTCTTCCGGCATCAATAGGAGACGTGAGGTAGGCCGTATTGCGATATGCTGTGATCTCGGACATCCACGCGAACCTTGAGGCCCTCAGGGTCGTTCTTGACAAAATCGACACGTTGCACGTGGATGAAATCGTGTGCCTGGGAGACGTCGTCGGCTATAACGCGACGCCGAACGAGTGCATAGAAATCGTACGTCGGCGGGGCATTGTGACGATTTGCGGGAATCACGATGCGGTGGCATGCGGGCTTGAAGAACCGTGGGGGTTCAACCCGATAGCGCTTGCGGCCGCCTTATGGACGCGGGAAACGCTCACCGAGAACAATCTTCGTTGGCTGCAGGCTTTGCCTGACTCGGAAGTGTTTGCCGATTTTCTTGCGGTGCATGGGGCCCCGGGGAACCGAAACACGTATCTGTTCGGATGGGAAGACATCTTTCCGCATCTGGCCTATCTTGAGGAACAGGACTGTTCGCTCTGCTTCTTTGGGCATACGCATTGTCCCGGGATCTTTTCCACGGATGGCGTGTACACGGTCGACAGCAACTCGAAGTTCCTGCTCGGGAAGGGGAAAAGCTTTTTCATCAACCCGGGTTCCGTGGGTCAACCGCGCGATTCGGATCCGCGTGCCGCCTTCGGTCTGCTTGATACCGAGAAGATGGAATACGAGCAGGTCAGGGTGACCTATCCGATCAAACAGGCCGCTGACCGGATCATCGAGGCGGGATTGCCGCAATTCCTAGCGGAGCGGTTGTACCTCGGCCGTTAGCCGAGTTGGGATAGTCGCCCCCTTCTATCGTGCTCGTACTTGTACTCATGCTCGTAATCTTGCTGCCTCGAAAATAAGACTGTTCGTTGTACAGGTTTGTTGTATCGGCTTTAGCCGGGGTATTGCACCAACGATCCCGCCACCCTAAAGGGTGTACAACGAACATGCGCACTTTCGGAATGGCAGGGGCACGAGCAGAGGGGAGTTTGCAGTGGCACAGTGTGGTGCGCCTCTGATAAGATAATAAACACCCAAATGCCGGGAGCAGAAGATGCGACGCTCAAAGGTCACCCGCAAGACTAAAGAGACGAGTATTTCCGTGAGTGCGGACCTCGATGGCGCCGGCCAGGTTCAAGCCGAGACGGGCATTGGGTTCCTGGACCACATGCTGACACATTTGGGGCGTCATGGGCTGTTCGACCTTAAAGTCACGGCCAAGGGAGACCTGGAAGTTGATGCGCATCACACGGTCGAGGATGTCGGAATCTGTCTTGGCAAAGCCTTTGCCCAGGCGCTGGGCGACGGTCGCGGCATTGTACGGTTTGGCCATGCCGCCGTACCTATGGATGACGCTCTTGCCGAGGTCGCAGTGGATGTGAGCGGGAGACCATTTCTGGAGTTCCAGGCGCCATTCTCGGGCGGGCACGTTGGGAAGTTCGACGCGGAACTTGTGGAAGAGTTCTTCCGGGCCTTTGCCGTAAACAGCCGGATGACGATCCACGTAGTGTTGCGCTACGGCGGCAACGTACACCACTCGATCGAGGCTATTTTCAAGGCGTTTGCGCGTGCGCTTTCCGAGGCGGTGCGCCTTGACGCACGGGTCAAGGATGTGCCGTCCACAAAAGGGATGTTGGAAACGTGATCGTCATCGTCGATTATGGCATGGGAAACCTGCGGAGCGCCCAGAAAGGGCTTGAGAAAGCAGGACACCCGTCCGTTGTTACCGATGACCCGGAGATGATCGCCGGGGCGGATGCAGTTGTGCTGCCCGGCGTCGGCGCATTCAAGGATTGCTATGAAGGCTTGCGAGCGCGCGGATTGGTCGAGCCGATTCTTGAAGCAGCCAACAGCGGCAGGCCGTTTCTCGGGATCTGTGTCGGACTGCAATTGTTGTTCGAGGAAAGCGAAGAAGGCGGAATCTCCCGCGGCCTCGGCATACTGCCCGGACGCGTGGTGCGGTTTCCGGAGGCCAGGCAGACAGGGTTGAAGGTTCCTCACATGGGTTGGAACCAGATCCGAGGGGTGCCGGGCCATCCCTGCAAACTTCTCAACGGCACAGCGGGCGAGCCCTATGTCTATTTCGTTCACAGCTACTACGCCAGACCCACGGACGAGAGCGTGGTCTTGGCGACGTGTCAGTACGGTGTCGAGTTCGCGGCCATGGTCGGACGCGAAAATGTTTTTGCGGTGCAATTCCATCCTGAGAAGAGCCAGTCGCAGGGAATTGCCATTCTGAAGGCGTTCGGCGATCTGGTGAGGAAAAAGGCATGATCAAACGCATTCTTGTCCCTACGGACGGCAGCGAATACGCATCACTGGGGGTACGGTATGCGGTAGCCCTTGCAACACGCTACAAGGCCACGTTGGTGGGCCTTCACGTTGTGGACATCAAGCTTCTGGAAGGCCCGTTCTTGCGGGACATCTCGGCCTCTCTCGGCACGGCCCCCTATGTCAACTACCAGGGAAATGTGTCGATGATCCTGGAGGAGCGCGGGGGGGCCGCACTCGATGCCTTTCGCCGGGCCTGCGAGGAAGCCGGCATCACTTGCGAGGCATACCAAGTGACGGGCATCGTCACCCGGTGCATTGTGGAGAAGAGCGAACTTACCGACCTCGTCGTGATGGGCCGGGGCGGCGAGCACGGGCAGTGGCTGGACGGCCTGGTAGGCTCAACGACGGCCGGCGTGGTTCGACGGGCCACGCAGCCCGTCCTGGTGACCGGGGTCGACACGCCCGGGACCCGGCGCCTTGTGGCCGCGTATGATGGTTCGGTACACGCCAAGAAAGCGCTGCAAGCGGCCGCGGAGATTTCCGCGGACTGGAAGATGTCGTGCGACGTCCTGGTCGTCGGAGACGAGAAGATGGAATATTTGATCCAAGAGGCGCGCGCATATCTCGAAACCCACGACATCACGGCCAACTATATTTCGCGTTCCGGTGATCCAAGCGAGGTCATCGTTGGGTATGCCAAGGAGTGTGAAGCGGATCTCCTTGTGATGGGGGCCTATGGACACACAAAAGTCCGCGAACTCGTGGTCGGCAGCGTCACGGCGTATGCGCTTAATCATGCGCAGTGTCCGCTGCTTCTTTCAGGACAAAGGTAAGAATCCCGTGGACGAGCGGCTTTCGCGCCTGGACAGGATCATCTCTTGCATCGGCGATCTTCCGGCGCTGCCGAGCGTGGTAGGCGAAGCACTGAGTATCAGCGAAGATCCCTCTTTTGCGATGTCGCAGATGAGCGAGACGATCCAAAGGGATCCGGCTCTAAGCGCCAAGATCTTGAAGGTCAGTAATTCGCCTTACTACGGAATGAAACAGTATGTGGGCACGCTGAAGCTGGCCTTGGTGATCCTTGGCGTCCGGGAGATCCGCCACATCGTGCTGGGCATCAGTGTGTTCGAAGCGCTGAGCGACGACCGCGTGGACGCCATGCTGGCCCGGACTTTTTGGGACCACTCGGTTCGCGTCGGCGGGATCAGCAAGAAACTGGGCGCGGCGTTGACCTTGGGCCGGCGGGGAGAGGACTTTATATCCGGCCTCCTGCATGACATGGGCAAGATTGCCCTTCTGCGCCAACTCGGACCTGACTACATGCGTATCCTTAAGTCTTCCGGCGGCATCTCGGAACCATTATGCGTGATGGAGCGTGAGACGTTTGGGTTTGACCATGCGGACGCGGCGGCGGCGCTTGCGTCGCACTGGAACTTTCCGAAAACGCTCGAGGATGCGTTGTGGTGTCATCACCCCGGCGCTGAGCGCCCGCTCTCGGCGGCCAAAGATCCCAAACTCGCAGCCTTGGTCAGGATTTCCAATCTGGCGGCTTGGGAGGATTTCTCGGATCCCGGTGCACAGCCGGGACCTTCCTGTGTGGAGGAGGAGGCGTGGGGTCTTCTTGGCTCGGCGCGCGTTCCTGATGATCCCCAGGGGCGGCGCGAACTCTTGGCGTGTTTCGTGTCCGAGTTCAACGAATCGGCCGAGCCCGAGCCATAGCCTGACATCTCGATCCGGTAAGAGGATACGTATGGGAAAGAAAGACAAGGTCCACTTTCAGTATAGCGGAGAACTGGATGCGGTGGATGCGGAACTCGCCGAGGCGATGGATCAACTCGACCAAACCAACCTGCGGATCAACGAGTTGCTGCGGGCGTATGAGCCGCCTCCCCCCGAAACCCCCGCTGCCCAGGGTTCCCAGTCCAGCGCAATTGAGAACGCGATTGCCGAGCCTCCTCACAATAGGGATCTGACATCGGAAGCGCTATCGGAGTAACCCGCGGTTCCGCGGGCATGTGTTTGACGCCAATTGCCGCCGAGTAGAGAACGCTCAGAGGTTGCCAACCGCACATCGCGCGCAGAGAGGGTTGTTGCGAAGGTCGCCCCGAATGAAATCCCGTCTGATCGCACTTGCTCGAGGAGAATTCCACACCTCGCGAATCGACCGATCTCTCACGTTTCCCAAAACCATCGTGCGATAGTAGTCCGTGCAGCACAGGACCATGTCCCCATCAAATGTAATGCATGCGGCTTTGAATAGCCGCGTGCAGTCGCGGAAACGCCGCTTCTGGCCTGTCAGCAGCGCTTCGAACTGCGTCAGGTTGCCGCCCCGATTCTCGAGCACGGTGTACTTCGCTTCCACCCCGCGGGACTGCCAGTACCGTACTGCCGCCTCGGCATCGATCTCTTTCGTCTTGACCATCGTGATGACAATCTTGAGTTCCGGCATGCGCGCGTTGCGCTGATCGATGAGATACTCGACGTTCCGTTTCGTTTCCTCGAAAACCAGACTGCCGCGCATGGTGCGCTCATACGCCTCCTTCTCAATGCCCTGCATCGAGATATAGATGGCGCGAAAGGGATTGTCCCGCGCGATATCTTCGACGATCTCGGCGGTCAGTGGGCCGCCGTTGGTGGTGATCACGACCTTGCAGTGAGGGACCACTCTGCGGAGGAAGCGCGATTTCTCAACAATCTCGAGGTCCAGGAAAGGCTCGTTCGTCAGATACGGACTGACGCGAGTGGTTACGCCCTCGCGCCCGATTTCGGTGACGATCCGCTCAAACAACTGCCGCGGCATCGCTCCTCTAGGCAGCTTCGCGCCGGTGTCCCCCTGAGGGCAAAAGATGCACGCCCCGTTGCACCCCGTTCGCGTCTCGATCTGCACCGTCCTCGGAAACGACGGCACACGACGGTACAGCAATTGCTTAAGGCGATCGCGCGCCGGGTTGGAATCGGCGCCGGGCACATAGTAGCTGCTCTTGATACGTTGATAAAGATTCATTCGAAACTCGCGAAGGATTTTACCGGCCCGCATGGCCAGGGGTCAAACGCTCCATTGGATGCCGTCCAGGCGCTCGCGCCGATCCGACGCGATGTCAAGCGCGTCGCCGTTTGTCTTTCCTCGATGCTCCCCGCTAGAATCACGGCAGGTTGCTGCATCGCGGGACACCGATTGACGTGAACGTTCTTCACATTGACGAACAACGGGGGTGGCGCGGGGGCGAACAGCAGGCAAGCTATCTGATCCAAGGACTTGTGCGCCGAGGACACGGCGTTTTCGTCGGCGGACGCCCCGGCAGCCTCTTCCTGAAATCCGACCATGGCGCCACATCGCCGATTTGCATCGCGGCGCCCTTCATCACGGAATTCGACCCGTATACTGCTTTCCTGCTGGCGCGGGCGGTCAGGCGTCACAAGATCGATATCCTGCATGCGCACACCAGTCATGCCCATATGGCCGCCTGTCTGGCCCGACAGCTTGCCGCGCGCGGCAAGGTCGTGGTATCGCGGCGGGTTGATTTCGCTCCCCGGACAGGACTTCTCAACCGGTGGAAGTATTCACTGCCGGATCACATCATAGCCGTCTCAAACGCCATAGCTGACGTAATGCGGGCTTATGGCGTTGATGAGTCGCGCATGACGGTGGTCAGCAGCGCGGCCGATCCGTCTCGATTCCAGGTGCCGCCGCTTTCCAGGCGCGCCATCGGCATTCCGGAAGACGCCCCGCTCGTTGGAAACGTCGCCGCGCTGGTCGGACACAAGGACCATGCAACCTTGCTGAATGCGATGCCGATGGTGCTCCAGGCACTGCCGGCATTGCACCTCGTGATTGCGGGCGAAGGCAACCTCCGCCGGCAGTTGGAGGCACAGATCGAACGGCTCGGTCTTGCGCCCTCAGTACACTTACTCGGACACCGAAACGACGTTCCTCAACTGCTCCGTGCCCTGGATGCTTTCGTCCTTTCCAGCAGCCAAGAGGGACGCGGCGGCGCGGTTCTCGAGGCGATGATATGCGGACTGCCCGTCGCCGCGACGGACGCAGGCGGCTTGCCCGAACTTGTGGTGCACGAAAAAACGGGCTTCCTTTCGCCGGTGGGCGATGCCCAAACCTTGGCCAGGAACATCGTTCGCATCTTTCGTGAACCGGCGCTGGCGCGCGAGGTTGCGGGGCAGGCGGCGGTATATGTTCGTGAACGCTTCTGCGTCGAGGCGATGGTCGAAGGAAACATTCGCGTGTACGAAACAGTGTTGGCCGAGTAGAATGCGGTTACGTTTCCAGTTCTTTGCGTTCGTGGTGTGGAAACATCTGCTGTAAGTTATTTTGGATTTTGGATTTTGGATTTTGGATTGTCACCAGAAACTGGAGCCTCGACTGAGAGGCGCAGCCGGAATCGGATGTTATCCGAAGGAGGCTCTCCCACCGCCTTCTGGCGGCGTTTCTTCGTGCGCGGGATCAATCCAAAATCCGAAATCCAAAATCCAAAATACGCATGGGAGATGGTGTGCGTATCCGCGGCCTTGGCCATTGCGCTCATGCTCGGTTTCTCGAACCTGGGCGCACCCAGTCTTTGGCACGACGAAGCCGTGCAGGTGCTCGTCGCGAAGAGCATCGCTGAAACGGGCCGCGCCTTGCTTCCAAGCGGGCAGCCACATCCCGTGGCGCCCGTGTTCAACGGCGGCATCGCGGCGTTCATAACGCTGTTTGGCGATTCCGAAGCCGCGGTCCGGGCGCCTTCGGTGGTGTTCGCCGCTGTCAACGTGCTGTTGACATACCTGCTCGCGCGCCCTCTTCTTGGCCGGCCGACGGCGCTCGTGGCCGCATTCGCGCTGGCGCTCTCGCCGTGGAGTGTTGCGTGGTCGCGTCAGGCCCGGTTCTACTCCGCGCAGCAAACGTTCTACCTTCTGACGTTGTGGGCCGGGTGGCGCATGATGTCCCGCGAGAAGGTCTCGGCAATGATCGGGTACGGCGTCTGTGCGTTGTGCGCCTATCTTCTGGGCATAGGCACTTCGCTCCACTCGTTGCTGTTCCTGGGTCCGATCGGGGCTTATGCGCTGTGCATGGCGGCTTACCAGAAAAGACTGAACAGTCGGTGGGTCGTATTCTGCGCGCTGGCGGCCTTGGCTGGCGCGCTCACGCTGCTTGGGTACTACCTTGTGCTGCCCGCGCGGGACGCAGCGGTCGTTTTCAGTGCTGCCCGGCCGCCGGTTGTGATGGGGGACCCCGAGCAAACGTCCCGGCTCTATTACGTCTCGTGGCTCTACGGCAACCTCGGGGTCGGCTTCTTCCTGCTTGCAACGCTGGGTTTCCTGCTGATGATTGTTCGGGAGAAAAGTCGAGGGATTTTCGCGGCGCTGGCTTTCTTGATCCCGTTGCTGCTGTTGAGCGTCTTGATAGGCTACAGGCGGCACCGCTTTCTCCTGTTCGCGTTTCCGATTTACACGATGGCGTTCTCGTATGGGATTGTGGTTCTCACGCACTATGTGCTTCGCGCGGATCGCACGTGGCGCCA
>Ga0315274_10006882_pt1 | contig 16524 bp, 17 predicted proteins | sample YL17G02_20_MG_FD_203700 | JGI IMG/M metagenome (GOLD analysis project Ga0315274, IMG submission 203700) | Sediment microbial communities from Yellowstone Lake, YNP, Wyoming, USA - YL17G02_20 | ecosystem: Environmental > Aquatic > Freshwater > Lake > Sediment | place: USA: Wyoming | collected...
GGCCCACGTTCAACACGACATCCAAAGACACGGAGAGAAGCTCCTCCACAACCGCGCTGGTACACGCCGTGGCATAGCCCTTCTCTCGATAGTCGGGGTGAGTGAAGACGTTGCCCACGATGCCAAGCCGGTAGGTTCGGGAGACAAGGTGCGTGCCTGCTGTGGCCACCAGTCTGCCGTCCAGCTCGATCCCGTAGAACACACCCTGGTCGAGTTGGTAGGGTGCAAAGGCAACATCTCCGTACCATCGGTAGAGGTCTTGCAGCGAATCCAGGTGACTCGGTCCCAGCCTCTGAACCGGCCCATCCGTGGGCGTGAACCTCTCAGGCCCCAGGGCCATCCTCGACATTACCTCTACCTTGCCCAGCGAGTAGTACCTGCTCAAAGCGCCGAGATGCTGTGGCTTGCACGCGACGTACGCTCTGCTCGCTCCCAGGAACTCAGCGAGAACCGGCTCCAGGTCCTGCTCTGACCCCATTAGAAACACGCGGTCCGGAGGCAGTCCTGTGAAAAGCAGACACAGAGCCGTCAACCGGCCGTTCCTCGCAGCAGCATACCACTCACACTGCCTGAACAAAGCCGGCTCCAGATCGCAGATGGCATATGCCGCATAGAGCCGATCCTCCATCAGGAAGTCGTATATCTCTTCCTTGGCGCGAAGCCGCTTCAGGGACAAACCCATACTCCTACGGCAGGTACCGTCTCCTCATCTCCGTGGAGACTCCAGCCGTCAGCTCCAGCACACGTTCTGAGTCCTCCACCGACAACGATCCCAACCCACAGCACGGACTGATCAGTGAAGCAGCGAGCAGAGTGTCCAGCGCGATGCCCTTCTCCACCAGCAAGTTCATGGCCTCCAGTAGCTTGCGCACGAGACTCTGGGGTGTCTCGACGGCCAGCTTGTCGCTGTCACGCGGTACGATGCCCCAGGCAATAGTCCCGCCCCTGGCTAAGAAGTCCTTCACCTCCCTGGCGTACAGCGATAGGGATTCCGCGTAGTCATAGGTGTCGAAGCTGAGGACATCCACCGGTGCAGAGAGAATGACCGACCAGTCGGTGTTGCCGCAACAATGAACGCCTGTCAAGCCCTGGAGGCCGCCCAGCACCTCTTTCATAAGCGCCACAACCTGCTCTCTGGCCAGTGCCACATATGCCGACCCGAAGGAAGCCATGTACGGCTCGTCCAAGAGGATGATGGTCGTTGGACAGAGCCGACGGAGTTCTCTCTCCTGCCACATCGCCTTGAGCCGCAGGTGCTTGCCCACGGCGTCTGCGAGCACCTCGTCGTAGAGGACGGGGCGGCGGTCCTGATCCACAACGGTGAGGCCCCAGCTCACTGGGCCCGTGACTTGTCCCTTCACCGCCCGGCAGTCATGGAACTCGCTCCTGGACCATTCCTCCAACCCAGCAGCGTACGAGACACCGAGACCGTAGGATTCCAGGTCCTCCTCCAGATACGCCACGTAGAGACGCTCCAGGTCCGCGGAGAGGTCTCCGGTGCGATCCACGTAGATGCGCTCTCCTTCGAGGACCAGGCCAGGGAAGCCTTCACTGAACTGCACGTACATGTTCTCGCGAAAGCTGCGCTTCGGAAGCTGAGGCCAGCCTGGCAACTCGGGGAAGTAGGCCCGAATCGCGGCGCAGGCCCGTTGAGCGTCTTCATGAGGCAAGCTGCCCACATGGATCGGCAGTAGCTCCGGCCTGAATCCGCTCATTATGCCCTCCGACGGACTCGTGGAGCCCACCCTACGCCCCGCATGCAGCGCGCAAGCCCTTCCCAATAGGTGGATAGACGATACCGTGCTCGGTGATGATGCCGGTCACGTAGCGAAACGGCGTAACGTCGAAGGCCGGATTGGCCGCCGCGACGCCCTGCGGAGCGATGCTCTGTCCCTGGACGTGGGTTACCTCTTCGGCGTCCCGCTCCTCTATGGTGACCTGGTCCCCGGAGGCGATGCTCAAGTCGATGGTCGACGTGGGCACCACAGGGTAGAAGGGAACGCCGTTCTCTCTGGCCACTACTGCCAGGTTGTAGGTGCCGATCTTGTTGACCACGTCACCGTTGGCCACCACCCTGTCCGCGCCCACGAATACAAGGTCAACCACGCCCTTATGAAGGTAGTACCCGGCCGCGTTGTCCGCGATCAGGGTCATGGGAATGCCATCTCGCCTCAGCTCCCAGGCGGTAAGCCTGGCACCCTGAAGCCGAGGACGAGTCTCGTCCACGAACACGTGAACGTGCTTCCCCTGTTGCCAGGCGGTCCTGATGGGCGCCAGCGCCGTTCCATAGTCCACTGTCGCCAGAGCTCCCGCGTTGCAGTGCGTCAAGATGCTGTAGCCATCCTCTATCAGCTCCGCCCCGTATTGACCCATCCGCTTGTTGGCCGCTACGTCCTCTTCCGCCAGCGCCTCCGCCTCGGCGATCAGTGCCTGCCGCATGTCGTCGACACCTGGCAAGGAGTCATCCGTGAGCCTCGCCAGCATCCTCTTCAGCGCCCAGAAGAGGTTGGAGCCGGTGGGGCGAGTCGCTTGCAGGACGTCGGCCGCCTGCCGCACATCAGCCACCAGTCGAGGAATGTCCTGCGCCTCGCTGTGAACAGCAGCCAGGGCCACACCGTAGGCCGCCGCCGCACCTATGGCGGGGGCGCCTCGGATGTACATCTCTCTGATGGCCTTAGCGACGTCTCTATAGTCCGTGAACTCCACCTCCACGTATTCGTGGGGCAGCAGCCGCTGGTCGATCATCCGCACTGCGCCGGAGTCCCACTCGATGGTACGCATGGCTACACCTCAGCCCTAAGTAGACCCATGACGGTCAAAAAAAATCTCTCCTGGTTGGAGAGAAAGCCCACGTGACTTCCTCTCATCTTCCAGGTTCCACCCCCGTCAGCCAGTCCCCTCCCAGTTCAAAGTCGAGAGAGCTGACACGCCAACCGGGGCAGAACCCTCCGGAATTGGCACCGAAGCCGCGGACCAAGTGCACGCCTGGAAACGGCTGCTGTCTGGGCAACTACCAGGCCTTGCGCTCTCCGCGGAAGGTTGCCGGGGCTTCCCAGGGCCGGTCCCTTCACCCCTCTGGATAAGAGCTCACACCGTGTATCGATGGCCAAAGAGCCCGTAGAGTGTAAACGAACCGAGTCGCTCGTGCCACCCCCTCTGGTCGAGGGAGTGTCCTCTAGTCACCAATGACACTAGCCTCCCTGACGAGCTTTGTCAAGGAAGCAAACCCGGGACCACATAGCGGACCAGAAGCCGGTTGGCGTTCCTCCAAACGGACGCTGTGCGCCTCTCTTACTCCATGCCCCACCTGCTCTTATACCAAGGCCCGATGGGTCTGGCAGGTCGACCCTCAGCGTCGCCCCTTCTTATCCAGCGCCTCTGGGTTCACCGGATTGCGCGGCATCCGCCCCTGTAGCGCAGCCACCAGGTTCTCGGCCGCCATGGTAGCCATCAGCGTCCGAGCCGCGACACTAGCGCTGGCGATGTGGGGCACCACCACGCAGTTGTCCAACTCCAAGAGCGGGTCGTCGGGATCTATCGGCTCCGGGTCCGTAACGTCCAGCCCTGCGCCAGCTATCTCACCCGAGACCAGAGCCTGGTAGAGTGCCCGCTGGTCGACCACCTGGCCTCGAGAGGTGTTGACGATGACGGCCGTCTTCTTCATCATCGTGAACTGCTCCGCACCGATCAAGTGGTAGGTCTCAGGTGTGAGAGGCGTGTGGAGGCTGATGAGATCCGACTCCTTGAGCAAGGTCTCCAGGTCAGTGTAGACCAGACCCAGTTCCCGCTCGAGCCTAGGCTGACGATCCAGGTCGTGGTACAGAACGCGCATCTCGAACCCCCTGGCTCGTTTTGCCACTTCACTGCCTATTCGACCAAGGCCTATCAGACCAAGGGTAGCCCCGTGAAGATCATATCCCAGGCAGAGCATCGGGCCCCAGGTCTTCCACTGCCCTCTCCGCACGTAGTTCACCGCCTCTACCACCCTGCGGGCGAGGCAGGCCAGGAGCGTGAAGGCGAAATCCGCCGTCGTGTCGGTGAGGACCCCAGGTGTGTGGCACACCATGATGCCCCGTTCCGTGGCGGCCTGCACGTCTATGTTGTCGTAGCCGATGGCATAGTTGCTGATCACCCTGAGACGCGGGGCCGCATCCATGATCTCGACATCCATCTTGTCTGTCAACAGGCTGAGAACCCCGTCAACCGCCCTTAGCTCCGCCATGAGCACCGCACGCGACGGAGGCAGCTCTCCCTCCCAAACCTTCACGTGGGCACAGCCACGCAGGAGATTCAGCCCTGCTTTGGGAATCAGCCTGGTAACGTAGACGCTCGGCATGGCTTCCACCATCCGGTCCCCCTCTTGACAACTCGCGTAAGCCAGGATATCATCAATTTGGTGCAGGCGATTATACCCTTCGCCGGAAAGGACGGCAACGCCGTCACCCAGCGAGGGTCCGGAATGCCCTTCATGCATACCACCGCATCGTCGGCCCACAGCTACTTGCATGCCATTGGGCGACTGAGTTCATGGCGGACTGATGAAAGAGCTAACTCCTGAAGCCATAAGTACAGGCTTGGGCACCCGGTTCGTGGGCCAGCGCGTGGTCTGCTATGAGTCGGTTAGTTCCACCAATGACGTGGCAAAGCAGCTAGCTGAAGAGGGAGCAGTAGAAGGGACTCTAGTTGTCACCGAGGAGCAAGTGGCTGGTCGCGGCCGACACGCCCGCAGCTGGTATGCCTCCGCTGGCAACAGCCTGCTCCTGTCATTCATCCTACGCCCCCCTCTGAAACCCGAACAGTTACCCCATCTGCTTATGTCATCCGCTCTGGCGGCGGCCCAGGCCATCGAGCACTCGACCGGGCTCGTGGTACACTTCAAGTGGCCTAATGACATCCTGTTGGCGGGCAAGAAAGCAGGAGGCATACTGATAGAGACGAGCCTGAGCGGTGAGGAATTGGAGTATGCAGTGATCGGCATAGGACTGAACGTGAACCTCGACGTCGACGATTTCCCTGAGATTGCCTCCACTGCCACGAGTCTGTCCACGGAGTTGGGTCACGAAGCCTCTCGCCTTAAGGTCCTGCGCTCGCTGCTCACCTTCATGGAGAGAGAGTATCTCCTCCTAGCGAAGGGCGAGTCACCGGTGACCAGGTGGACCGCACGTCTCCTACAGATTGGCGAAGAGGTCGAGGTTGATACCCCATGGGGACGAGAGACGGGCCAGCTTCAGGGTGTCGATGCTCACGGCGCGCTGCTCGTGAGGCGAGGGGACGGAACCGAAGCCCGCATCACTGTGGGAGACGTCAGCTAGCGCTCAAGACGCCAAAGAAATCTCCTCGCCCAACTCAGGCAAGACGACTTCAATGCCTTCGCCCCTCAGCGAGGTGAGGAAGTACGCAGGCTCCTCGGTGTGTACGGTAATGAGAGTCCGGGGAGATACAGGCCGGTAACGACGCGCGAAGGAAGTCCCAAAGTCGAAGAGCAAGCGAGTGTTGTGGTCTTCCAGGAGGATCTTGTTCCCACCGATTTCGCTGACGCCGCCGAAACAGGTGACGCTCACCATCTTTCGAGCGTTCAGCTTTCCCCCTGAGGCCTCCCGGGCTTTCCCGGTACCTCGTGACAGCGACGGCAACGGGCCTCGTACACCTCACTTGCCCCAACCATGATGATGGGATCATCATACGACGCCGGTCGGCCATTCAGGAGCCTTTGCGTGCGCGTGGCCGGGGCACCACAGACAACACAGATGGCATGGAGCTTGTCCACGATGTCCGCCTGAGCCATCAGATAGGGGACAGGCCCGAACGGCTCTCCTCGGAAGTCGTTGTCCAGTCCAGCAACGATGACACGCTTCCCTGCGTCGGCCAACGCGTCGCAGACATCCGTGAGGCACTCATCGAAGAACTGCACCTCGTCGATGATCACGACTTCAGTGTCCGGTTCCACCAGTCGTGCGATCTCGCTGGCATCAACCACACTGACGGCATCGAAGGAGACCCCAGTGTGGGATGCCAGTTTCTCCACCGCGTATCGATCATCCAGTGCGGGCTTGAAGACCTGAACCTTCTGCTTGGCGATCACGGCTCGCCTCGCACGCCGGATCAGCTCCTCAGTCTTGCCGCAGAACATGCTTCCACAGATCAGCTCGATGGAACCACCTTCGTGACGATAACGGATCTTCATCGCCTCCTCATGCCAACACTGCATCAAGGCTCATAAGCAAGAGGGCAAGGAATCCTTGCCCTCCATCGTTTACTGCTTGCTCGCGCTGCTGCGTTTGCGCCGCTTTCCCTTCGGCGCCTCGTCCTCCTCCTGCTCCAGCGCAGCTGTTGGAGCAGGGACCTTGCCCATCTCTTCCCGCTTCTCCAGACGTCTCATGTACCGTTCTACCTGGCCTGCCGTGTCGACAATGCGCTGCTCTCCGGTGAAGAACGGGTGGCAGGCGGAGCAGATATCGGTCTTGATCAGCTGCTGTGTGGCGCCAGTGACGAAGCTGTTGCCACATCCGCATACCACGCGAGCCTCCGGGAAGTACTCCGGGTGTATCTCCTTCTTCATCTAGCCTGCAACCTCCGAATGGACGCTGACTCGCTTCTTGAGCTTGGAAGCGCGCTCGAACTTGACGAACCCGTCGACGAGCGAAAACAGCGTGTAGTCCCTGCCCATCTTCACGTTCTCGCCGGGATAGAAGGTGCTGCCGCGCTGGCGCACGATAATCGTCCCGGCGGTGACCTTCTGCCCGTCATAACGCTTCACGCCCAGCCTTCTCCCAGCACTGTCTCTACCGTTGCGACTGCTGCCGGCACCCTTCTTGTGGGCCATGTTGATATACCTCAGTCACTACTATTTGATGAATCCCTTTTCTCTCAGGACTGCCCGGACCTGCTCCAGAGACTTAGCCCCAAAACCACGGACAGCCAGCAGCTCCTTTTCGTCCTTTTGCAGTAAGTCTGCCACAGTCTTCAATCCAGCGCCAGTCAGAGCGCCCTCCACACGAGCTGGCAGTCCCAATCCCTCGATGGGAACGTTCGTGGAGACAGCAGCCTCTTCTTTCGCGACCGGCTGCTGCTCCTCCGCGGCCTGAGAAGGAGCCCGGCGTCCTTCCTCAACCCCGCCACGCAGTATGTCAGCGATCAATAGTATAGTACGATCCTGCCGGTGACCGCGCTTGCGCTGATAGCGATTGCCTTCTCTGAACTTGAAGACTGTGATCCTTCGCCCTCGTCTGCGTCCCACCACCTTGGCCCTCACTCTGGCCCCCGGCACCGTGGGCTTTCCAACCTCCACCTTTCCGTCGTCGGCCACCAGCAACACGTCGTCAATATCCACCATCTCGCCGACATTCACGGCAAGACCGGACACCTCGATGCTCTGTCCCGGCGATACCCTGTACTGTTTCCCGCATGTCTCTATGATGGCGTACATGATGTCCTCCATCCTTCTATTGTAGCAGGTCCGGACCGGCTTGTCAAAGATGCGGCGCAGGTGAGCCAAGACATCGTGACCGTCCAGAGCTCACAGGGATAGGTGGCTTGCAGGTCACTTTGCGGTCGATGAGGCCCTTCTGGAGCAGAACAGTGTGCCATCAGAAGCCAGAAAGCAGTCTGGAAGGCCGATTGACAACACAAACAGAAGGGGCTGATTCCTTCAGCCCCTTTCGACTATCGGACCGCTGGATGTCCAGCTCTCACTTGCTCTTGAGCTTCTCGTTCAGTGCGGGCACCACGGTGGCGTAGTCCCCCACGATGCCGTAGTCTGTGATGTTGAAGATCGGAGCTTTCTCGTCCTTGTTCACGGTCACGATGATCTTCGAGTCCACAATCCCAACAGTATGCTGGATCTGCCCCGAGATGCCAATGGAGATGTACAGACTGGGCTTGCACTTCTTGCCGGACAGGCCCACCATTCTCTCTTCTGAAAACCACTGCCAGTCGCTGGCCGGAGTCTTGGTGCACCCGATCTCGGCGCCCAGATGGCGAGCCAACTCCTCGATCATCGCCAGGTCTTCCTTGGCCTGCACCCCTCGGCCGACGCAGATCAATATCTCTGCCTCCTCCAAGTTCACCTGGTCGCCCGCCTTCTCTCTCCTTTCAACGACCTTCACCGGTGTCTCAGCCAGGTCAAGGTCGACGCTTACCACTTCCCCCTGCTTTGCCTCTCGAGGACCCAGCTCGAAGGTCTTGGGCATGACTGATATCACCTTCTTGGGGGTCGCGACTACTTGCGAGGCCACCGTGTTGCCACCATACGAGTATCTGTCCGCCTCCAGGTTGCCATCTCTCACGCGCACGCCGTTGGCGTCGGTAATGGCACCGGCGTTCAGTTTCTGTGCGACGCGACCCGCCAATTCCTTGCCTCTCTTGGTCGACCCGAGAAGCAGAAACTCAACGCCTCCTCGCTCGGCAACCTGCTTGAGCGCCTCCGCATAGGTACCCACGTAGAAGTCGGTGAGGGCAGAATGTTCTGACACGTAGACCTTGTCGGCGCCGTGGGAGAAGTACTCATCCGCCTTTGTGGCTGCGCCCGCCCCAAAGAGGGCCGCGCTGACCGTTGCACCCAGTTCCTTGGCGAACTGCTTGCTTGCGGAAACAAGCTCCAAGGCAGTCCCATGACTATTGCTGTAGATAAGTATCTCCGACATCTCTACCTCCCCAGTACCCCTTCCTTTGTCAAAGCATCGACAAGGCCGTCGATTTGTTCGCTTAGATTGCCTTTCAGGATGACGTTCTTCCGATCCTGCTCTGGTGCCAGGTTGCTTATAGTCTCCACGCTTATTGCGTTCCCGCCTACCTCGCCCGCAGACAGCCCGAGATCCGATGGACCCCACTCATGTCTGGGCTTCGCCCCGGCCTTGCGGATAGCCATGAACTTGGGCAGCCGAGGCTCGTTTATCTCCTGCGCGACCGTCACCAGCGCCGGCAGTGCCGCCTCCATGACCTCGAAGCTCTCTTCCATGTTCCTCACGGCCTTCACCTTGCCGTCCTGAACCTCCAACTCGCGAACATAGGTGATCTCGGGCAGATTCAGGAGTTCAGCAAGGGCAGAAGCTACCACACCGGAGTAGTTGTCTGTTGAACCCTCGCCGAGAACGATGAGGTCGTAAGAGCCCAGCTTCTGGATGGCCTTGGCCAGCACCTTGGCCGTTCCCATGCTGTCGGAGCCCGCAAAGGCTGGGTCGGTCAGGAGCACGGCCTCATCGGCACCCATGGCCAAGGGCTCCAGAATCCCCTGCTGCAACTTGTCTGATCCCAAAGCCACGACGGTGATCTTGGCGTCACCCAGCTTCTCCTTGACCTTGACCGCCTCCTCCATGGCGTTCTTGTCCAGATCGCCCCACACGAGAGGCACGTTCTCCAGGACCGGCTTCCTCTCCTTGATCCTAATCTGCTGCAGATCAGGGACCTGCTTCATGCACACTACCACGTCCATTTTCCCTTGCCCTCCTTGTAGAAAGTCCTATTCCTGCGCCAGTCGCCTGTGGTTGTAGACCGCCCTGGGTGAGAGCGCCTCCTCAGCGCTTTCATCCTTCTTGCTCGAGCGGTTGCTCAGCCAAACCTGTACTGTATGCCGAAGCCCCCGCGCGCGTAGTTCCAGTCCAGAGCTCCGTGGATGCACGCAATCCGACAGGTCCCACATTCCAGACACCCTGAGCATTCTATCTCCATATCTCCGGTCTCCCTGTTGATGGAGTACAACTTGGCGGGACACACGTACAGACAGAACTTTTCCTCACAGGACCTGCAGATCTCCTGGTTGATCAGAATGTGTGGTTCGCTGTCGATCTTGAAGACGTCCAGTCCCAGTTTGGTCTCTACATTCATAACGTGGTTTACCCTCCAGGACACCTGATCAGATGCGAAGCATGCCCAGAGCGTCTCTAACAGTGGGCCAGTTCAGGAACTTTCCGAGACCTTCCCGGATCACCGTGGAGGAGATCTTGGACTTCGGTTTCTCGTCTATCCATAGCAACTCGCTGAAGATATCGCACACCGCTTGCGGATAGAAGTTGAAGAGCCGCGGGTTCTCCATCGTGCCCAGCACGTGGCGGAAAGTCTGCAAGTCCTTCACCACAAAGCTGTCCCTCAGTAACTCCTCGTACCCGGCCAGCGAGGTCGCCGAGTAGTCCCCTCTCTCTCTGGCCGTCTTGATCGCCTCTGCCGCCATGACTCCCGAAGCCACTGCGAATTCCATGCCCCGGACAGTGAGAAGCATGTTCAATCCAAGACCTGCCGCCTCCCCAATGACCACAATACCGTCAGCGTACAGCCTGGGCATGGCATTGATGCCGCCTTCGGGAATGACATGGGCAGAATACTCGACGGTCTCCCCATCGGCGATGAGATTGCGGATCTCAGGACGAGCCTTGAACTCCTCTAGTATCTCGTGCACCTCGAGCTTGGGTTCTCTTTCCATCAGGGACTCGATTCCCACGACAAGGCCAAGAGAGATGCTTTCCTTGTTGGTGTAGAGGAACCCTCCACCCAGCATCCCTTTGGTGAGAGCCCCAAAATAGAGCTGTGCAGCCCCCTCGCCCGGACCCAGATTGAACCTTTGCTCTATGGACTTGGCTGGGAGTTCGATGACCTCCTTCGCAGAGACGGCGTAGTGCTTCGCCTGCTGAGCCTGGCGCAGACCGGCCTTCTCCGCAATCAACGATAGCACACCGTCAGCAGCCACGACCACGTCGGCCCGGATCTCGTCCTCCCCAGCCATGACGATGCCCACTACCTTGCCATCCTCCACAAGCACGTCGTCCACCCGGCACTTGGGCAGGATGAAGGCGCCTGCTCCCGCAACCTTGTCACCCAACCACCGATCGAAAGTAGAGCGAAGGATGGTGTAGCTATGGTATGGTTCCTCCCGGAACCTGTCGCTGTCCAGTGTTATGGCTGTGGAGGAACCCTCTGCCAGCATGGTGAGTGTTTCTCTGGTGACGTGTCTCTCCAGTGGAGCGTCGTCCCACAGCTCAGGCAGATAGTGCCGGAGAGGATGCATGTAGATTCTGCCGCCTGTGACATTCTTGGCACCAGGATAGTCTCCGCGCTCCACGACCACCGTGTCAACACCCGCCTGCGCGAGGACATACGCTGCGGATAGCCCTGCCAGCCCAGCCCCCACAACAACAACTTCTACCTTCTCTTCAGCTGCATCACTCACCCTCTGCCACCTCTCTCAACCCCGTCGGGTAGCGACGAGCAAGATCGACGTACACATGCTTATAGCTACCCCACAGCTCTCTCCACTCCTCCTTCGTATCGCCTATCACCTTGGCAGGCACACCAACCGCTACCTTCCCCGGGGGGATTTCAGTGCCCTGGGTAATCACGGCGCCCTCGCCGACAGCAGCCCACTCCCCCACCTCGGCCCAGTCGCTGATGATGGCTCCCATCCCCACCACGGCGTAGTCGTGCACAGTGGCGGTATGGATGATCGAGCCGTGACCCACTGTTACGTAGTCACCTATGCGTGTCACCTGGTCCGGCCGCGCATGGATTACGCAATTCTCTTCTATGCTCGTTCCCCTACCGATGATGATCTCGCCATAGTCGCCTCTGATCCGAGCTCCGGGTGCGACGAAGCACTCATCGCCGAGGGTCACCAGCCCGATGATGTCAGCTGACGGATGCACGTACACGTTCTCACCAAGTCTGGGCACTCTGCCCTCAAACTCGCATATCGTCACTATGGGCCGACCTCCAGCGCACGGGGAACGACACCGAACGAAGCCCATGGAAAGACGGCACCAGCCACCAATCGCGGTGGGAAATGATCACCGTGGCTGGATCAGTACTGCAGACACACTGCCAGGGGGGATGCAGATCCCCCCTGGCATCTTGAGCTAACCAACGGGTCCTATCTCAGGCACGCCGAAGGAGACCTCAGCGTCCTAGTGACCCTCCTGAGAACCACGATACGGTACAGCCTCGTCGCCGAACCAGTCACGGCCCATGATGATCTTCATCACGTGATAGCCGCCCTCGGCACCCACCAGGTAGGACATGGTGCCTCTCAGCGACATCTCCAACGGGGTCTCCTTGGTGTAGCCGAGCCCACCGTGGTACATCATGCCGTTCTTCGCCACGCGCACTCCCAACGGAGGGGAATAGCACTTGCACAAGGCGATGGTGCGGTTGATATCACGGTAGTCAACCTTGGACTTGTCCTTGCGTTGCTGGTCGATCAACCAGGCGCCCCTCTGGAGCATCAGCTTGAGCATCTCCAGCTCGGCCTTGTCGTCCACCATCTCAAAGGAGATGGCCTCGAAGTTCATCAAGGGCCTGCCGAAGAGGATCCTCTGCTTGGTGTAGTCGCGGCTTATATCCAGGCACTTGTCTGCGCCTCCCAGGCAAGCGGCAGACACCACCGCGCGGGCGACGTTGAACCCCGCCATGTTGACGTAGAAACCCTTGTTCTCTTCACCCAGAATGTACTTCTTGGGGATCTCCGCGTCCTTGTAGATGAACCCACCGGTGGACAGGCCCATGCGGCCCATGTCGGAGTAGGTGGTGTAGGTCGTGCCAGGCGCGTTGGCGGGGAACCAGGCGAAGGTCGCTCCCTTGTAGCCTTTCTCGGGCTGCGTCAAGAACAGAGTGCAGTGTCCACCGCCCCTCTCCGTGGCCTCACGGACGCCACTGATGTAGGCCTTCTCGCCGTTGATGATCCAGCTTTTGCCGGTGTCCTTGGTGGCAGCCAACTTGATATTGGCCAGATCCGACCCTCCGCCGGGCTCTGTCGTACTGATGCCCATGAACCACTCACCGGAAGCCACCTTGGGCAGTATCTCCTCCTTGGCCTCCTCAGTGCCGTAGTCCACCAGCAGCATGGACCAGCCGATGCACAGCAAGGTGTAGACGGGGAGCGACATGCTCAGTTCCCCTCGGGCGAGCTCGAAGATCGTGTTCACTGCATACTGCATCTCCTCGCCCGGTACAGCACAGCCGCCGTACTCCTCAGGAATGGTAATACCAAAAATACCCAAGTCGGCCATCTTGTCGATGACCTCATTGGGTATGCGGTGCCATTCCTCGTCTATCTTCCTGGCTATCGGCTCCAGCTCTTGCTCAGAGAACTCCCTTACCGTCTGCTTCCAGAGTTCCTGCTCAGGAGACATCGTGAAATCCATCAGACACTACCTCCTTCAGTTTTTTTGATTTTGACAGAAACCGACTTATTATATCACAGGTATTGATAGCTGTCAAATCCGCCAGTGCCCGACACAGAAGTGCCAGGTTTCGTCGCTGCGGGGATCTGCTTCCGTACGGACGAGATGGGGACGTAGATTGAATGCGTCGGCGACTTACCTGACCGTTGCCTATCCTAACCCAGGGCGGAGTCGACGGCTACCCCTCAAGATCAGGTCTTGACATCGTCCATCAGCTACTTATCTCACCAGTGCTAGGTCGAAAGGAGATCCCATTGCGGCCCTAGTCTGGTCTGAGCTCTGCACCGTGGCGACGCCGGTGGCCAGATGCTCACGACTTCAGGCCTTTTCACCATCTCACAGCACCTGGTCGTACAGATGCTGTGCGACAGCGCTGTTCGCAGGGAAACAGTTCTGCGGCCGACCATTGGCGCACCGCGAGTGGTCAGACTGGCGTGGTGGCTCCCATTCGTTGAGTGCCCCAATGGCGGCTTCCTCTGACTGTTGTCAGCCAGGCACACAGAGTCCCTCCAAAGGAATCCTGCATGAATGTCATGCGGAGCATTGCTCACCGCGGTACAGCCGGGATGAATGTAGTGGCCTCGAAGCGTGCGCACGGCCAGTTGACGAGGGCGCTGTCGTCTTGGTCATCGATGGTCTCTTTGACCCCTCTTGCCCCCGGAACCGCAAGCTGCTATAATGGACACGTCCCTCAGTGCAGGGACCCACGAAAGAAGTTGCGCGAGAGTACATGAGAGTCGCCTGGTTCGGACACAAAACCAGAAAGCGCGGCAACGGCCTCGTAAGGTACTCCAACCAACTCACTGACGGATTGGAAGCCCGCGGCGCACAGGTCCTTTTCTTCTACCATGGCCCCCGCTCCGAGCAGACAGTCGAGGCCCCGCACCTCAGAAGACTCAGTTCGCTCAGCCTGTGGGACCACGACTTGATCTCATCGCCCGGCTGCAGGTCACTGATCGAGAGAGTGCTAGTCGAAGAGGGGGTGGACATAGCCCACGTGTCCCTCTCCTTCTCCAACCTGGATTTCGGGCTGCCTCAGGTGTGTCACAAGCATGGCATTCCCATTGTGGCAACTTTCCATGCACCGTATGATCGGCGTGCCAGCCTCTGGGGTCTGAGTTCAAGGTGGTTCTATCGTATCTGGTCTGATTTACTGGCCAAATATGACGCCGTGGTGATCTTCTCCCATGAGCAGAAGGGTATACTCGCCAGGTACGGTGTGCCCTCGAAGAACATCCACGTTATCCCTAACGGGGTGGACACCGACCTTTTCCGCCCGGGCCCATCAAGCTACAAGCAAGACCTGGGGGCCGAATTCCTCGTCGTCTATTGCGGTCGCCTCGATCCCGAGAAGAACGTCGGGACCTTCCTGGAGGTGTTTCACAGCCTCCGACTGCCTCCCACCAGTAAAGCCGTAGTTGTTGGCAACGGAGTTGAGTATGCTAGGCTGCGGAACCTGTACGCTGGAGAAGCGACGGTGTTCACCGGGGTGATCAAGGACCCTGCCTCGTTGATTCCCATGTTGCAGGCGGGGGACGTGTTCGTGTTGCCCTCTGAGGTGGAAGGGCTTTCCATCGCCATGCTCGAGGCCATGGCTTGCGGTATGGCAACAGTAGCCACAGATGTTGGGGGTGATGGCGAAGCACTTCGGGGCGCTGGCATCCTGATCGATCCCCTCGACCTGCGGAGCCAGCTCGCACTGGCCCTGAGGCTGCTGACGGAGAACCCAGGACTTCGACACTCCCTCGGGAGAAAGGCGCGCCGAAGGATTGTGTCTCGGTACTCCCTGCAACACAACACCGACCAAGTCGTGAGGTTGTACGAGCGGCTCCTGGCCGCCAGTGCCTGACGGACCGTACGCGCCACACACGGTCTTGCATGCCCATAAGGCAGGAAAGGCAGGCAGGCGATGCGAATCATCATCCCCATGGCTGGACTGGGAACGAGACTGAGGCCCCACACGCACACCAAGCCGAAGCCTCTTTTGCAGGTTGCTGGTAAGACCGTCCTGGACCACGTGCTTGATAGGCTGCAGGGCTTGCCCATCGATGAGGTCGTTTTCATCGTGGGACATCTTGGCGAGCAGATACGGCAACACGTCGAGGCCCGCTATGATTTCCCGGCGCGCTATGTCGAGCAGAGGGAGCCACGGGGCCAGGCTGACGCCCTCCTCCTCGCACGAGAGCACCTCGTGGGAAGCGTTTTCATTGTCTTCGTGGACACCATCTTCGATGCGGATCTCGGATTCCTCGAGCAGACATCCTCGGACGGCGTGATCTTCGTCAAAGAGGTTGAGGACCCCAGTCGTTTCGGGGTGGTGACCGTTGAAGAGGGGTACATCACCGGCTTTGTAGAGAAGCCAGATACGCCACTGTCCAATCTCGCACTCGTGGGCCTGTACTACATCAGGAACTCGGCCCTTCTCCTGGAGTGTTTAGAAGCCTTGCTGTCGGGAGGCATACAGACCAAGGGGGAGTACTACTTGGCAGATGCGCTTCAGCTGATGGTGGATCAGGGAGCGAAGCTGGAGACGGGCACCGTCGAAGTGTGGGCCGACTGCGGGAAGCCCGAGACTCTCTTATCCACCAACCGCTACCTGCTTGACAAGAGCGGTGGTTCGTATGGAAAGACCGCGAACACCGCCATCGTGCCCCCCGTGCACATAGCACCTACCGCTTCGATCACTGACTCTGTCATCGGTCCCTACGTGTCCATCGCCGGTGGTGTGCAGATAGAACGCTGCATAGTCAGCAACTCCATCATAGGTGAAGGTGCTCGCCTTCAGAACTCCATACTCCGAGAGTCCCTTGTCGGCAGCTACACTCAGATAGTAGGCCGGTGCGGCCAGGTCGACGTGGGAGATGATTGCAGGCTCTTCGTAGGGTGAGAGAAGATGGAGGAGAGGGCGCGCGTCGAGTGCTATTCCGGCAGCCGATTCGCAGAACGGCCTGTCTGCTTCGATTTCCGTGGCCGGAGCCACGTGGTCCAGGTCGTGGAAGAGACGTGGAGAAGCCCTTCTGGCCTTCATTTCCGTGTCGCCACCGAGGACGACAGGCGCTTCGAATTGACATACGATGACAGAGCCCATGAGTGGAACATAACCAGTCTGGCTCCTAGAGCACCAGAGCAGCGAGTGAGAGGAGAACGATGAGAGAAGTCCTTGCAGAGAGAATACGGTCCGTACCGCCTTCCGGGATACGGAAGTTCTTCGACGTGATCGCCACCATGGACGACGTGATCTCCTTGGGGATTGGCGAACCGGATTTTGTGACACCCGGTCACATCACTCAGGCAGGCATGCGGTCCCTGGAAAGAGGAGAAACCAGCTATACGTCCAACGCCGGTGTGCGCGAGCTGAGAG
>Ga0315274_10006883_pt1 | contig 16523 bp, 18 predicted proteins | sample YL17G02_20_MG_FD_203700 | JGI IMG/M metagenome (GOLD analysis project Ga0315274, IMG submission 203700) | Sediment microbial communities from Yellowstone Lake, YNP, Wyoming, USA - YL17G02_20 | ecosystem: Environmental > Aquatic > Freshwater > Lake > Sediment | place: USA: Wyoming | collected...
CTAGCCAATGCGCCTGGCAGTATGCTGACAGGCAGCATCAGTCCGCCCAGTAACATGGAGGGCAAGAAAATGGCTTGCGCCCACAACACCGTCATCTGCGAACTTGATGAAACCACGCCGATTAGCAGGGCAAGCCCGGCACATGCCGAAACCGTCAGCATGAAGATGAGGACAAAGCTGGGCCAATTGACGGGCAGCGGCGCATGGAAGAAAAACGGCGCTGTGACCGTGATGATCGTCGCTAACAGCATCAAGTGAAGGAGGGCAGACAACGCCGGGATGAGCAGGATCGAGACCGCCGGTATTCCATTGATCCTGTAGCTGCGGAAAATACCCGCATTGCGCGCGGTTACCAATACATCAGGCAAGCTCAGCAGTGTGCCTGACAGGATGGCAAAGATGACCATCGCCGGGATCATCGTCTCGCCAAAGGTCGGGTTGACTGCGGTCATGAGCGCCCCCAAGATGGCATAGACCACCAGCGGGAACAGATAGGTCATCAAGAGTAAGGTTCTGTTACGGATTCCGGTACGGAACTCAAAGGAGAAGTGATTGAGAAAGGCATTCATTGGGCACCGCCTGTCGTGGTGATTTCGAGAAAACGATCTTCCAGAGAGGGGCGTTCGATCCGCAAGTCGATCAGGTTATCGGCCTGCGCGTCGACGTAAGCGATAATGGCCGCAACCGTAGGGCCGACGTCGGTGCTGTAGTAGACAGCGTATTCATCCTTGAATAGCTGCTGGTCAACCGCTGGGAAAGTGACGCCTGGGTTGGACAGGCAGGCGCCTGCTGTGCGAACGGTGATTTTGCTCAGACTCGCGCCGCTGGCGGTGATTTCGAGTGGCGTGCCGGTCGCAACGATCTTGCCGCGCAGCAAGATCGCGATATGGTCCGCCATTTCTTCCGCTTCGGCCATGTCGTGTGTGGCAAGGATGATGGTCGTGCCGGCCGCCTGTAGCTCACGCATCAGATCGTGCAGCGCGACGCGCGAAGCGACGTCCAGTCCGGCAGTCGGCTCATCCAGAAAGAGCACGCGCGGATCATGGGCAACTGCCAGAGCCAGCGCCAGGCGACGCTGCTGGCCGCCAGAGAGTTCCTGATACTGTGCGCTCCTTTTCTCGGTCAGGTCCAAGCGTTCCAACAAATCGTACCGCGAGGCTACATTGTGATAAGCGCAGAACAGCTTCATCACCTCGTCGACGCGGATATTGGCCGGTAGAGCTGATGCTTGCAGTTGCACACCCATCAGATTGCGCAACTGCCTGAACTGGCGGGTGGGGTCAATGTCCGCAACTCGCAACGAGCCGCCATCGGGGGTGCGCAGCCCTTCCAGGCACTCCAGCGTGCTGGTCTTGCCAGCGCCGTTAGGTCCCAGGAGACCGAAGATCTCACCAGGCTGTACCTGGAAGGTGATGTCGTCTACGGCGACGAGATCGCCGTAGTTCTTGCGGAAGTTGGTGACCGCAACTGCAACGTCTTTCATAGGTATCCTTTCTTATGGCTGGGTTGCGATCAAGCGCCTACGCTCTCGCCCTCCAGCGCAGGGCCTGCCCTGAGCGAACGCGAAGGGTCACGTACCCGGCCAAACCCATCAGCCCGCTGCCCACGAGTAGAATCATCGCCGGTTCGGGGACGAAGGCAGCCGCGCACGGGTTGAAGCACAGCGTACCGAAGGTGTCGGGCCAGTCGCCCGGATCCTCGGACAGGAGATCAACGGACCTGGGCGCTGCAAGGCCGCTGGGCCGTGACGCACGAGTAACCCACCTGGGACAAGTAGCGTGCCAGGATAGCGTTGACCAGCCTCTCGTCGTCCACCACCATGATGTTGTTGTCAACCTGGCGCCCTGGTTCGGTGATCATCGCCCCCGTCCTGGTGTACCTACTCATGGAAGGCCACGACCTATGGTACGCCAGAGGTCACGCAATGTCAATGACATGATTGACTATCCGCGCTGCCCAGAGTAGAATAGTTGGGCTTGTGCCCGGTGCCGGGCTGATCTTGAGGTGATGGGAAGTGGAACCCTTATTCACAGTCTACGGTAACTACGGCCCCTACTTGTGGCTCCTCGTGCTTCTACTGGTGCTTCTCCTTGTCCTCTGGCTGGTCGTGCTGCAGAGACGAGTGGGCGAGTTGCGCCGTAGGTACGCTGCGCTTCTGACCGGCACCAGCGGAGAGGACCTGGGAAAACTGCTCACGATGTATGTGGAGCAGACGCGTCTGGCAACCTCCACCGCTGAACGGTTGACCACAAGCTCGGACCAGATGGAGATCAAGCTCAGAAGGAGCTTGCAGCGGCTGGGGCTGGTACGTTTCAACGCTTTCGAAGGCCTCGGCGGTGAGCAAAGCTTCGCGGTCGCTCTCCTCGATGATGAGGGCGCCGGGGTCGTGCTCAGTTCTCTTCACGGGCGTGGCGAGTCTCGTCTCTACGCCAAACCCGTAGAGAAGTGGGATTCAACATACGCGCTATCCGTGGAAGAGAAAGAGGCCATCGGGCGGGCCCACGAGAGCGACGTTGACAAAGACTCCCGTTTGTAGTATACTCCTCTGCACTCTCGTCATCTGCGCGAGGCTCTCCAAGGGGGCTGTTCGGCCGGAGATGTTCATCCGCGCCGACGTGGCCCAGAAGCGGATTCAAGGAGAACGCCCACAGTGACACGCAAGAGAGAGACGCGATCAGTGACACTCATGATCGTGCCTCATTCTGAACGCCCTCCTCTGGCTTTGCAGATCTCCCTGTGGGTTGTTCCTGTGTCTGTGACCATGCTGCTACTGTTGCTGGTCGGTCTCTTCTACCTGGCCCTCAGCAACCACAGCCTAGGCGCCCAGATAAGAGAACTGGCCGAGCAGCAGACCGTATACGAGGGTCGGGAACGGGAGATGCGTCTCACTATTCTCGCACAACAGGAGGAGGTCACAGGTCTCTCCCAGTCCGTGGAGCGGTTCAGAGCAGGCATGTTGGAGGTGGAGAATCTGTCGCGCCAGATCCGTGAGATGATAGGTCTGGAGGGCGCAGGCGCCGTCGCGACAGCCACGGTCGTGCCCAACACCTTTGGCGCCGAGGGAGGACAAGGAGGCTCAGAATTCGGCGACCATGGCATGTCTCTGGCAGTCGAGGCCAGTTCTGAGCTTGCCGAACTGGAGTCGCTCCTGCCGGAGAACACAGAGGAACTGACCCTCGTGCTGGGGGCCCTGACCGCGAGGGTGGAGAGAGTAGCGCCAGAGAAGCGCGATGATCCGGAGGAGCTGGAGCGGCAGTTGCGGCTTATCGCCGCGGCCCCCAAGGCGTGGCCCTTGGCGGGACCAATCACCTCAGAGTTTGGCTATCGGGTTTTGCCTTCGACGGGCTATCTGGAGTTCCACCAGGCTATAGACATCGGTGCGTGGTATGGCACACCGGTCCTGGCCACCAAGGCGGGCACGGTCGCGTCCGTGGGATGGAGACCGGGACTTGGCTGGACCGTTGTGCTGGAGCACGAAATGGGCTTTATCACGGTCTACGGTCACAACTCCTGGTACTTCGTAGACCCTGGGGACGTGGTGGAAGAAGGACAAAAGATAGCGCTCTCCGGTGACTCGGGGAGGAGTACGGGCCCACATCTTCACTACGAGATCCATCTGAACGATGTGCCCGTAGATCCCATGATCTACCTGACCTTGGGTGAGGAGTAAGGACCCGGTACTACACGCCGGAGTTGATCGCTTTGGTGGCTAGGGAGGGTTGAGCTTTGGCTGATGTTATAGACAGTCCGGCCAGCGACAGGATTGAAAACGTCATAGGGCCTACCGCCACGTTCGTCGGTGAACTCAAGTGCGACGGAGGTGTGCGCATAGACGGGGTTTTCCAGGGCGCTCTGGAGACCATGGGCAACGTTATCGTGGGCGAAACGGCCAAGGTCGTGGCTGACCTGGTGGGTCGCAACATCTCCATCTCGGGGGCCGTCAAAGGGAACATCACCGCCTCCGGAAGACTGGAGATACTATCCACGGGTCTGGTTTGGGGTGACATACAGGTCGCGTCGTTCCTGATCGACGAGGGCGGTGTGTTCAGCGGAAAGAGTCAGATGCCGGCCGAGTTCGAGCCCCTCCTGATAGAGGGCGACCAGGGACCCAAGAGACTCACCGAGCCGAAACAAGAGAGTGCGGAGGATGTAGGGGAGGGCTAACGCGACCCCGAGGCAGGTCTGGGGCTAGCTTCGTCTGGGCTGGCCCTTTTTCTTTCTGGGACCTCTACTCGTTGGCGATGCGTTGCAGTCCTTCGGGGTCGAGGATCTCGATACGCTTGCGGCCTGTGGCCAGCAGGCCCATCGTTCGGAATGTCGTCAGGGTCTGGGTGGCGGTCTCTCGGTGAGTGCCTACGTCGTCTGCCAGGTTTTGGTGAGTCAAGCCGCGGATCGTGGTCCCTTGCTCCTTCATCAGGCGCAGGAGGAGAGAGGCAAGCCTGCCCGCCACGGTCTTGAAGGCGATACCCTCCAGCCGGACCTCGACCTCCAGGAGACGCCTCCCCAGCACCTCCAGGATTCGCAGGGCCACCTGAGGCCGGTCTAGGAGCAGCCGTTCCAGGTCGCCGCGGTCCATCTTCCAGACGGAGCATTCCTCCACCGCCTCGGCGAAGCTATGGTACATCCCCTGACCGATCAACGACATCTCCCCGAAGATGGTACCAGGGCCAAGGGTGCTGGTCACCAGCTTCCTCCCATCGGGAGAAATCCTGTACAGTTGTACCTTCCCCTCCTTGATGAAGAACAGGGCCTCTCCGGTGTCCTCCGGCGCATAGAAGATCTTCCCCACCGCACAGGGGATATTGGTGATGGAGCTTTCCAGAGCTTCTAAGTCCTCGTCGGTCAGATCCCTGAAGATCTCCACCGTCTTGAGATAGCCCACTTGGGTTCTCACGTTTGTCGCCATATCGTGCACTCCATGCCCTGGCCAAAGCAGAGCGGGGCAATGGCCTATTATACTTGACGGCCACCCCCTCGGCAACGCATGTTCACGGTACTGGACACAATGGGGGAGAACCGTTGGTCTTGAGTGCCTGGCTGGTGATCGTGTCGCCAGGCGGCCCGAAGGTCAGAAGGGTGGGACAGGAAAAGGAGCACCGTGTCTTGAAGGGCGTGTGGGGCTCAGGGAGGAAGCACGCGCATTTGGGGGAGATACCGCCCAACGGTTGGAAGTTGAGCGGCGCCCATTAGGCGCTGGAACCACTCTCGCGACACACCAACCGACGGGCCACCACCAACCTCGAGGGTGGCCGGGTTCACTGCAACGCCTCGTCGGCGCCTTTCAGTCCTCGATTCTGTCGCAGTAGTGTCGAGCAAGGAAGAACAGCCATTGGAGCTGACTTCTTTGGAGCAGGCTCACATTGTAGTCGTCAGGAACGTTTTGTGTCGAGATGATCTGCCCGAGATCGGAGATCGTGTACGTCACTCCCTCTTCTGCCTTGCTGGCAGGGGTGACACATGCACGGATCAATGCCGACATGATCTCCATGAGCGTGTGAGGCCCACCCAGGTATACCCACCAATCCGCTCCGATCCTCACCGCAACATCGACTCGAGTTCCGCGAACCCTGAATGAGCAATCCCATCTCTTCCCCGGGTGCTGAATCACAAAAGTGCTACCTCTAATCTCGACTATGTTGCGAAGGATGTGCCAGTCTTTCTTGTTTGACTGCTTCTTGGTTCCATAAAGCACACCGTAGGTGAAATCAACGTGATCAACTCCTGCTTCCTCCGCCCACTGTTCGGAGTGGCCTACAATGTCGTCCGCGAGATCCTTGCTCATTTCATCATTCAGACACCGAGGCCCTGACTTCAGAGTGGCCAACCTGACGATGTCGGGGTCACACCTACGAGCGTCGAGAACGGAGCTTGCAGAATGCATGGTGCTTGCCACACTCTCCCAACCGTAGATCGGGAGCACAACGTCCTGGACCATCCTTCCGGCGGAAGTCTCCATGGAGGAGAACAGCTTCGCAGGCAAGATGTCCTCTTCGATTTCGCTGACGTAGGAATAGCCCTTCTGCTTCGCGTACAACATGAGTGCGAAAGGGCTCGTGTTGAACTTCTGAAACGAGGAAGATCCAGCAGGGAGCGCTGCCATGTGGCTGTTGATGCGTTGGCGGAAGGCCATCTCCATAGTCAAGATCCTGGCACGCGCGTCGTCAGAGCTGTCAACGTTCTTGAGTGCCGCAAGCAAGTCGCCCTTGGAAAGCACCCTTTCGCCAGGGCGCGGCAGATCGGGATTTCGAGGCACCGACTAACCCTCCTCCATCACAGTCGAGGAACGTCGAGTCCTTGGAAAGGAATACACCAAGCGGGAGTTGTCCTTTCCGTCTTGCCACTGGAATGCGTCGCCGTTCTTGTACCACTGGCGCGTTCTGACATGCGATTGGACGTAGATTCTCCGGCACGGTCGGGGTGGACCCGCGTGGACTTCCCATCCGCGTTCCTCGAGTCTATCAAGCGCCTGTGCGATCACAGCACCGGCAACTTCGCCGAGCCGGACGGGAACAGCGTTGCCTATCTGCGCATACTGCTGAGCCGGGGTGCCACAAACGATCCATTCATCCGGGAATTCCTGTATGCGGCAGTACTCCCGGGCCGTCAATGCCCGGATGCTCTCCGGATGGCAAAGGGCCGTACTTGCGTGGTTAGGCATTGTCACTAGGGTCGGACACGGCAGCTCGTAGCTCAAACGACGCCACCACCCCGAGCGCCCACCCTTGGCAAGAAACGCTTTCCCCATTGACTCGCGTTGTAGCGCTTCGCTAAGATGTCGCCAGTTGCCCCCAGGCGGCACCAAGGACAAATACTTCTTCTTGCGAGGGCTGAAATCCATAATCACCGGATCTTCCTCGCGAAGATCGCGGATGGCGTCACCTAATGTTCGCCACACTTTGGGCGAGTTCGGAACATCTTGGAAGAGGTTCGGCCCAGGGCTGTCTCTCCTTGGTCTCCCGTGCGTTGGGTTCGGGAAGTCACTGTCCTCATTGAACCTGTTGCCGATGAACAACGCCCTCTCGCGGAGTTGGGGCGCACCGTAGTTGACCGCGTTCACTTCGAAGCAGTCCATATGGTAAGAGGCTCCCTCAAGCTCCGCAAGGTCTGCCGCAAACAGTTGCACCACAGAACCGGGCTTTTCGTCCGGCGCCAGAGGCGCGCCGCCCTTCTGTGGTCTCTTCGCGATCGGTCGGTGCCGAATCGCTGCGGACATGAGCCCACGCACGTTCTCCATGAGGAATGCTTTCGGCCTCAGCACCTCGATGAAGCGAATGAAGTCCCAGAGCAAAGTTCCTCGGGGATCCCGAACCGTGCCCCTATTGCCAGCCGTACTGAAGGACTGACAAGGCGGCCCGCCCACAACCACGTCGATATCACCTGGTGCCAACGCGAGGTCTGATAGAAGGTCGGCTGGAGAGAGCTTTCTTATGTCTATCTCGTAGACCCTGGGTGCCTCTTCGAGGTTCCCGTGGCGGATGTTCTCACGGATCGTGTCGCAGAATACAGGTTCCTTCTCGACGCATGCCAACAACTGGAACCGCCCGGTGCGAAGCATCCCGAGGTCGAGCCCCATAGCCCCCGAGAACAGGGAGACTACTGTGTATCTTCGTTCCGTCGCCGTTGCTCCCCGTCACTTCTGCGCAAGTGAGATCTGCTTCGCGCCAGTCGCTGCCTTGTCTTGGATATGCAGATCGTCAGCGAGTCTGCAACTTCATGCTCCCAGAAACGCAATACCGACACTCCCTGGCGCCTCAGTGCCTTAGCAGTCTCCATGTGTCTTTCGCGGTTCCGATCAATCTTGGCTTCCCAGAAGGATCTATTCTTCTTCGGGATGTGTCCACATGTGTTGCAGCCGTGCCAGAAGCAACCATCGATGAACACGGCTAACCGTTCCTCCGGGAAGTAGAAGTCGGGCGATCCCTTAATCTCTCGAACGTTTGTTCGCCACCCACGCACACCCGAGGATACCAGGGCTGCTCGGAAACGCGCTTCGGTGGTGCGGTTTCCCTTGCCGCGCACCCCCTTCATTATCTGGCTGTGCTGGGGCTTGACTTCGGTGAATCGGCCACCCGGCAGCTTCTCTCGCAGCTTCCGCTCCATCCTCTGGCCTCTCTGATACGCGCCGTCCGGTTCAATGTCCCACAGCGCTGCGCCTCCGGTGGATTGGTCGTACGGGCCTTGCGCGTTCGACAGAGCTCTTCATGCCTTGGGGCAAGCAACCAACTACGGGGAATCCTGCTTTGCCTCTGCTGGTGTGTCGTACATCGAATGCCCCCTTGTCCCTGCAGGCGTCGCACGTATGCAGTTCTGGCGTACGACGCCGGGTCTGGAGTCCAGTGTGTGGGGTTGCCGGGCCCAACAATTCTAGGCCAGGTCCCTGTAATGGTCAAGCGGCACTAGGAGACATCGTGGGAGCCCCAAGCGAAAGATGCCCCCTGATCGAGTCTGCGACGCCACGCGCCTCAGGCACTACCCCACCGCACCGAGCGGGCCGGCCTCCACTGGATCAAGCGCTGCCTCTACTTCCACGACGTCCGGCACTCGGCGGACGGGACGGCGATGACGACATCCTCCCCCGAGAGCTGCTTCTTGATCTGCGACGGCCAATCTCTGCCGGGGGAGTGCTCCTCGGCCACGAGTACGCGAGGGCCGTGAGCCCTTGGCGGGCTCGCTCACTCGATGGGCGCCATCGGCTGGACGCCCGTGCTAGGCGCGTTTACTATTATTGGAATGCAGTTGCAGTTCATCGGTAGGCCATGTTGCGCCTTCAGATATCTAACTCGCCTTCAACTGCATGACGCGACGAGCACTAGGCACACTTGAGCGAGGTTGGCATTCATCGCGTCACCAAAAGGTAAATCCCAACTAGGAAACACACCGCTGTTGCCAATACGACCGCCACTCTAAATGGAGACCAGATGCGCTTGGTATATAGAGCCGTTTGTTCAAGGTACAATCGGTCTTCAATCTTTTGGAGGTTGAGGACTGCACGTCTCTCGCCATCGGACAAGCCGCGCATATGAAAGATGACGGCAATGCCAATGCAACCGACAACAAGCAGCGTCAACCCTATCGCCAGCTTGGTTTTTTCGATAACGGTTCCAGTGGTTAAAGCCAACAGGGTCAAAAAGGCGAAGGGTATTTGCCAGAGTTGGCTACTATACCATCTGCAGCGTTCGTTGAGTTGGCTCAATTGCTCCCTCAAGGAATCGGCATCGGCTTTGTGGTCATCTGTGGTTGCCATTCTGTTTGCTCTGCCCGAAGTACCCCCACCGAGGCTTCGTTATTTCTTCCTCTTCGCTGATGCGTGTATGCCCCCTAACGGTCTCGAGCTCAGCTGGCGGGCGGCTCGGGCAACGGCTCACTCATTCTCGCGCATTCCGGCGGCCAAGGCACGCTCCAACTTTCCGCATGCCATCCGGGTCCGCTCCAGCGACTTGTTAGCCCCCGCAGAAAGTCCCTTCCAGCGCCACGACGGCGTGAGCGTTTATGGTATCTCAGGCTTGGACTCAGTGGGTTTGGGTTCGGCGGGCTTAGGACGGGTTGTCTTGTGGCGCCTTCTCACCTTTGGTGGGCCAATCTGCTCACACGCTTCACTCGACAGCATGTCGTGCAGGGCCTTGGCGAGATCCTCTGTGTCGATTAGGATGCCAGTATCATGGCGAATCTCTGTTCGGATGACCCTGAGGGTCTTTTCCTGGAACAAGGCCCTGCCGATCGATGATGCGCCCAGAGCAGTCGTTATCTCCCAGTACTCGTCGAGCTGCCCTTTGCCAAGGGACTTCTTGTGGAGAAGGCCTAGCCTTACGGCGGCCTCCTCGAATCGTGCTTCCTCATCGAGACTCAGGGCGAATGCGCGCTCGTATTCGATGCCCTCCTCAAACGTGAGGTGGTAGAGGTTCCAGTCGACGCCGTTTGTCAGAAGAACCCACCGGTAGTTGTTGCGCGAAGCGTACGCTTGGGCCTGATCGATGTGCTTGTCGCGCAGACGGACCCCGGCGGCCTTTGCTTCGACGAGGAGTCGGACCCGGTCATCGATCTTAATGGTAACGTCAACGTACTTGCCCTTCATTTCGGCTTCGTGACCTATGTCCCTGAGGGGATCGTAGCCGAGGACATTCTCAAAGAAGCGGCAGATCCTCTGCACCGTGTCTGCCTCATTCAGGCCGTCATCTCGGGCGGCGATGAGAATAGGGGTGAATTTCCTCAGGGGCTTGCGAATGTCGACTCTCATTGTGTCCTCCGTACAGTTGTAGCAGCGACGTGGTGTCGGACGGATGATGGTGCGGCGGCTAACTATTGACTATGCGGAATCCACCTTTATATCTTCCAGGGTGTCTTGGACGGAATCCTCCTGGCGGCTGCGAGTTCACCGGCGCCCACTAGGCGCTGGAACCACTCTAGCGCCGCGGCCACCGCCGGTCCATTCCCAGTCCCGGCGCGGCCGGCACCGGCTGGCCAGCGGGCGCAGCGCCGCTTTCGGTGTGCAGAGCTGAATGGAGGATGAGATCGCTGCTAGGAAGTCACCTTGCAGCTCCACTTCGGATAGTCGTCGCCCTTGTGACGGTTGTTCTCCCATTGAAGGGGCTGAAGGTTCGACGGATCGTCGGTCCCTCCAGCGGAAGCTGGCCTCACGTGGTCGATTTCCCACCCCCATTGCTCAGCCTTCCCGTACCTGTCGCGCTTCATGCTGGCGCTGCATCGGTCCTTTCGAAAGCCAGGGTACCCTGGCTCCGGGGTTCCCTTTGCCCACACGACCTCGATGGTCGCACTATCGAAAGCACTCCCATCTGATCGGCTATTTGGCTGTCTCGGCATCAAGAATCCTCCTTGTCCACAGACTATGACCTATAGCCCAGTGGGGTCACCGACTGCCCAACGGCTATGAGCTCTCGTGCCCCGCATGGCTTCTCGCATCACAATGCCGCGGCTGGCGACATCCGCTCCAGCGCGTCGCTTGATGGCGTACGATCTATGTGGGAGTTACTTTCACAAGCCCGAAGCCAATTAGCTCCTTCAGCAAGTCTGCTGTCTTGCTGTCAATGCTGTCAACCTCAAACTCGATATACCCAATGCTCTGAAAATTGGTTGGAAAGTGTAGCCCCTTCTCTTTGAAGATCACTATGCGATCCTCGTACAGAAATGAAGCCGCGCCTAGTTCGTGCACTACATTTTCGCTGGGCCTCCAAACCTCATTCCCGTTCTCATCAAAGAACTTCTCGTCGCACGTGAAGATGAGAATGGCCGAACCGCACTGCAACATTGTTTCGCGCACTTTCTGGGAGATTGGTCGGCCCAGGTTCGCTTCCTCGATGGTTACCTTGTAGGGAATCTGGAAGGTGCTCAGGAACTTCTGAAGCTTCTCCAGCGGCTTCTTGTTCTTGCCATGACCTATGAATATGCGCCGAGGTTTCTTTTCTTCCTCTGGCGCATGAGCTAGAGCCTCTTCTTTGTCAGGCTCATGCTGAAGTTGCTGTTCGACCTTGTCCGTTTCTGTCGGCTCCTCGGCCCAAGGCTCTTCGACCGCAGCCGTAGCTTCTCCCGAAGCAAGCGGAGTGTCGAAGAGAACGTGAGCTGAGCCTTGGATATCCCGAATAATCCCTACGAAACGTCCGTTCTCGACTGTGAGGCGCGCGCATTCGTCTGCGTGGTTCTCGGGTACGTCGTACTCTGCAACAAGTATCTTGCCCAGCATTTCCGGCGATGGCATCTTCTTGTCGCGATAGTCCCGGTAGAATCGCCCGAAAACTTCCGGCGTAGTCGCGGCTTCACGCAGGGCCGCCATCCTCTTTGCCGGGTCTGCGGCCTGGGTCGCGTATCGCCCGATATCTGTAAGTTCGATCTCAGTGGCTTTCTCGGTCCCCTCCGTGAGCCCATATTGATGGGAGGAACTTAGGAGATAACGAAAGTTGCTACTACTTGGAGCAATGCCGAGGGCATCTGCAAGAAGCAATCTCTTGAATGGCTTGCCCGCCATCTCGTCCATGATCTTCTGGGATACGGCCAAGGACTCCTCTAACGTGTCCCTTGGAAAGTTGCGGTACTTCTTCATTGTACTCATCGTTCCCCCCTCGAGATCTCGCTTATGTAGGAGAAAGCCTACCCAGCAGCACTCCCGCTGATGCAAACGGGACACCATGCAATTATTGAGCATGCGAAATCCACCTTCGCCTCTCTCACGGTATCTTGGATGGTATCCTCCTGGCTCCCGGCGGTAGTTGCGCGTGCGCAACGTTCCCGGATAGTAGCCCTGTGCCCGCCCTCATGTAGAATACGTGGGATTGCACAACCATCATAGACCAGATGGCAGAAAAAGTCAACCCGCCTTGGACCACGCCGTGGTAGGCTCAAGGAGAAGGATCTCGTAGTCGAGTCCGTGATGGAAGGCGCCGCGTTCCTGCTCCATAGGTACACGCGCAGTTCATCCGGGCTCGGCAGCCCGATCTGGTTGCACCTTCCCTGCCACACCAGTTATAATCGCCCCTGACATTGCCTCTAAGGGACGGTGAACTATGGATCCAGTAGCGTTTAGATTGCCGATCATAGGCCTACCCATATACTCGTACGGCATCATAACGGTGACCTGCATCCTCATCGGCTGTTTCGTGGGCACCCTCGAAGCCAAGAGGAGAGGCCAGAACGCGGACCATGTCTGGAGCGGACTGATCCTGGCGATCATCTTCGGTCTGATCGGAGCCAGGCTCTATCACGTGATCGCCAGCCCGCAAGACCTCGTGCGAGGCTTTGACTACTACCGCCAGCACCCTGGGCAGCATTGGCAGGCCGGGTGACTACTCCACCAGATGAACCCATGGCAGAGCTGACTGGACCACGCGAGCAAGCCCACCATCGGCGGTCCAGAACTCACCCTCCAGCAGTTCAGCCAGGGCGAGATAGTGAGCATCGTAGGCAGCAGGGAGAGACAACCTGTTGGCCAGCTCCAGAGCACGCCAGTGCAAATCAGGCCCTCCATGGAGTTCGAGCGGAAGAGCTAGCGCGGCCTTGAAGGCCAATTCCACTGCGGCTGTACTTATGTAGCCAAGCTTCTGATAGCGGTACAGCGCATTGGCTACTTCGTAGAGGAGCAATGTGGGCGCAGCGAGTTGCCGTCCCTCGGAGTCCCATCGTTCCCACCAGGACTGAATCGACTCGTCGGCTGGATCCGCGACCAAGCGAATGACCAGGTTGGCATCAACGCATAGCCAGGAGCTGCCCATCGCGACCCTCCCGAGCTTCCTCAAGTATCTCCTCCGGTCGTGGCAGAGTGCGGCCACCCAGATCAGCTTGAATCTGAGCGCGCGCTCCGTCTACCAGTTCCTTCCATTCATCCTGCTGCTGTCGCTTCCGTAGGCGCTCGTATTCCTCCACAGATAAGACCACCACATGAGACTTGCCCCCGCGTTCGACGATAATGGCCTCGTTAGTTTCCACGGCCTCTCGCATCAACTCGCCGAAGTGGATGCGCGCCTCAGTAGCACTCACCACACGTCCCATGGTATCCTCCCATTAATCAATCAATTATTCAATGTTATTGTACACCATGCTGACTTGAAAGTCAAGGTGATAGAGCTCACAAGAAGCTTAGACCATACACTCTCACTCCCAACGCAGGTAGTCCAAGCTCCCCGGCCGCGTCTGGTTGCGGACCCTGCCTCACACCAGCTATAATGGCGCCAATACAGCTCTCGAAAGGAACGCGATAGCATGGATCCTGTAGCATTCAGATTGCCGGTGATAGGCCTACCCATATACTGGTACGGCATCATAACAGTGACCTGCATCCTCATCGGTTGTGTGGTCGCCACGGTTGAAGCCAAGAGGAGAGGCCAGAACCCCGATCACATCTGGAACGGATTGATTCTGGTGATCATCTTCGGTTTGATCGGAGCCAGGCTCTATCACGTAATCTCCAGCCCTCAGGGCCTCATGCGGGGGCTCGACTACTATCTCCAACACCCCGTGGAGATCTTGATGATACGGCAGGGCGGCCTGGGCATCTTCGGCGCCATAGCCGGAGGCGTCCTGGCCGTCTTCGTCTATGCCCGCTGGCAGAAGCTGGTCTTCCCCACCTGGCTCGACATCGCGGCGCCCGGCCTCGCTCTGGGGCAGGCCATTGGCCGGTGGGGCAACTTCTTCAACCAGGAACTGTACGGGTACCCCACCACCGTCCCCTGGGGCATACCCATAGACCAACGCTTCCGCCTGCCCCAGTACGCCAACCTGCCCGAGAGCACCCGCTTTCACCCCACTTTCCTCTACGAGTCCATCTGGAACCTGGTGGTCTTCCTGATCTTGATCTACGTTGGCCGCCGTTTTGCGGACCGTTTTCTGACGGGCGACGTCTTCCTCCTCTATTGTGTCCTCTACCCTCTGGGGCGGTTCTTCATAGAGTTCCAGCGGCCCGATGCCTGGCTGCTGGGACCTCTCGCGGCTGCGCAGGTGTTGTCTCTCTTCATCATGGCTGCCGCCATAGTCATTATGGTCTACCGCCATCGCCGCCGACCCGTGAAGGAGGCGGCCCCTGTGGACACGACTGGCGAGGCTTAGCGAGGCCAGCACGTCGGTCATTCCGGCTCAGACCGTTGTCCCTCCCCCGCGATGACCCGGAGGACCAACGTTATCCCTTGGAGGATGGAATTGATCGGGAAGACATTGGCCACCATGCAAGCGCACGTGTCGGGGCACCTGGCCAGAAACCACGTGGCCGAGATTGCCAGGTACCACCGCCTCCAGGCTTCCCCCGGCTTCCGCCAGGCGGCCCAGTATTGTCAAGAGAGCTTCGAGGAGTCTGGGATCCACGCCGAGGTCCTGGGCTTTCCGGCCCGGGAGGGCACTACCTGCTGGGGATGGCCTATGTTCCAGGAGTGGGAGGCCACTGAAGGTGTGCTTCGCCTCATCGAGCCCCCCGAGCAGAGCAGGAAGCTCGCCGACTACAACGAGGCCAGACTCAGCCTGATTCAACGCAGTGCGCCCTTCGAGGGCCAGGCCGAGGTGGTGCTCCTCGAAGATGGCGAAGAGTGGGCCGAATACGAGGGCCTGGACGTCAGGGGCAAGGTGGTGCTGACCAAGGGAGACAGGGACCGGGTGCACTATCTGGCGGTGGAGAAGCACGGCGCATTGGGCATCATCACCGACACCCTGAAGGAGCTGCCAGGGCTGCGACATCCCATGGATCTCCCTGATGCTCTACAGTACACCTCTTTCTGGTGGTATGGCGGCGAGACCAGGTGTTTTGGCTTCGTCCTGTCCCCCAAAGAGGGCGCCCGCCTGCGCCTCTTGCTCAAGGAACGCCAACGAGACGGCAAACCACCGGTGAAGGTGCAGGTGTCCGTGAAGAGCAGGTTCTGGGACGGCGAGATCAACACCGTATCGGCTCTTATCCCCGGCCAGACCAAAGAAGAGGTGCTCCTCCTGGCCCACCTGTGCCATCCCCAGGGTGCGGCGAACGACAACGCCTCCGGATCGGCCACGGTGCTGGAGGCAGCTCGCGTACTGCAATCGCTGATCTCCACAGGCACTCTGGCCCAGCCCCGTCGAGGCATCAGATTTCTGCTCGTCCCGGAGATGCTCGGTTTTGCCGCGTATCTGGCCAACAATGAACACCTGATCCCAAAGATGGTCGCTGCTCTCAACCTGGACATGGTGGGTGAGGATCAGAACCTGTGCGGAAGCACCATGACCATCGAGCAGGCGCCGGCATCGTTCGCCAACTACGCCGACGATCTCGTGGTGCGATTGGTGGAAGAGACATCCTCCGGCGCCACCAACTACGCCGGCCTGGAAGGCCAGGCCGCCTCGAGGCACGCCGTCACCCCCTTTTCCGGGGGCAGCGATCACTGCCTGCTCATCGATCCCAGCGTGGGCGTACCCTGTCCCATGATCAATCAGTGGCCGGACAAGTTCTACCACACCAGCGCAGACACCCTGGACAAAGTCGACCCCGCCATGCTGACCCGCGTTGGTAGCATCGCCGCCACCTACGCCTACTTCCTGGCCCATGCCGGCCCAGAGGAGGCTGTCTGGCTGGCCGAGGAGGTCTTGTCCCGGCACAAGACCCGAGTACTGGCTCTGACCAGAGATGGTCTGACCCGCTCCAGAGGCGCTGACCACTCACCCGAGGATGGGGAGATGCTGTCGAGGCGAGTACGTTTTCTCCAGCAGCGCGCCGAAAAGGCTCTGCAATCCATCCTGCGGCTGGCCGACGTGGACGTGTCCGCCTGGCAAGAGGAGGCCCTCGCCTTCGCCGAGGCAGAACTGGCCAGGATCGCCAAGCTCGTCCCCCTCTCTCCCGCGAAGCCACCGGCTGGCGCCTGGGAGCAGGAGGCCGCCTCCATCGTTCTCAGAAGGCTTTGCCCGGGACCCATCGACCCCAAGAACTTCATCAACAGGATGAGCGACGAGGAGCACGAAACGTGGTGGCGCGTCTACAAGGAGAGGCCTGAGGCCACGTACGTCTACCCCGCTCTGCTGCTGTACTGGGCAGACGGCCACCGCAACGTGCAGGAAATCAGTGACCTCATCGA
>Ga0315274_10006884_pt1 | contig 16523 bp, 14 predicted proteins | sample YL17G02_20_MG_FD_203700 | JGI IMG/M metagenome (GOLD analysis project Ga0315274, IMG submission 203700) | Sediment microbial communities from Yellowstone Lake, YNP, Wyoming, USA - YL17G02_20 | ecosystem: Environmental > Aquatic > Freshwater > Lake > Sediment | place: USA: Wyoming | collected...
GCCGGCGCGCTGCTGACCTATACTGTACACGTTGCCAACCTGGGGCCATCCCGGGCAATCAACCCGAGCGTAACCATCGATCTATCGAATGCGGTAATGTTCGTTACCTCAACGCCGTCCTGCAGTGAATTCGGCGGGTTGGTAACCTGCCCGCTGGATGAGATTCCCGACGGCGGCAGCATGGATGTCACCCTCACGGTGCGGGTATCCTCATCCACGTTCTTATTAAATATCACCAGCAGCGCCGATGTCACTTCTGCGGTTGCCGACCCATCACCCGCCAATAACCATGCCAGCCAGGCTACTGATATTTTTAGACTGGCCGATCTGGCGATAGATATCCTGGATACCCCCGACCCTGTGGCGCCCGGTACGAATTTGACTTATACCCTGGTGTACACCAACTCCGGGCCTTCGGATGCGATCAACCTGTCATTGACGGATATCCTGCCGGCTAATGTGGATTATGTCTATTCGTACCCCGCAGGGTGTATATCCTCAAGCGGGACACACCTCGTAACCTGTGATCTATCTGATCTGGTCGCTGGGCACAGTGCCCAGATTGTGCTGGTGGTAAGCGTAAAGGGGACAGCAGCACTGCCCCTGAGCAACCAGGTCGAGATTTCCTGCGAGACCCCGGAGTCCAATACGGATAATAATAAGAGCGAGGAAACGACCGGTATTGATAATAAAAAACCCGGAATCCGATGGGTTACTCCGGTAGAGGATTTTTCCTCCCCTTATGGGATCGTGATGAAGCCCGGCCTGGTAATTACCCTGACGGCGGTAGCTTCGGATACTATTGGGATTGATCGGGTGGTTTTCAAACGTTGGGATCATGTCCGGCACGAGTATATTGAGATTGGAGTAGGGCAAGAAGTGTCAACATATGTGTATCAGTATGTATGGGTATTCGATAGCTATCTCGAATTGCCCGACGGTGGGAACCAGATTTTTGCCTATGCCTATGACACGAGCGGTAATTGGGAACGAGTGCGCATCTTGATCCTCCCTCAATATGTGTTATTACCGGCGATTATCAAGTGATGGCCATCATAAAGCGATGGGATTTATTTCTCTTTTTGAGCTGCTCGCAGCGCTGGCTGCGGCGAGGATTGGGGATCGGCGAAGAACGTCTCCGGCAAGGGGAGCGGGGTGAAGCTCGCAGCCTGGTTGATTTCATCCAGGGGAGCGTATACCAGCTGCGGGCTGCCCCCGGTCTCTGGCTGATAAGCAAAGACCAGGTATTTTCCGTCCGGGCTCCAGCGCGCATCGCGGTAGCAGCAGGGCCGGCCCATCGGCTCCAGTACTTTGTAGTCGGCAAGGTCCGCGTCATAAACCTGCAAATCCCCCCACCCACCGTTGATGCGCGCGCTGTTCAGGATGAAACGGCTGCCATCCCAGGCAAAGCTGGCGACCTGCGGCTGATCGTAATACCCCCCCAGTGTGAATAACAGGTACATCGCCGAGATTTCATGCACGACTGGCGGATTCTCAACACAGGTGCTGAAATCCACCACGCGCAGGCTGTCGCGCGCATCGCTTTGCTCGAGGGAGTATTGGAACGCCAAGCGCCACCCGTTGGCCGGCCACTGTACTGATTTCAATATCGCATCCTGGCGGTAGGGGGCGAACGCGGCACAGGCTGCCTGGGTTTCCAGATCTTTGGGTGAGTGCGCCTGCTGGAGAGACGCCAACCGGTACGGAAGGATGTACAAATCCTGCTGATCGAGCAGGATGGCCAATTGTTTGCCGTCCGGTGAGACGGCAAATCCGTCCAGCGACCGGATCCCATCCAGGCAGGTGACATTCTGGGTGCGGTGAAGGTCGTTGTCATCCGATTGGGTATCAACCGCCTGGATGCATTTCTGTGAGCTATACAGGATCATCCGTCCACCGGGCGCCCATTGCACGCCTGATGTGATGCCTCTATCCTGCGTGATCTGCTGAAGCCCGCTGCCATCCAGGTTGCTGATCCAGATATCCCCGGCATTCAGAAAGGCAACCTTATCTGCCCCGCCCAGCACCACCGTTGGAGGCGTTGTAACTCGGGGCAAGCCAGCCAGCTGTGTCCGGCTGCCCTGGACAGAGCTCATCCAGATGATAATTGCACTGAGCACGCCGATCAGACTCAACCCGGCTACCGCCCAGCCCCAGGCCGAAACCTGGCGGAGCATGGTCCATAAGGATTGGAGGCTGATCCGCGTTCTTGGCCTCTCGGCAGGCAGCACAGCCTTTATCTCGTCAGATTGAGGCAGGACCAGGGTAATCTTATGTGCCTGACTAAGATCCGCAGCCTCCTTGACAGGTGTCATGGGCCGGGCTGGAACGCTGGCAATGTAATCTTTAGCGGCGGCCTCGATTGCCGCGGCCATTTCACCTGCAGAAGCGTAGCGGAAAATCTGCTCCTTCGCCATTGCGGTCTGGATGATCTTCTCGAACTCAGGTGGTAACTCTTTATCGGCATCCAGGAGCTTGGGCACCGGGTTGATCAGGTGCATCATCAGGATGGAGGGCACCGAATTACCCGAATATGGGGCGATACCGGTGATCATGTGATAGAACACCACCCCGAGCGAATAAACGTCGCTGCGCCCATCCAGATCCTTGCCCTGGATTTGTTCGGGGCTCATGTAGGCTGGTGTCCCCAGGATATTTCCATCGCTGATATTAGCGAAACCGCCGGTTTCTTTTAACCGCGCCAGGCCGAAATCCGACAGGAACACGGTGCCGTATTGATCGAACAGGATATTGTCGGGCTTGACATCCCGATGCACGATGCCTCTGGCGTGGGCCGCGTCCAGCCCCTGCGCCAGCCGCGTGATCATCGCGACCGCCTCGGGGACGGGGATTGCCCCGTAGCGCAGGCGGTCTGCCAGCGATCCACCCGACATGTAGCGCATGACAATATAGGGACGCCCGTGTTCCTCGCCGATATCGTATACGGGTACAATTGCAGGATGTTCGAGCAGTGCGATAGCCATGGCCTCCCGCTGGAAACGCTCCCGCAGGGAGGTGTGCATAAATTCCCAGGGCAGCATCTTAATCGCTACATCGCGACGGAATCGGGGATCATAAGCATGTACGATAGTGGACATTCCCCCGCGGCCCAACTCGCCCTTACTTTCATAGCGTCCGATTCTGCGTTTCTTCGCGCCAAGCTTTCGCCCCATGAGCTTCATAAGGTAACCTCGCTGGCTATATTTTAGCTAAGAAGGCTACTTTACACAAGCGGGAATGTCTGCTTGATTGACGAAGCCGCGGCTCGCCTGCGCACCGAGATCGACTCGAAACCGCAGGCGCTGGACGAGGTGGACCGCCAGATCCTGCAGTTCGAGTTTGAGCGCCAGGCGCTCAAGAAAGAGAAGGAAAGCCTCCCGAGAGCGGTTGGAGAAAATCGAGAAGGACCTGGCTCATTCTATGAAGATTTCAACGTGCTCTCCGTCTTCATCATCCATCACATCCACCAGCTTGCCGCTGGTCTCGGAATTGATAATATCGCTGAGCTCATCCACATCGATGCCTTTGACTTCCGGCGAAAACTGCCCGCCAACCTTCAAACCCCATTTCACCAGGCTCAGCGGCAGGGTGACACTGGTGCGGACCTTGCCGCTGGCTGTGTCGGTGACGAGCACCCGGAAGTAACGCCATTTCCCGGTCTTGGGAGTGGCGGCGGCTTCCTCTGCCGGTTTGCTGAACGCGGCGACTTCGCTTGCCGGTTTATTCCCCGCGGCTAATAGCTGCGCGCCTTGCTCGGCCGTGATCCTGCGCTCTTCGATCATGCGTAGAATTTTCAGGTTCTCTTCGTTGACAGCGTTTGCTAACATCGTAGCCTCCTTGGTTATTTTTAAAATGGTGTTCAATAATGTTTATCTCACACCGTTATTTGTTTAATATTATACAGGATTATTTAATTTTGTCAATATAGAACTTGATTAATTAAAGAAAAACTAGAATATCAGATCGGATTCTGGCTTGAATAAGATCCCGAGAAAGGGGATTTCGGTGCTCCTGACTACCCCAATTGCAGTAGAATCCACCGATGCCTGTGGAGACAACCATGCTTTTCCATAAACCCATCACGGAGATCATTCAGGAACGTTACTCTTGCCGGTCGTACCGGGCAGAGCCGATCGCGGCTGAAACGCAGCAGCGCTTGCAGCATTTCATGGCTGCCCTGCAGGTGGGCCCGTTGGGCGCCAGGCTGCGCTTCAGGCTGCTGGCTGCGACCGAGCGCGACCGGCAATCCTTGCGCGGCCTGGGGACCTACGGGTTTATCCGCGGCGCAACCGGCTTCATAGCCGGTACGGTTATGGCGGGTGAGAAGAACCTGGAGGATTTCGGCTACCAGATGGAAGCCGTCATCCTGGCTGCCACGGCCCTGGGCCTGGGTACCTGCTGGCTGGGCGGAAGCTTCACGCAAAGCAGTTTTGCCAGGCGGATCGAGGCGGCGGTGGACGAAATCGTCCCGGCAGTGACGGCAGCGGGCTACGCTGTAGAACGCAGCCGTTACAGCCGGTTGGTCCGCCGGCAGGTGGGAGCCGATCGCCGCCTGCCCTGGGAGCGGCTGTTTTTCCAGGGACGGTTTGGCGCACCTCTTTCAGCGGAAACCGCCGGACCGTATGCGCGGCCTCTCGAGATGGTGCGCCTGGCCCCTTCCGCCTCGAATAAGCAGCCATGGCGGATCGTCAAAGACGGCGCTGCCTGGCATTTCTACTTGCAGCGCACCCCCAAATATGGTCCGGGCACTATGAGCTTTAATTTTTTGAAATTAGCTGACCTGCAGCGGGTGGACATGGGCATTGCCATGTGCCATTTCGAATTGACGGCGCGTGAGCTGGGCCTGGCAGGGCAATGGGTGGGGATGAATCCCGGATTAGAAACCCCGGATGAGCGCACCGAATATGTGGTCAGCTGGGCTGAATAGGATAAAATCGGTTACAATCAGATTACTGACCCCAGGCAGTTACGAGGATCCGGTTGCCATGAAACCACAAGTATTCTTTCCCTTCCTGCTCGCCGCGGCGGGCCTGACTGCGCTCATGCTGCTGTTCATGAACAGTACGGCTCCGGTCGCGGGCTGGCCCGCGGAGGCTAAATCCGCCTCGCCGGAGGCGGTCGCCGACCGCGCGGCGATCACTGCCACCGCCCCGGTTTCGCTGCCGTGGCAGGCAGTCGCTCCGGGCATCGATTACGTTCAACTCAATCTGCAGAATCCGGTCAATAATGTGTACATTGCCCGCATGGACCGCAGCGTACTCTCGGTGACCCTGGATACCAGCATTGCCTCGGGTTACCTGTACAGCGGTAAAGAGTCCGTCAGCCAGATGGCAGCGCGCTACAATCAGGCGATCAATTACTGGGGCCAGGCGCCGCTCACCCCCACCTGGGGCAGCCGCAACGATGTGATCGTGGCGATCAACGGCTCGTATTACGATGTGCCGTCCGGCAACCCGTGGAGCGGTATGGTGCAGTCGGGCTGGTACGCCAAGCGTTTCGATGACCTGGGCGGCAGCAGCGGCTTCGCCTGGAAGCTGGACCGCAGCGCTTTCATCGGCGAGTGTGTCGATCACCCCGGTGATTCTGACGATCAGCCCGATTGGAAGCAGTTGATCACCTACACCGATGGGTTCAGCCAGACTTTCCAGGGCATCAATATTACCCGTACCAATCATACTTTGATCGTGTTCACCCCGCAGTACGATGCCACCACGCGGACGGATAAATCCGGCGCGGAGGTGCTGGTTGAGCTGTCCCGCCCGCTGCTGATCATCCCTTGGCCGCGCATGGTGACCGGCACCGTGAGTGCAATTTACACCGCTACCGGCTCGACTCCCATCCCGTTCGACTCTGTGGTGCTCTCAGCCAAAGGCCCCGCCAAGCTGACGATGCTGGAACATGTCCAGGTGGGGGATGTTGTCGGCATCTCACAGGAAATTAAATCTTACCGGTTCAATTGCACGAGCCCAATGTCCCTGGATTGGGGCAAAACTTATGCCAGCCTGAGCGGTGGCTTCTATTTCCTCAGAAACGGCATAATCCGACATTTTTACGACGATCAGGGCGCAACGATGCGCGCCCCCCGCACGGCGATTGTCTTCGACACTAACTATATCTACTTCGTGGTGGTGGATGGGCGCGACAACTGGCACAGCCAGGGGATGACGATCGACGAGCTGGCGCTCTTCGCCCGCGACACGCTCAGCGCTACCTATGGCATCTCCCAGGACGGGGGCGGGTCTTCGACCATGGTGGTGAACGGCGAAGTGAAGAACAACACCTACTGCAACAACGCAAACTGTTATTACCGGTTCGTGCCGTTGGTCGGGCGGGGCAGCGGCGCGGTCGCGCGGGCTGAGATGGATGAGCCGCTTGCCCAGACTCAGACCATCCAGTCCGATCAGGTCGACGCGGTCACTGCCGAGCGCTACGTGGCCAACGGGATGATGATGGTGATCGTCGAGCCGAAGCAGGCCTCCACTACTTTTACCCCCACGCAAGTGGTGAAGACAAAATCGGTGGTCGATCTCCGCCTGGGCCCCGGCTCGAATTATGCCGCTCCGTGGGATATCGCCAAGGACACCTCGGGGGTGATCGTGCCTCACGCCCTGAATGGGGTGCTGGCGAAAGGTGTGTACTGGTGGAAAGTGGAGTTTAACGGCATGCAGGGCTGGGTGCTGGAGAGTGCCCTGGCCCCTGTCCTGGACGGCTGGCGCTAAATTTAAAGATTCCGAAAATTGAATGAATGAGCTAAGCGGTGTTTTGCACCGCCGCTCATTCTTTCAATTTTCGATAAAAAGGTTCAGGGGATAAGAACGCCACCTCGCGCGCGTTGCGCCTCGGTTTCGATACGGGCGACACAGATCGTCGCCCACTCAACCGGCGGCGTCGGTCGAGTAGGATGCGTACTGTGCATCCGTATCGAGACCCGCCGCATTTTGCGCAAAAATTGCCGCTTTGTCATCATTCGATAGAAATGCCACCTCGCGCGCGTTGTGCTGCGCCTGGCGGATTTGCCCCGCGCTGAGGCCTGCCGCTGGGGCAGCCACTTCATATTCATGCCGCAGGGTGATGGCGCTGATCCCGGGGTCGTCGGTGTTGATCGTGGCGGGAATGCCGTGCTCCAGGAAGCGGCGCAGCGGGTGGTTGGCGTAATCGGGCACGCTGCTGGTCTGCAGGTTGCTGGTCAGATTTGACTCGATCCCGATCCGGTGCTCAGCCAGGTAATCCATCAAGGCCGGGTCTTCGGGGGCGCGCACCGCATGGCCGATGCGTTCGGCGCCCAGGGCGCGGATCGCATGCCAGACGCTCTCCGGCCCGGCGAGCTCCCCGGCATGCACGGTCACATGCCAGCCGGCCTGGCGCGCCTTGCGGAAGTGCTCCACGAACAGGCTGCCGGGGAAATGCGCCTCGTCGCCAGCCAGGTCGAGGGCCGCGATGGCCTGGCGCTGGGTCAGTAGGGCAGCCAGCTCTTTCCAGGCGATGTCCGCCCCGTACGTGCGGCTGAGAATGCCGATCAGGCCGGCGCGCAGCCCGGTGTCCTGGGAGGCCTGCTGAACCCCTTCCACCACGGCTGCCACCACCCCGGCCGGGTCAAGATGGTGCGCTTCGGCCATGAACCACGGGCTGAAGCGCAGCTCCACATAATCCAGCCCTTCGCGGCGCGCGTCCTCCACGCTTTCATAAGCGATCCGGCGGCAGGCATCGTAATCCACCATCACCGCCGTCATCCAGCGGAACTTGGCGATGAAAGCCATCACGCCTGGCTGGGGGCTGGTGACCTGCACGTGAGGGCGCAGGCTTTCTACCTCCCAGGCGGGCAGCGGCAGGTGATGCTGGCGGCCCAGGTCGAGGATCGTCTTCAGGCGCAGGCTGCCGTCCAGGTGGCGGTGCAGGTCGATGAGGGGCAGAGAGGGATCGATCATAAAATACATGCGGGGAATTGAGAGTTTTCGCGAAGTTTACGACAGCCAGGCGATCCGTACCCATATCATACACCCAAATGTTCTTACCATTTCCCCAGAAGGCGGAAAATCCACGAACTACCCTGCTGTGCCCGTATCTACCCATTGTAAGGGCGGAAGGCCTTCCGCCCCTCCTGGCTCCCCCGGTCGGCCCAGAAATCCTCGGCGTTTTCGCACCTCACAAAGGCAATGGCAGACGAAAAACGTCCGCTCGTCCCATTCGACGACCAGGCAGTCGTAACCGTGGCAGCGCTGCCTCCCGCGCCGGATTTCGGGTACAATTTGAGCATATCCCCTTTCAGGAGCCCTCATGTCTCAACCTCTCATCGGCATTACCGCCTCCCGCATCTGCAACAGCGCTGGCAGTCCCGTGATCGCCCTCAACGAAGCTTACACCCGCGCCGTGGCGCGTGCCGGGGCCGTCCCCCTGATCATCCCCCTGGGCCTGCCGGATGAAGCGCTTTACGAGCTCCTCTCGCGGCTGGACGGGGTGCTGTTCTCCGGCGGCGGGGATGTGGAAACCAGCCGCTACCACGGCCTTGACCATCCCCGTGTGGGCGAGGTGGACCCCGACCGCGACCGGATCGAGGTGCTGCTTGCGGAGCAGGTCGTGCGGCGAGGCATCCCCTTCCTGGGCATTTGCCGCGGCATCCAGGTTATCAACGTGGCCCTGGGCGGCACGCTGTACTCCGACATCGCCGACCAACACGCCGGGGCGCTCCGGCACGATTATTACCCGGATTTCCCCCGCGATCACCCGGCGCATCCGGTGGAAATCGCCGCGGGCAGCCGGTTGGCCCAAATCCTGGGCGTTACCCACATAGCGACCAACAGCCTGCACCACCAGGCCGTCCAGCAGCTTGCCCCCAGCTTGCGCGCCCTGGCTCATGCTCCGGATGATATCGTGGAGGCAGCCGAAATTCCAGGTCATCCTTTTGGCCTGGTAGTCCAGTGGCACCCGGAATGGATGCCAGACAGCCTGCCGATGCAGGCCCTGTTCCGCGCGTTTACTGCGGCGGCCTCCCAGGCGAAGGGTGCCGGATGACGGGCAGCCGGCGCGCAGCACTCAACACCCAACCTGCCTCCCCGATCGGCGTGTTCGACTCGGGCGTTGGCGGGCTGTCGGTGCTGCGTGCCATCCGCCAGCAACTGCCCCACGTGCCAGTGATCTTCCTGGCCGACCAGGCGCATGTGCCCTACGGCCCGCGCTCGCTGGAGCAGGTGCGCACCTTTTCTGAAGCCATCACCCGCTATCTGGTGAACCGCGGCTGCAAATTAATCGTGGTTGCTTGCAACACCGCCTCGGCCGCCGCTTTGCATTTCCTCAGGCAGGCGTTCCCGGCTGTACCCTTTGTCGGCATGGAACCGGCGGTCAAGCCCGCTGCCGAACACACGCGCACGGGCGTGGTGGGCGTGCTGGCTACCCCGGCTACCTTCCAGGGCGCGTTGTACGCCTCGGTGGTCGAGCGTTTCGCCCACGGGGTAAAGCTTCTGACACACACCTGCCCGGGCCTGGTGGCGCAGATCGAGGCCGGGCAGCTCGATACACCCCAGACGCGCCTCATCCTGGAAGAAGCCCTGCGGCCCATGCTGGCCGAGGGGATCGACACCGTGGTGCTCGGTTGCACGCACTACCCGTTTGTGATCCCGCTCATCCAGGACATCACCGGTCCGGGTGTGAGGGTGATCGACCCCGCCCCCGCAGTGGCGCGGCAGGTGGGACGGCTGCTCGAGGCCCACAGTCTGCTGCCGGGCGGATCTGCCGGTACCCGGGCGCGGCGAAGCGGAGCTGGGCAGCAGCCTGCTCCGGTCGAGTTCCTCACCACCGGCGATGCCGCCAGCCTGCAGTCCCTGCTGCCGCGCCTGTTGGGGGAAGAGGGGGAAGCTGCTCATTTGCAATGGAAAGAAGGAGAATGCTTATACCAGCACGAACAACCCACATGAAAATCATGCTCCTCGTTATCCTCCCGGCCCTGGCCGTCGTGCTGCTCCACTTCGGGCTGGCGGGGGCGCGGCAGGCGCCATCCGTGGAAACCACCTGGGGGCCGAACGTGCGCGCCAATAGTGACACCGGCAGCGCCAGCCAGCACGAGCCCAGCCTGGCGATCAGCCGCACCGATCCCAATGTGGTGGTGGTCGCCAAAGATTACCGCCATAACGACAGCAAAGAGGTGTGGATTTATGTCTCGCAAGATGGCGGCCAGACCTGGCCGGCCGAGAAGCAGCTGCAGGTCCCAGGCCTGCCTGCCGATATCCCCAACCAGAGCGATCCGGTGGCGGTGGCGCGTGACGATGGGCGCATGTATGTCATTTGCCTGGGCCATAACGATGGGCACGGACTGTTCCTCACCTGGTCGGATGACAACGGCGACACGTGGGTGGACGCGGTGCCTATCACCCACAACGAGACCCCCTACGGGCTGGATGATAAGGAATGGCTGGCCATCGACAACAATCCCGCCAGTCCCTACTACCACCGCATGTACGTGGCCTGGGCTGCCGGCGGCATCCTGTTCAAGCGCTCGGTGGACGGCGGGCAGACCTGGTCATCCTACCAGAATATCGCCCCCGGCGATACCGAATACCCCTTTCCGGTGGTGGCCGCGGATGGTAGCCTGTATGTGTTCTACATGGAAAACCGGGGGTTTTGCTACACCGGTACAGTGCGTTACGTTAAATCTACCAACGGCGGGGTGACCTTCACCGTCCCTTACACGGTGGCCACCGCCTACCAGCCGTGCAGCTTGATCCATTACTCCGATCAGTTCCGCTTCTTCTCGATCATTACCGCCGCGGCCGACCCCAACGATGCGGACAACCTGTGGGTAGCCTGGACGGACGATCATAATGTGGACAACGGCCCGACGGATGTGCTGTATACCCGCTCGGTGGACGGCGGCCTCACCTGGAGCACCCCCGGACGGCTGAGCCATGACCCGGCGGGCAACGGCAAGGATCATATCACCCCCGTTTTCGCCATCGGCGCCGACAGCCGCCTGCATGCTTTCTGGCTGGACCGGCGTGACGACCCGAACAACGTTCTGTTCCACGCTTACCATTCCTCCACCACCGATGGGGGACTCACCTGGGAGGAAGATAACCGCGTCAGTGAGCAGTCCTTCGACCTCAACCTTTACTTGCCCCCGCCTACGGGCTATAACGCCGCCGGGGATTACTGGGGCCTGGACACGGAGGGCGACATCGTTATGGCGGCCTGGAATACCACCGTTGAGACCAGCCAGGATATTTACGTTGCCCGCGGCATCCTCGCCCCGTTGGGAGCGTTGACCGGGCAGGTGGTGGATGCTGCCACCACGCAGCCGATCGAGGCCGCTGAAGTGCGGCTGGAAACGGGCCTGTCAGCTTTCACGGGTCCGGATGGCGTATACCACCTGGATGTCGTCTCTGGCACGTACACCGTCACCGCCCAGGCCAGTGGTTATTTTTCACACACGGTCCCCGATGTTGAAGTGCTTACTGGCACAGTGATCCTCGACTTCGACCTTGAGCCGGCGGTCTGTCCCCTGCCAGAAATCCTGTCGGTGAATGTGCTGACCGACAGCCTGACGGTGACCTTCTCGGTTGAGATTTCCTCCAGCCTGCCGGTCAGCTACACCTGGACGTTCGGTGACGGGCTTACCAGCACGCTGGCGGCCCCCGTGCACGCTTATGCCGATTATGGCACGTACCCCGTCACCTTGACAGTCACAACCGTAAGGCCGGACGGCGGGACCTGCGGCTCAGCGGTCTGGAGCGGGCAGGTGGTGTTAATTGCCCCGCCGAAGGAGTTGTATTTCCCGTTGATGTTGTAAGCATCCCCTACCCCCTTTCCCCGATCCCCTGAAAGACTTTCATCTTTCCAATTACTTTGCCTAACACCAGCTGCGCCCGCCAGAAGGCCACCGAGGCCATGCCGTGCGCCAGCACAGCGAACAGCGGCGGGGTCTGGCGGGTGTAGTAGGTCCAGCATTCACGCGTGGTGCCCCACAACTCGAGGAAATACCCCAGCCCGGCCCCGGCCAGGAAGGTCAGCACGGCCCAGCGGTAGTCGGTCGGCGAGAGGATCAGCAGCGCGCACAGTAGGACCGCCATCACCGTCAATGATTTGCCGAAAGTGGGGGCGACGAAGACGAGCATGAGGATGGAAAACACTCCGAAAACCAGCCAGTAGAGGGTTCGAGAAGTAGCAATTTTGGAAGGATAAGATGGCGAAGCCATCTTATCCTTCCAAAATTTCCCTTGCCCCACAAGTTTTTCCACCCCGTAGTGCAGCAGCCGCGTCAGGCGGTCCGTGGCGAGGGCTGCGATCGGCCAGGCGGGGATGATCCATAGCGGGGGGCGCTCGGCGGTATAGTAGAACCACAGGTTGGTCTGCGTCCCCCAGCTTTCGATCACCAGCCCGCCCACGAATCCGACGAAGACAATCCTGGCGTCAGTGCGCAGGTCGGCTTTAGCCATGATCAGCAGCGACATCGCCAGCCAGATGCCCACCAGCAGCCAATCGAAATACCGCCACCATGCGCCGCTCCAGTCGATGTACGCCAGCGCATCCTTTGCCAGCGGCCACCAGATGTACACGATCAGACCGCAGATGAGCAGGAACCCGCTCAACAGGTAGTAGCTGTGGCGCGTCCACCCGAACAGGGCGGTGATGCGGCGGAGCGGGGAGCGGGTGGACATGCATAAATTGTAACCGATCGTAGATGACTGAAATGGACATGGCGTCTTGCATTTTATAGATTTGTCTTGTAAAATAAGAAACAGGAGGACGAAATGCAAACTACTCTTACCCGGCGCGGACAGACCGTGGTTCCAGCGCCGATCCGCAAACGGTATGATATCCGCGAAGGCGATCAGTTAGTCTGGCTTGATGATGGGCAAACCATCAAGGTTATACCCGTTCCCTCAGACCCGATCCGTGCTTTACGGGGAGCAGGTCGAGGCGAACGTTTGGTTGAAAAGCTGTTGATCTCTCGCCAGGAGGATAAGCAGCGTGAATCCTGAGGGTTTTGTTTTAGATACTTCGGCCATCTTAACCCTGATTGAGGATGAGAAAGGGGCCGATAGGGTTGATCAGATCCTGCGGACAGAGCGAGTCTGGCTGCCGTGGTTGGTGTTGCTTGAGGTAAACTACATCACCCGCCAGGAGCGCGGCGAGGCTGAGGCAGATCGCCGCTATGCGCTCATGAAGCAGTTACCCGTGACGATCCTTTGGAGCGTTGATGAGCCAACCCTGCTGACGGCTGCCCGTATCAAGGCAAGCTGTCACCTTTCCCTGGCAGATGCAGTTATCGCCGCTTTTACCATGCAGCTCAATGCAATTTTGCTACACAAAGATCCGGAGTTTGAGGCATTGGCGGGACAATTATTTCCGGAAGCGTTACCGTATAAATCATGATATGAGCAAGCCCATTGATCCTCCCCAATCGCCGAAAGCCTGCGACGATGCGGCCGACCGGCGCCCTCCGCACGGATTGGAGCGCGACGGGAAACCGGAAGTGGTCGTTATCCCCTACGCTGCCCACCTACGGCTGCAAGAGGCGCAGAAGAGTGAGATCCTGGGGAAGTTTGACAGCTTGCTGAGGCGCCTGGACGAGCAGAACGCAGCCTACAGCGAGGAAGAGGTCGCTGCTGACGTGGAAAAGGCTCGCGGAGGGTAGCTGTCATGCGTGTTGTGGTGGATACCGGTATGCTCGTGCAGGCTCTGATCCGGCCAAGTGGCTCCCTGGAGCCTGCCCTGCGCCGCCTGCGGGACAACGATTTTACACTGTTATTTTCAAACGCCTGGCTGGGTGGATTGTTAGATATCCTCGCTGCGCCCTCGCTGCGCCAGAAATACCACTTCGAAGATAGCGATGTGCAGGCGCTGATCGCCCTGCTCCTGCTGCGCGGCGAGCCGGTTTTCCCGCTCCACCCGATTGCTGTTTGCACTGCACCGTATGAGAACCACTTGCTGGAGATTGCCGTGACCGGGCATGCCAGCGCGCTGGTGACCACCGGCAGTCAGCTGCTGCGGACGCCCCAAATTCGGGCTTACCGGGTGCGGCATCTCTTTCAGGATATTCCACTCATCACACCGGCAGCGTTTTTGAGGCTGCTGGGGTGAAGTGGGTGTAGAATCACTGAAAGGATGAGGAGAGATGAAACCACTGAGCCGTACTTTCAGTGTCCTCACGCTCATCATCTTCTCAGTGATTCCAGGATTATCCGATGACCTCACTATATGTCAAAGACGAATACCCGCTTTCCGATATCACTGCCCGCATCATTGCCGTTGCCAAAGAAGTCCACAACACCCTCGGACCGGGCTTCGAAGAAGTGTTTTACTAATTTTCAGTGATTCATGATCCCTCTCACCCTCTCTCTCACCGGCTTCCTCTCCTACCGCGATCCTGTGGAGATCGACTTCACCCGCTTCGACCTGGCCTGCATCTCCGGGCGCAACGGGGCGGGTAAATCCTCCCTGCTGGATGCCATCACCTGGGTACTGTTTGGACAGGCCCGTAAAACCGGCGAGGCCCTGCTCCACGCCGCTGCTCCCGCCGCCGAAGTCGTGCTTACCTTCCAGTATGAGGGCAATGTGTATCGCGTCCAACGCACCCTGCCGCGCGGCAAAACGACTATCCTCGAATTCCACATTCTTCAAAGTGATCAGGGATCAGCGACCAGAGATCAGGCATCCCCTGGTAACTCACCCTCGATCACAAGTGCCCAGACCTGGAAACCGCTTACCGAGCGCACCCTGCGCGACACCCAATCCCGCATCGAGCAGATGCTGCGCCTGGATTACGACACCTTCGTCAATGCCAGCTTCTTCCTGCAAGGCAAGGCTGACCAGTTCACCCAGCAGCGTCCCGGCGATCGCAAGCGCATCCTGGCCAGCATCCTCGGCCTGGATGCCTGGGATACCTACAAGCAGCGCGCCGTTGAGCGCCGTAAATCCGTAGAAGGCGAGATCAGTGCCATCGATGGCCGCCTGGTTGAGATCACTTCCGAGTTAGCAGAAGAGGATCAGCGTAAAGCCCACCTTTCTACGCTGAACTCGCAACTTTCAACGATCGAGAAGTCGCGCCAGGCTCAGGAAAAGAACCTCGAAAATGTACGCAAGATGACCGCCGCGCTGGTCGAACAGCGCAAATTGATCGAAGCGCTTGCCCGCCAGATAGACACCTCCTCCCGCCGCCTGGCCGACCTGGAACTGCGCATGGGATCCCGCCAGGCGGAGCGCCAATCTTTCGCTGAGGTGATGGAGCGGGCCGTGTCCATCCGGCAGGCGTATGAAGCCTGGCAGCAGGCACGCCTGGACCTCGAACAGTGGGAAGCGACCGCTGAACAATTCCGCGAGCATGAGAAGCGCCGCCAGCCATTCCTCGACGAGCTGAACGCCGCCCGCGCCCGCCTCCTCCAGGAGCAGCAAAATCTAATCGCCCAGCAATCCGCGGTCAGCGATCAGCAGCCCGTGGTCAGCGAGCTCCGCTCCCAAATCGCGGATCTCGAAACTCGGTTTGCTGCTCTCAACGCCCAGCTGGACGAGCGCGCCGCTCTTGAAATGCAGCTCAACCAGGCACGCCAGCGTCAGGCCGACGCCAAAGCCGAGAATCCCCGCCTGAAGGCTGAGATGGATGAGCTGAAAGAAGCCATTGACCAGCTTTCCGGGGTGGAGGGTGCTGCCTGCCCGTTGTGCGGGCAGCCCCTGGACGAAACCGACCGCCAGAGGCATATTGCCGATCTCACCGCCCGCGGTAAAGAGCTGGGTGATCGCTACCGCGCCAACCAGGCTTATCTGCGCGAAGCCGAGCAGCAAATCGCGCAGTACACCATCCAGGCTGCAGAGCTATCCACAGCCGAGCAGCAGCGGCTCGCCCACACCCAAACGTTGGCCCAGCTGAAGACCCGCCTGGAGCAAATCCAGCAGGGTATTACCGATTGGGAGACCACCCGCGCGCCACACCTGGCTGAAGTCTCTGCACAACTGGAAAGTGAAATGTTCAACCCGCAGGTTCGCGCCCAGCTTGCCGACGTAGATGCCGAGTTGGCTGCCCTGGGCTACGATGCAGCCGCCCATGATGCCGCCCGCCGCCGTGAGCTGGAAGGCCGCACTGCGGAGACCGACCTGCGCGCCCTGGAGCGCGCCCAGGCTACCCTCGAGCCCCTCGAGCGAGAGATGGCCGAATTGGATGCTCAACATGCCGCCTCCTTCCAGGAACTTGACCGCCAGCGGGTCGAATATGAAACCTCCTCCATGACCCTCGCCGTCGCGGACGAGGCTGCTCCGGACCTCGACACCACCGAGCGGGAATTGCTCAATCTGCAAGAGCAGGAAAACCGCCTGCGCATGGAGGTTGGGGCTGCGCGCCAGAAAGTGTTTGTCCTCGACGACCTCAAAACCCGCCGCAAAGCCCTGGATGCGCAGCGCCAAGAGCAGGCCCGCCTGGTTGGGCAGTACCGCCAGCTCGAGCGCGCCTTCGGCAAAGATGGCGTACCGGCCTTGCTTATCGAACAGGCCCTCCCACAGCTCGAGGCCAAAGCTAACGATATCCTCGACCGGCTCTCCGGAGG
>Ga0315274_10006885_pt1 | contig 16523 bp, 13 predicted proteins | sample YL17G02_20_MG_FD_203700 | JGI IMG/M metagenome (GOLD analysis project Ga0315274, IMG submission 203700) | Sediment microbial communities from Yellowstone Lake, YNP, Wyoming, USA - YL17G02_20 | ecosystem: Environmental > Aquatic > Freshwater > Lake > Sediment | place: USA: Wyoming | collected...
CTGTGCCTCCCAGGACGCCGGCCACGGCCAGCAGACCGGCCCAAGACGGCTGACGTCGAACGAAACTCCATGCTGCCAGGGGTCGGGCGACCGCAGCGAAAGCGACAAACACGAGCAGCGCGATGATGGCATTTGCCGCGATCGGATCGAGGGTGCGCAAAACGAACCTCAGGAGGACTGCAGAAACCCCCCAACCGAGCGTGCTGATACCCAGCAGGCAGAGGCCACGGCGGCGCGACAGGGCTCGGGGTGAGTGATCCCCCGAGATCTCTGGCTCGGCGCCGGTGATTGCCGCGACTCCTGCGATGACAACAATAGCCCCGCCGAGCGAAAGAAACGTAGGCGGTTCCCCCAAGACAGCCCAGGCCAGACCCGCGGCGATGACGGGGTAGGTCGCCTGAATGGGGAGCGCCTGCGAGAGAGGAATGACCTCCAGCGCTCGGACAAAGAGAAGGTCCGCCGCGAAGTAGCCGCTCAGGGTCACTCCAAGAATGCTTATCCATGTGATAACCGGCATCTGCCAAAGCGCCCCCGCGCGCCCAAGCAGGATCGCCGCGCCAAGGGCCGTCGCCGCCCCGGCGAATGCGCGAATAACAAGCAACTCGCGTGCGGGGAGCTTCCCGACCGCGGCCTTGATGAGGACAGAACCCAGCCCCCAGGTGAAGGCCGCGCCAAGGCCGTAGAGGGCTACCCTCATGATGCTTGTCCGTGAAGCTCAGTCGACGAGCACCAACACATCGTCGCTTCCGAAAGCGAGGTTGACCTTCTCGCCGCGTGCGAAAGTTGGCGTGCCTTCGTGGATGGGTTGCTGGACCTTCAATTGGCTCTTGTCCACGCGCACGAGATAGTGGACGAAGGCGCCTTTGAAAGTGGCATCAACCACCTCGCCGCTGAGCGTGTTCCCCTCCCCGGTCGCCTCCCCACTCGCGATGAGAAGCGCCTCGGGACGGATCAGGATGCTGACATCCTGCCCGACATGCAGGCCCTCGCGTGACCTCACGGGAAATTCATTCCCCATGATCGTCACGCGAAGGGGCCCGACCCCGCTGACCCGGGCGGCGAGAAGGTTCGAATGGCCGACGAAGTCCGCGACATAGGTGCTTGCCGGGTTGGCGTAGATCTCCCGGGGAGAGCCCTCCTGTGCGATACGACCGTCGTTCATCACCACAATCCGGTCTGAGATGCTCATCGCCTCTTCCTGATCATGCGTGACGTAAATGAAGGTCATCCCCAGTTGCGCATGCAGCAACTTGAGTTCGATTTGCATCTGCTGGCGGATCTTCAGATCGAGCGCACCCAGCGGTTCGTCCAGAAGCAGGACTTCCGGCTCATTGATGAGCGCGCGAGCCAATGCCACTCGCTGGGCCTGACCGCCACTGAGCTGGTGGGTTCGCCGTCCGCTGAAACCCGGCAATTGAACCAAATCCAGCATTCGCTCGACGCGGGTCCGAATCTCGGTCTCATGCACTTTCCTCAGCCTCAGGCTGAAGCCAACGTTCTCAGCCACCGTCAGGTGAGGAAAGAGGGCGTAGCGCTGGAAAACCATGTTGGCGGGACGGCGGTGCGGCGGTACGAAGGTCACGTCCTTTCCAGCAATGAACACGCGGCCTTCGTTGGGCTCCTCGAATCCGCCGATCAACCGCAGGAGAGTGGTTTTGCCGCAGCCGCTGGGGCCAAGGATGGTCAGGAACTCGCCCTGTTCGACGGCCAGGTCGAGGGACTCAACTGCGCGGACACTGCCAAAGCTCTTGCTCAGAGCCTCGGTTTGAACCTGGATTGGACTCATCGCTTCTCCATCCTACAACTCGATCTCCCGCAGATCCACCAACTTGCTCAGCACGTAGATCAGCACCATTGAGGCCACCATCAGCACCACCGAGATGGCATTGACCCTCGGGTCGATCGACATGCGCATCATCGACCATACCAGCATCGGCAGCGTGCTCTGAGTCCCGATGACAAAGAAAGTGATCAGGAACTCGTCGAACGATAAGGCGAAGACAATGACGGCCGCTCCGATTATCGAAGGGGCGATGATCGGGAAATCCACCTTCCAGAAGGTCTGCCACGGGGTACAGCCCAGATCCTGTGCGGCCTCCTCCAGCATACGGTCGAAACGCTCCAAACGGGCTGTGGCGACAAGCACGAAGTAAGGCAGGGTGTACACCAGGTGCCCGATGACCACCGTGCCAAGCGACAGCTTGAGACCCAGGAAGACGAAAAACGAAAGCAGTGACAATCCGAGAAGCAGGCCGGGGAGAGTCACCGGAAGGACATAGATCGACTGAACAAGTGGCTTGAACCGGAAGTTGTAGCGCGTCAGCCCGAGAGCGGCCAGCGTGCCGACGAAAACACAGATGGCTGTGGTGACGACTGCCACGATCAGAGAGTTCTTCAAGGCAGAGAGGAAAACCGGGCTCACCAAGATCTCGCGGTACCAGCGCAGGGAGAACCCTCTAATGGGAAAACTGATGGCCGGCGATGAATTAAAGGAGAACAACGCGATGATGGCGATTGGGAAGAACAGGTAGAGAATCACCAGGCCGAAGTAAATCCCCAGCCAGGGGATTCGGATTGGATGGCGCCCCAAGGCACGGGATGCGGCCACGTCTTTGGCTCCCTATTGTCGCGGGGTCAACTTGGCCAGCCGGGCCAAAAACCGAATCGCCATGTAGGCCACGACCAGGACTGCGAGCAGCACGAAGGACAGGGAGGACCCCAGCCCCATGTTGCCCACCTTGACGAATTGGTTGGTGATTGAGAGGCCAATCATCGCACTGCTCGTTCCTCCCACGAGTTGAGGTGTGATGTAGTCAGCCGCGGACAGGATGAACGTGTATCCGAATCCGGACAGGACCCCCGTGATACTCAGAGGCAGCGTCACCTTGAGAAACGCTTGCAGCGGGTTGCAGCCCAGGTCGCGGGCTGCTTCCACCAAATCCCACGATATGGTTTGCAGGCTCGACATGATGGGAAGAATGGCGAACGGCAAGAACACGTGGACAAGCGTCAACAGGACCGCCAGGCGGCTAAAAAGAAGGAAAAGCAACGGTTCCTTGATGACCCCGATCATGAGAAGGAAGCTGTTGATCGCCCCGGTTTTGCCCAGGATGGTTCTCCAGGCGTACACCCGCACCAGATAGCTCCCCACGAGAGAAATGACCACCAGGAATAGGACCAGGTTCCTTCCGCGTTTCAGGCGGAAGGTCAGGAAATACGCAAAGGGGTAGCTCATCAGCGTGGTGGCCACACCCGCCGTAAGGCCGATCCGCAACGAGTTCAGCATGGCCTTCAAATAGACCGGGGTGGTGAAGGTGCGGTAGTAGTTGTCCCACGTGAGCTGCCATTCGACCCGATAGTATTGGGAAACCAAGAAACTGTAGATAAAGAAGACGATCGTCGGCAGAAGGAAGAAGAATATCAAGAAGGCCAAGGACGGCGAGAGCATCCAGCCCACGGCTCCGCGTCGGAGCCGCCGGAGGAAGGAAACCGACGGAGGGGTGACTGCAGTCTGACTCACGTCTCATCCAGAACGGAGGCCGGCGGCGAGGCCATGGCTCGCCCCGGCCTCCGTTGCTACGTCCCGCTGCATGCGTTGAGCTGCGTGGGCTTCTCGACTCTCAGGCAGCCTTCACCTCTTCCCACATCGAAAGCCAGTCGTCATACGTGGCAAAAGTGTCGGACTGGCGAGGCGGGAGCGAGTAGACCGGCGCCTTCTTGAACACATCCTCAATCTTGTCGTAGGGGTAGAGCTTGGCGGTCTTCTCGTCGAGGAATGGCACCGCATCCGGCGTTACAACACCGGCCGAAAGAGCGGCGGCCGCGAGGGCCTGGACCTTGGGGCTGAGAGCCTCATTGATCCACTCGATCGATGTATCGTAGTTGTCGGCCTGCGCCGGGATGGCGAAGGCATCGATAAAAGTGAACCCCCCCTCCTCGGGAATGGTGTGTTGCACGTTGGTCCCACGGTCTTGTGCCCACACGTTTACCGCCGCCCACCCTGGGAAGGTGGCGATGATCTCTCCCGAAACGAGCAGATCCGTGAGATCGCCGAACGAAGCGGCCATCCCACGCGCATTGGCCTTGTATTGCAGAAGCAGGTCTTTCACATTCTTGAGTTGTTCGGGGGTGAGGTTCGGAAGTTGATCGCCGTATCCCAGAATTCGGGCCGCGATGATCAACGCACCATTCATGTCGTCGACCATACCGAGTTTGTTCTTGAATTCCGGCTTGAGGAGATCCTTCCACGACGCCGGCGGACCCGTCTTGTCGGCGTTGTAGTTGCAGCCTTCCGCGCCCCAGGTGAAGGGCGTCCCCCATACCTTGCCTGACGCGTCCACCCAGAAGTCACCTGTGCGGAACATATCGTAGAGTTTCTCGAAATTGGGAACGCGTGCGCGGTCGAGGGGCTGGAGGATCTTGACCTCATTGCGGTACAGATCGGCGTACCCCTGATAGTAGGTAATCAGGTCGTAGCCCGCCGTTTGAGCCGTTGTGAGCTTCGCCTGGATCTCACTGTGATCTCCGATGTACGTGGCGGATACAGTGACCCCGTGGGCATCCTGCCACTCCTTCATACTCGTCGGAAGATCGTAGCCCTCCCAGCTCATGAAGTCGATTCGGCCACCTACCGCCTTGGTGGGGGCAGCCGCTGGAGACCCTTTGGGTTGGCAGGCCGCCAGGACCGGCCCAAGGCCGACAGTCGCAACTCCCAAGCCGGTGAGCTTGAGAAAGCTCCTTCGGTCAACAATGTGCAAGCGTGGACTCTCCGGTCTCTTTGCCATCTTCGCCTCCCGGGTGCGCCCATATGTGCCAATGACATGTGCGCGCACAGCTTTGGTCGCCGGGCTGGGCATTGCGCGTCCCATGAAGGGCCGCGCAGCGGCCTAGCGTGGGCGAACGGTTATCCCCGGCGAACCCGAATCTCGGACTTCTGGGTGTGGTCCTGGATGGTCGAAAGAAAGACGTCAATTGCCCCGGTCCACCTCCCTCCTGAGCGATGAGCCCAATCGAATTCTATCCGAAGCACGCATGGACGCCCCTGGTCAGGCGCGCGGCAGGTCGCAGCGCAAGGCAGGATTCCGCAGACTGCCGGTAAGACGGCCAATGCGCAGATCCGCGACAAATGTGTCGCCCCAAGCCGATGACCGACCCTGGTCAAATCGGCTGTGGATCAACCCCTCGGCACGAACTAACACAGCGGACCGCATCGAGCAGGCTGTGCGCCGCGGAAAACTGCTTGGGCGGGCTTGCGAAATGCCTGCGTTCCGAATCATGAAGCGCCATTCCTTCTGTTGGCACATGGCTCCATGCTCGAACCTACAGCCAGTGTGGTGCCCATGGAAGTGCCCTTCGTCGCGCGCGGCCTGCCCGAATGTCATCCACCCCAGGGCGCTTGCCGTCAGCCGCTGTTGTCGGCGCAAAGCCCGGTCTCCCATTCCCTGCTGTCTGGGCAGGTTGAATGGTCGCTTCCTCAGCATTCGCCTCCAGGCCTGAGCCCGCCAGCGTCCATGATGGTGGCGGAAGCAGTTCCCTGGACGCATCCTCGGGTGGGGTCTCCGATTCTCAATCGACCCTCCAGAATTGCGCGGCGACCACACCCGTGGCGTCCCTGGAGCCGCCTGGTTGACCGGTCTTAGGCCGGCCTGCTATCCTCGCAGACACTCATCCACTCATTGACCAGAGCCTTCACATTCTCCCTGGAGCGCGGGGTATCCTCACGGACATTGTCAACGGGCGAGAGGATGAAACCTCCCCCCTCCCCCAGCACCGCGAGGGACTCCCTGACCTCCGCACGGACATCATCGGGCAAGCTGGACTCCACAGTCAGGTGCCCATTCACGCCGCCCCAAAGGCAAACCCGGCCGCGAAGCGTGTTCTTGGCGCCCTGCAAGTCCCACGCATGCGGGTCGACACCGATCACAACATCGACCCCTGCATCGGCGATCGATTCGAGCAGCCCCATGCAGTTCGATGTGATGAGGTAGCCGAATTTGGCGCCTCGATCGTGCGCCGCCTCGACATCTGCCTTCAAGATCGGGTACAGAAACTCGCGCCAGGTGGATGGGGTCCAGAAGTCGAGGTTCTCGTACCAGGCCCGCTTGATGTACAGGTCGACCCCGGCTTGCAGCACCAGCTCCATCCTCTTTCGATTCCAAGACCCAATCAGGTCGAGGAGGTGACGCAGGAACTCGGGTTGATCATAGACCATGTACATCATGTTCTGCAGACCGCATACCCATCCGATGAGATCCGCCCCAACGCCCCACCCTCCGGTCACCAAGAGGTCGTGCTTACGAGCTATCGCGAGGGTGCTGCCCACTTCCCTGGCGAATGCGGTGGTTTCCTCCGTTGTCGGGGGAACAAGGAGGTAGCCCAGGGACTGCATGTCGGACTCCTCGGTCACCAGGAACTTGCGAGAGCGCGGAATGACATAGTCGTCGAGAAACGGGACATGCTCTCCCCAGCGCCAGTCTGGTGTCTGGCGAACCTCCGCACGGAGGGTCCCAGCCGGCGTCCGATACTCCTTCACCAGGATGGGTGCCTCCTCCTCCGGGATGTGCTCGACCCATTCCTCAACTTTCACCCCGCGATCGAAGTTGACAGGCAGACCATGCAGATTGTAGTGATCACTCACCACTATTGGCGGGCGAGGTGGGAGTTCGACGAATGCATCAAGACCCATGCTCACCTGACGATCGATGAAATCCTCGTAATCCCGCGAGAGGGACTTAAGGGCCCCATACATCATGAAACTGCAAGGGGCGTGATCCGACTCTGCGCATGCGAGCGCGGCGAGCATTCGTTCTCGCGACGACATCACGGCGGTCATACCCGGCTCTCCGACCTACCCGCTCAAACCCGTCCGGCTACGCCAGGGGGCCTGCTATCCCCGTGGGCGCCTGTCCAAAAAGTGCGTATACCCGTTCTGCGCTGAGATTCTGGTACTCATGGTTCACGCCGGCGGGGATGTACATCCCATCCCGCGGTCCCAGCTCAAAGCGCTGGTGCTTGGGATTGTCGGGGAGCACCACGAACAAGGATCCCTCATCGACGTAGACCAGCTCATCTCCCACGTGGTTTTGTCGGCCGATATGGGTTCCCGGGTTGAGTTCTAACCTGCCAACCCTCAGGTGCTCGGTCGAGGCGAAATACCCAGCGATTGCCTTTTGATCCGCCCCGAGGAGTTCGAGCTGCAAGCCCCCTTCCCCAACCTTCATCAACGTCCGCCTGACCGGGCCCCCACGGGATCCGTCCGGCCGGCCCGGCATTTCATCGAATGCCCCGTAATGCCACATCTCCTTGGCCAAGTAGGGTCGTGTTCGAGCGTACTCCCCCGAGGCACCAGTCGACGGGGGCGGAGCAAAGTACTCGAGGACTCTGACCTGCGACTGACCCATGTTGAACCCATGATGCCAAGTGTCCTTGCGGAAGAAAATCCCCTCCCCCCGAATGGCCCTCTGCACCTCTCCGGTTTCGGGATTGGCCAGGACGAATTCACCCTCCAGGACAACCATCACCTCATCGGCCCCAAAGATGGTGCGATAGGACTCGGAATGAGTGAACGCTCCGTCTGGCGGGAGCGCGAACACAATGGCGTGCAGGTTCAGGTTGGAGAGATAGATCCAGTCCGCAACCCTGCCCGCCTCGTCATCTCCCCACAGATGACGGGCAGCATCTCCATATCGGATGACCGTGGGACCCTCGTAACTGGGACGCGGTGATGGCCGGTACGGAATTCCCGATTCTCCCGATTTCAATAGAAGACCTCCTCTCGAGTGAGAGAAACCTGCGAGTTCATCCGATCACCGAACAGCACGTGCGGCAGGCGCGAAAGGACCCTCGGAAGTCTCCAAGCTGTTGGGAAACCTCCCCCGGGGTTGACCGGCGTGGGCGAGTCACAATCGTTGTAAAGAGCTTTTCTCCTCGAACCACAGGCATGCTGCGCCAATCACCCCGCCTTGGTCCGGATGTAACGCGGCCATTTCGATTCGCAGTCCAAGCTGTAGCTCCGGCGGACAGATTCTCGCGAACGCTGCCCGCAGTCCATCGCGGAGTACCTCGCCCGAACGGGAAAGGCCTCCGGCAAGGAGAACGAGCTCAAGATCAAGAAGGATGTGGGCATTTGCCACCGCCATGCCCAGATACTCATACATCTGCTCGATGAGGGCATTCGCTTTGCGATCGCCGGACGCGGCGCGTTCGAAGACGTGCCCCCTCGGGTCACCCAACTCCCGCATGAGTGCCCCAGGCGACGACAGGCTCTCGAGTGAAACGTACTTCTTCTCCCCAGTCCCAGGGACTTGGGTGAGGCCGATTTCGGCCGCGCTGCTGTGTGCGCCACGACGGACGCGCCCTCCGAGCAAGAGCCCGCCTCCCACACCCGTCCCGAGTGTCAGGAGGAGGACATCGCGGAGGCCCCGGGCTGCCCCAAAATGAGCCTCACCCAACAATGTCAGGTTAGCATCGTTGTCGATCACGCAAGGCTTGCCGAGTTTCTCAGAAAGCCTTTGGCGAAGAGGATAGCCACCCAACCTTGGGTGAGTCGTCATGCCGGGCCGGAGATCTCCTCCGGAGAGAACGCTTGCAGAAAGAGCCAACCCCACACCTGATGCCTCGCTCATGCCTGACAAATCGCGGGCGTGGCGGGAAACCGTGGCGACGACCTCGTCGCCGCTGAGGGAGAGGTCAATCGGCTGGGCACAGAAGTCGATCATGGAACCATGACAGTCAACGATTCCCAGCCTAAGGTTGCTTCCCCCGAGGTCAATACCAAGCGCGAGCGGAGTTGACGGTCTCATCCTGCCTGTGATAGCCTTCCTGTACGCCGACCCACTGGAGTGTCTCTCATGCCAATTGCGGACAAAGTTGTGATTGTCACCGGAGCCAGCCGAGGCATTGGACTGGCCATTGCCCACACCCTTTCGGCGGCGGGGGCGAAGGTCTTCGGAATCGCTCGCACGACTCCGGCGGCGACGCGCGCGCCCAGCCAAGTCCGCTTCATACAGGCGGACGTCCGCACCGGCGCCCAGGTCGAGCATGTCGTGTCGTCAATCCTTGGCGAGACTGGCAAGGTCGACATCCTCGTCAATAACGCCGGGCTTGAGCATTTCCTTCGCCTGGAAGACACTGATGAAGGCCGGTACGACGAAACGCTCGACACAAACCTGCGAGGCGCGTTCCTATTCACCCGGGCAGTTTTGCCTGCCTTCCAAGCCCAGCGCGCAGGCCACATTCTCTTCATTAACTCCGTTTCGGGTCTGCGCGGGTTCGCGCAGGACTCCGTGTACTGCGCCTCCAAGTGGGGGCTAGCCGGGTTCGCCGACGCCCTCGAGGAGGAGCTGCGGCCGCATGGAGTGCGGGTCACTAGCATTTTCCCCGGAGCGACGGACACAGATCTTCCCACCAACTCGTGGGCTCCCACGAATGATCCTCGCCGAGCCTTCTTCCTCACTCCCGACGACATTGCGCGTGCCGCGCTGTTTGCACTGGACCAGCCCGCACGTGTGGCGATCTCGCGCATCGTGGTCCGCCCGATGATTGAACCCCCGTACTCCGATTTCCTTCCCATCGAGGCCGTTGTCGCACTCAAGCAAGAATCGCCACGCCCGCCTGCGGAGTGAGTCCCTGACTGTACGTTGTGCGGCTGCCGCAGTACCACATCCAGTATTCCTTGCCTCGTTTCATCACCCATGGGCACCAGATCGCCTCGCTGTCCCACGTTCCTGGTCCCCCCGTGAGGAAGATGGGGTTGCCGGGATACTTCTCCCAGTTGACAAGGTCCTTGGATATCGCCAGCCCGAATCCGCGGGGTTCGTCAACGCGTTCGTTGTCGGCAGCGTAGAACATCTGGAAAACACCGTCCTCTTCGAAGATGCGCGTGGTTACCACCGAGAACCAGTCCCACCCTCCTTCCTCCCCCCTCGGCAGAATGGGGCGGTGCGGATGCTTCTCAAAGGAAACGCCATCGCGGCTTGTGGCAAGCCGAACGTCGTATCCCCCATCTTCGTTGTAGACCAAGTAGAACAAGAACACGGTGTCATCGAATAGCAGCGCATGGGGACACCGTCCGCTCAGAACCGGGTTGTGTTCATCCTTCACCCAGCTGTATCCGTCACGGGAGTGGGCGAGGCAAATGCGATCCGGCGGCCCGCCGATACCCGTGTAGTACATCCATAACGTGCTTTGGAACCACATGACGGAGGGATCCAGTACGCTCGTGTGGTCATAACCTCCGGGACCGATATCAAGCACCGGGTTGCTGATGTATTCCTTCCAGCCTAGTCCATCGAAGGAACTCACCTTGGCAGTAGCCACCCCGATCCGCTCGACCGGGCCCGTCTTTCCATCAAGGTACATCAGGTATTCATCGCCCACCTGAATGATCGTCTCATTCGCGATCCACTCACCCGCCCAGGTGCCCGGGGTTGGGCGGAGAATGGGGTTCGCGGGATGGCGTCTCCACAGCCTGTTGTTCCTTTGCCCCGACCCGCGCTCGAGAAGCTTCTCGTATAGCATTCTCTCCTCCCAGGCGCTCAGACCGTAAGTTCACGATGGCTCATGTCGGAGATCACTTCATGACCAGTGTCGGTCACAAGGACCATTTCCTCGACCCGTGCCCCACCCACACCCGGAAGGTAGATGCCCGGTTCAACGCTGAAAATCATTCCCGGGCGCAAGGGCATGGAATCACCTTGTTCCACAAAGGGCCGCTCGTGCAGATCGAGTCCTTCACCCCGTCCGAGCCAGTGGTTGAAACACTCCCCATATCCGGCCTGGGAGATGATGTCGCGAGCCACCCGATCCACTTCCTCGGCGGTCACTCCGGGTCGCACGAACGAGATAGCAGCTTCCTGCGCCGCCAGCACCAGATCGTAGATCTTCTGTTGTTCCCTGCTCGGTGTCCCAAACACACGAGTCCGCGAGAGGTCGCCCACATAGTGCTCGTACAGGCATCCCATGTCAAACATCACCATGTCACCGCGGAGCAACGTGTTGCGCGATGCGGGCGCCATGCACACCTCGGTCATCTTGCCAAAGGAGACTTGTGCCGTGAAGGCGGGCTCATCTGCCCCACCCTCCAGCATGGTACGCACACAGACGGATAAAATCCCGAGTTCCGAAATCCCCTCTTTGAGAGCATGAAAGCCCGCCTGGGTGGCGTTCTCGGTCAGTTGGGCAGCGACGCGCATCGCCTCGATTTCGGCGGGACTCTTGATCAAGCGTTGTCCCTCCACAATGTGCGTGGCGGGGATGAACTCCGCGTCAGGGAGACACCGATTCAGCTCGCGGAAGATCGCAAGAGGCATGTACCCCTCTCCGACCAGACCAATCCGACCCCTCCCGGCTCCCATCACCTGGCATTGCGCGGCCACCCCGCCGGGCAGATCACGCGAGTAACCCATTGCGGCACGTTCCATCCACGACGTGCGGGCAGCGCGATCCAAATCCCATTCGAAATTCAGCACAAGTCGTGGATCCCCGGCGCGGGAGATTAACAATGCTCCCTGCAGGCACGGATCAAAGCTGTAGTAGCCAGTCAGGTAGAGCAGATTGGCGTACATGTTGCGGCTGCCTTGCGTGTAGACGAGCAGGAGATCTAAGCCCTCATCTTGAATCGCCTTATGGACTCGCGCGTAGCGCTCTCGATACTCTTCTGCTTCGATTGGCATCTCAATCTCCGAGCGTCGGCAACGAAGGGCGCGCCTTCATGGTACTTACAGGTGTCGCGGGTCGAAGGGTTTTACAGGTCAGGATTTGAGCCGCTCGCTCTCGGCTTTCGGTCCAAGGCGTCTCCGGCACGCCTACGAGGCCGTTGGCGCCGGAGGGGTGGCTCGATCGAGCCCTCACACGTATGCAAGCCCGCTTGGCGGCGCGGGTGTGTCAGCGGTCTGTCCTCGCGGAAACCTCCGGGAGGCGAGCCCGCGAAGTCGTGTGGGGTCAGCGGACCGGGAGCGGGGCCCGGTCAAAGACGATCGATACTCCTAGGCACAAGACCGAGAATGAGCCTTTGTCATTGGCCGCCAACTTAGTTTCATTCGTAATCTATTCTAGGCATCTGCTGACGAAAGTCAATTGGTTGTCGTCCCCGAGGACGACAAGAATAGCGGGAAATCCTTGACGGCGAGGTCATCGGGCTGTACAATCCTCGGTGAGTTTGTTCGAGATGGCATAAACCTCTACTGGAGCAGGCTTGTTTTCGAACGGATTGCCCCACCCAGCGAGAAAGGACCGTGTCGCGGCATTGATCGTTGGGATCGTGCGTGAACACGGCCGTGCCTCCCGCGCCCAGATCGCACGGCTCCTGGGTCTAAGCCCTTCGACCGTCGGGCGAGTGGCAGACAAACTTGTCGAGCAAAGGCTTCTGCTCGAGGCCGGCTCCAGCCAGGTTGGGCACACCGGCCGACCGTCCATTCTGCTTGAGTTCAATCCCAGGGTCGGGTCCGTCCTGGCTGTGGACCTCCGTCTGACCGAAGCCTATGCCGTCCGGGCGGATCTTGCAGGTACGGTTCTCGCCAAGGGCGTTCGTCCGCTTTCTCTCCACCAGGGTTCGGCCGACGTGGCCGGTCTCCTCGACCTGCTTCATGATCTCCTCCAAGATGACCGAGAGAGCCCTCCCTTGCACGCCATCGTGGTGGGAGCACCATCCATCGTGGATTCCGCGACCGGAGAGGTCGAGTGGGCTCCGAGCCTCGGTTGGAAGAATCTCCCGCTTGGAACGGTTATCCGGGAGGAGTTCCGCGTACCGGTTCTGGTTGGGAATGATGTCAACCTGGCGGCCTTGGGAGAGTTCTGGAAGGGAATTGCATACGGCACGCGCAACATGGTATTCGTAAGTGTCGGGACCGGTATCGGGGCGGGGATCGTCATTGATGGCAAGCTGTACCACGGCGCAAGTCATGCCGCAGGTGAGGTCGCCTACTTCGTCAGCGACATCAATACGCTGCTTGACAACGCCGGCCAGATCGGGACTTTGGAGATGCGAGTGGGCCGCGAAGGCATCATCCGCCTCTCCCATCTCCTTGCCCAGCGCTATCCCGCCTCTCGCCTAGCCGACCTGATACACCAAGTCGGGAGAGAACTTTGTGCACAGGACGTATTTTCGCTCGCGTTGGAGGGTGACCCGGCCGCGCAAGTCGTGTTTCGTGAAGCGGTTGATCTTCTCAGCATTGTGATCTGCAACCTCTCAGTGGTGCTCGATCCGGATGTCATCGTGCTGGGCGGGCCCAGCGACTGGAAGTGGTCTGCCCTGGTCGACGCGATTCGAGCCCGCATTGGCTCCGCCTTGCTCCGCCCGGTCAATTTGCGCCCGTCTGCGCTGGGGCGCGACGCCGTCGTGCTTGGCGCCGTGTACTTGGCGCTCGAGGCAAACGAGGTTCTTCCCAGATGAAGGCAGCACGGAGGCTATAGTGGCCCGTCCTAGCGTCAGTCTGCTCTCTCCCGACGAGGTCCGTTCCATCCACGAAGCATCGCTGCACGTCCTCCGGGAGATCGGAGTCGTTGTCCCAAACCAAGACCTCCTCCGAAGATTGCAGGAGGCCGGGGCAACCGTCGACCTCTCGAAGAAGACCGCTCGCTTCCCGGAGGGAATCGTACTTGGGGCGGTCGAGAGTGCAAAGAAGCAGTATGCCCTCTATGGCCGTGAGCCCGGGGTAGAAGCTCGCTTCGGCCATGGTGAGTACAACCTCATTTCCAGTCCAGGTCAGTTTGCGTGGTTCGACTACGAGACCAATGCGCGGCGGGAGCCCAGGCTGGTTGACACACGGTCAGCGATCACCGTCGGTGACGCGCTCCCAAATGTCACGGTCGTCGGGGCCATGACAGTCCCAGGAGATGCGGCGGCAGCCATTCGCGACGTCGTGCTCACTTCGGAACTGATACGGGGGACGGGCAAGCCCACTCGGTGCTGGCCGGTAACACGGCGGAGCACGGAGTATGTCCTGGAGATCTACAAGGCCGTCGCGGGTGGCAAGGAGGCTCTGCGAGCTCGGCCGATGGTCGAGGTGTTCCTCGAACCGATCAGCCCGCTGCAGCTTCCGGAGACGGGCCTGGACGTCATGATCCCCTTCCTCGAACACGGTCAGCCGGTGAGCATAGGACCAATGGTGATGGCCTCCGGCACGGGTCCGGCGACACTTGCGGGGACCATCGCTCAAGAGAACGCTGAAATCCTAGCGGGCGTCACCATTGTCCAGTGTCTCGCGCCCGGAACTCCCGTGCTGTATGGAGGGATACCCCACATCCTCGATCCCCGGACGGCGATCTGCGCCTTCGGGTCGCCCGAGCAGGGGCTCATGGCCGTGGCTATGGCTCAGCTTGGTCATTTCTATGGGTTCCCCGTGTATCTCAACGTCAACCTGACCGATTCAAAGCTCCCCGACGTCCAGGCAGGCATGGAGAAGATGGGCAGCTTCGTGCTCGGCATGCTGGCGGGTGCCGACCTTTTTGGCCACGCGGGTATCGTGGGCACCGATCACGGCGCGAGTCTCGAGTGGCTCGTGATCGACAACGAAGCGATGGGCTATGCGCGGAGGGTCGCTCAGGGGTTCGTTGTCGACGAGGAGACGCTCGCGAGGGGCGTCATCGCACGAGTTGGTCCGGGGGGCAACTACCTCTCCGACGACCACACTGTGGAGCACTTCCGTAAGGAGTTTTACCTCCCGGGACCTCGGTGGACCCGTGAGACATTCGAAGTGTGGAAGACTAGCGGCGGAGCGAGCATGAGCGAGCGTGCCCACGCGCACGTCGAGGCAATACTCGCCACGCATCGAGTCCCTCCACTCGACCCGGCGCTCGACCGCGAAGTAGATCGGATTGTGGAAGCGGCGCGGAGGAATCTCATCGGTTGAGGGCGAAGGGTGACGCTTCTGTCCTGGCCAGAAACCTCATCAGTCGATGGCACCGGATCGGACGTGCTACTCTCCCTCTCGACGGGTTTTGACAGCCAATCAAGCGATCAATCTGCAACTTCCTTTGCCAAAGGGTTTGTCCGGCTCGTCGACTCTACAATTTCCTCTCTGCAACGGACTTTCCTCAATGGCACCCAACTCTCACGCCGCTCGCTCCTTCTCGCGACAGCCTTCAGCCTCTCGCGCAGCACAAGACCGGATTCGTCGTGCACCATCAGAATCGGATCACGGCCAAGGCCGTTTGCGATTGATGAAGTGGGCGGCCTGCACATGCCTCTTGAGGCGCATGACGATCTCACTATTGACATCCGGTATCGATTGATCTATTGTCCTTCTTGACCTTGCCATCGAAGACATCCGGGCATGCGAGCATCGCAGATCTACGGGCAGCCTCGGGAGCATGAAAGGTGTCGCTGAGGCCCCCACTTCAGGAGCGAAGCTCACAACCCGGAGGGCCCAGGTTCCCTGGCCTCCCGAAGAACGCCGGGACGCTGTGCGTCCTGGGCAGGCGAGTCCTGGCCTCCCTACCTGAATGAGGAACCGAGGCTCGCTGAGCCTCGGTTCCTCGCTCTTGGGCAAATCTCCAGCTGATCCCAGTGTTGACCCCTGCAGGCCTCATTCTCTCAATACATAGCGGACCTGACGCGTGGCGGCTCGCTTGACCGCATCTTCCATTGCAGGTGTTTTCGGATAGGGTTTCGCCTACCACAGCGGCAGGGGGAACCCCATCCCAGGAATCGGGCGGGTCAGCTTACATTCGCATCGGTATTCTTGTTGATTCGTTCGACATGCAAGGGATCGAACCCGTCCCCAAAACGCGTCCTGGGCATCCCCTTCTTCTTTTCCATCAGTGCGGCGTAATCGTCGTCCTCGACCAGTGCCACGCAGCGGCCGATGCTGCTCTCGCCATCGACAAAACGCCAAGGGAAGAAGCCGACGATCGCGCGGCGGTTAAGCAGAAGGTCGATCTCGCCACCGATGCACTCGGCGTGAATGATGCCGTGGCGGAACAATTCGAGATGCATCAACTGATACTTGCTGTCGTCGAAGAAATCCGCCAGCGGCTGGCCGAACTTCTTCTGGAAGACCTTGTCCGCCTGCCGTGCCTGGCGCGGCATCCAGTCACGGATTATTGTGTTCATCGGGTGATCTGCGCTGCCGCAATCGACGCCAAACCAGCGCAGCTTTTTGGCCTTGACCCACACGGCGAACTCCCGGTCCGGACCCGGGTGTTTCACCATATAGCGAATCTCATCCGCCCCGGGCTGATCCCATCCGAAGTGGTGGTACCCGGTGTGGATGATCAGTATGTCCCCCTCTTTCACCTGCACCCTCTCCTCGACCATCTTCGAGGTGTAAACGCCGTAGTCGCCGCAGACGTCGGACAGGTCGACGACGGCCGCCTCATGGACCAGGAAGTCCATATCCAGGCTGGCGATGTCTTTGCCAGGCGTGTGGAAATGAATCTCCCCGTCTAAGTGCGTGCCGAGATGGTTCGAGTGTGTGACTACCTGGCCGTTGGCGCCGTTGGGCGCCAGCCGCTTGAAGTACTTGATCTGCAGCGGCTCATAGGTCGGCCACGGAGGTGTAGCGATCCCGAGCGGGATGGTTAGA